>Ga0209211_10007648_pt1 | contig 15091 bp, 17 predicted proteins | sample RifGroA2_FD_183992 | JGI IMG/M metagenome (GOLD analysis project Ga0209211, IMG submission 183992) | Groundwater microbial communities from Rifle, Colorado, USA - Groundwater A2 (SPAdes) (version 2) | ecosystem: Environmental > Aquatic > Deep subsurface > Groundwater | place: Rifle, Colorado... | reverse complement strand
CTTTGGCGGGTTGTTGCGAAAGCCTAATTCGTGCAGTGAGATGCGAGTGAGCTCGTAGCCACTCGCTCACAATTCACGAGCCTTAACATTGCCTCTCAACTTCGCAATTGTGAACTGCGGGCAAGCTCGTCTTGCTCGCTTGCAATTCACGATTGCTCAGGTCATACTGTGCAATCCTGCGGAACTTTATGCATGGGCAATTTACGCACAAGCACCGGCTTTCGCAACAACTCCTATGTTTAATCAAAACTTTTAAATCCCCCACATCGGGTTTTTTTCCCTCATTATCTCTGCAATTTCTTTCAGAATTTGCTTTTCCTCTTCTGACAGGTGCTTCTTAAGCCCCTTTAATTTTCTAAAATCCTCTTCTGGAATTGCTGAATAAAGAATGCCATTTTCATTTATTTGCCTGCCAACTGTAACTTTGGGCAATGAAACTGCAACCTGCTTTCCTCTTTCTGCTGTTTCCACATTTTCCTGGTCGTGCTGCATGCTTTTGACTTCAGTTATTGCTTTTCCATCTTTTTTCATTAATGGCGTGGCTATTTTTAAATTTCCAGCCAGGACATCAACACCAACCACAGCAGGATTATTCTGCCTAAAGACATAGCCTTTCATAATCTGGATCTTGCATGGCCTGACTAAGAACTCTATTTCTTTGCCTTCTATTCTTTTTTTCTCGTTTTCCTGGTATTTTTCAAAATCTTCAATTAATTTGTAGATGACGTTGTTTGTAATTACTTTGACATTCTTTACGCTTACGTCTGGCATTAACTGGACATTAAACCCCAGAATTGCGCTATGCAGGGGGTCTTTTTCATAGCTTGTTGAGGCATCTGAAATGTCTTTTTTTGATATATCGCCAATAGATGCTTTTTTTACTTGAATATTTTTTTCCTTTAACAGCTTGAGCATGGCTTCCAAGCTCCCTAGAGAATCCGCTTTTATTACTATGCCCTGCGCATCTGTCTCAATTATGACTTCCTCTACTTCTTTCTTGATCTCTTCTTTTACTTTTTCTACCTCATTTTGCGAGCAGGACCTTAATGGCATGCCTGCAACAACATTTTCAATATCTGGAGCAGAAATTTTAACCCCAGATGATGCAGAAACCTTTTTGACAGAAACAAATTTTGTTTTCTTGTCTTTCATGTCTGCCAATGGTATTGGCTCCAGCAACGCTTTTACTTTTGTGGCTATCGGCTCATTAAGAGTTCCTATCACAATAGTATCATTCTGCTTTAAAGCTCCATCATAAATTATTGCGTCTATTGTTTTTCCTATGCCTTTTTCTTCCTTGATTTCCAATACTGTGCCTTTTGCATTTCCTTCCATGTTTACATTCAGCTTTTGCTCCATGAACTTCTGCGCTAAGCCGGTTAATACCATTAACAATTCTGGAATTCCTTCTCCTGTTTTTGCTGATGCTGGAATAATAGCAATTTGCTTTGTGTAATCTTCTACTCGGTCAAATCTTTCTGAGTTAAAGCCTAATTCTGAAAGCTTTCCAACAAGCTCGTAAAGTTTTGTGTCCAGAATTTTTTTGATATTTTCTGATTGTGTGTTTATGCTTTGAAGCAAGGATATGTTCTTGCTCTGCCATCCAGACAATAAGTCTATCTTGTTTAAGGCAATGATAAAGGGCGTTTTATACTGTTTTAATATGTCAATACATTCCAGGGTTTGGGGCATAATGCCTTCAGTTATGCTTATGACTAAAACTGCTATATCAGCTAAATTGCCTCCTCTTCTTCTTAGATTAGTAAAGGCTGCGTGGCCCGGGGTGTCAATGAAAAGCAGGCCTGGAATTGTAAGCTTTAATTTCAGGGCGCTTAAAAGATTCCCGCATAGTTTTTTGATTGTTTCCAGAGGAACATTGCTAGAGCCTATATGCTGCGTAATAAGGCCAGCTTCAGATTTGGCAGTAGAGCTATGCCTAATATAATCCTGCAAAGATGTTTTTCCATGGTCAATATGGCCGACAAATGTTATTATTGGCTGCCTTATTTTCATAATATGAAGTAATAGAATTTGTTTTTTAAAGGTTGTTATTATTGGGTTGGATAATAGAACATAGAAATATTTATATACAAGACACTATTTTAGAATAGTATCAGTTTGAGGTGGTCAAATGCAAAGCCATAAAATCTTTTTTGTTGTGTTTCTTGTATTGGGATTGATAGGAGCTATTAGAAGCAATGATCCTGTAAGCGCAAATGATGCATATTTTATGCATGTTAATGTCAATAATGATGGAACAGAAGATTTAGATGATTTAAGTGTAAAAGTGCTTATTTACGATTTAGGCATTGTTTTGCAGACAAATTCTTTTGACTTAAATGATGGCGACAGTGATGGAAAGTTTATTTTCTGGGATGTGCCAGATGTAGAGCCTGGAGATTATTTGGCAAGAATAACTGTGAGCAATGATGAGGTCAGGGGAGTGAAACACAGGCACATAATTGTTGTTTAAATCCAATAGTTTTTTATTTCTGCTTTGATTCTTATTTTTTATGTATGAAGTTATAAGAGAAGGAAAAGCAGCTATAAGGGTAAAGAAAGCTGATAAGATTTCCAAGGAGATGGAGGTTTTCTATAATCCTGTTATGAAACTCAACAGGGATATTTCTGTTTTATTGCTGAATTCTATGGATAAGGATAAATTGATCATAGCTGACCCTTTAGCTGGAACAGGGATTAGGTCAATAAGGTTTGTTTTGGAGTTAAATAAGCCAAAAATAAAGGCAATAGCAATAAATGATTACTCAAAAAACGCTGTTAAATCAATTAAAAATAATTTAAAATTGAATAAAATCAATAAATTTTCAATAATTAAAAATACAATGAATAACTCCAGCAATGACAGAATAATAAAAAAAAACAATAATGAATCTGGCAATAATAAAATAAAAGTATATAACGAGGATGCTAATTTATTCCTGCTGAAATCTTCTGGTTTTGATTATATCGATATTGACCCGTTTGGAAGCTCTAATTCTTATCTTGAGGCTGCAATAAAAAGAATTTCCAGGAAAGGTATATTGGCTATTACAAATACAGATACTGCTGCTTTGACTGGAACTTACCCTGAGGCTTGCGCCAGAAAATACTGGAGCATGGCTAAAAGGGATTATATGATGCATGAGACTGGATTAAGGATATTGTTAAGAAAAATACAATTAGTTGGAATGCAGTATGAAAAGGCTCTAATCCCGATATTTTCATACTTTAAAGACCATTATTTCAGGGTTTTCTTTGAATGCATTAAAGGAAAGAAATTATGCGATGAAGTTGCAAAGCAGCATGGCATGCTTAATGGTGCTGGGCCATTGTGGATGGGGCAGTTATGGGATGATAAGTTGGCTAATAAGATGTATAGCGCATTACTTAAAAAATCCAATAAAAAGATACCAATATCTAAACAAACCTATAAAAACTACAATAATGATAATCCAATAATAATTAAAGAGGGTATAATAAATAATAGTGAATTGCCAAAATTCTTAAAAATTATTAAAGCTGAGTCCAAAATAAATGCAGTCGGGTTTTATGATTTGCATGATATTGCTAGAAAAAAGAAATTGAAAACGATGATGCGAAAAGATGATATTATAAAAAAAATCAAGAAAAAGGGGCTTAATGCTGCTAATACTCATTTTTCTGGAACTGGAATTAGATCTGACATTTCTTATGATGGGCTATTAAAATTATTAAAAGAATAAATTTTTATATTAGATATTGCAGGAATGGTATAAAAAAGAGTGTAAAGTGAAAAAGAAGAGGATTAAATTCAATAATAATATAGTATACTTAGTAATAGCAGCTATATTTGTTCTTATGCTTATTTTTGGGCAAGGCAAAAAGGAATCTGATGTTGCAGAAGAGGGTGCTGGAGTTATAGAAGAAAATGCGGGTTCTGGATTTTTAGTTGTTGAAACTTTTCCAAGCGGAGCTGAGATATTTATGGATGGGACTTATATTGGAAAAAGCCCTCTTGATATATACGATGTTCCTGTTGGCGCCCATGATGTTGTTATAAAAAAAGAGGGCTATGAGGAGTTTACGAGTGAGGCAAGCGTAGAAGCAGGAAAGAAAACTTCACTGGAAGCTCGTTTAGTGTTAATGCCTGTTGAAACACCGGTTGAAGAAAAAACTGCTATAGAAAATATAGAAGATAAAAAGGAAGAAAGTGCAATAGCTCCAAAAGCAAATAATACAATAAATATTGGAAAGAAATTTTTACTTTATTATGATTTTAGCGAAGGAAAATTTACTGAGCTAATGCATTATGATGCGGATATTTTTTCAAAAAGGTATGATAAGTATCTTGTTTTTACAAGGTCTAATCCTGCAAGTATAAAAGCTATTAGTAAAAATATTGATGAGATTAAAAAGGAAGATTGCGTCGGCATAAAAGGCCAATTTGAATATTTGTATTCTGGGCAAAGCTTGTGCGTTATAACAAAAGAGAATACTATAGCCGCAATAGGTGGAACCTGGGAAAATACAGAAAATGCAGAGCTTATTTTTAAACTGTTTAGCTAACCAATTGCCCTTCTTACATCAATTACTTCAACAGAATTAACTCCAGCTATAGTTTTTATATTCTCTTCCAGAGCCTCTGTTGAGCCTTTGCTTTCTTCCATTACAAATGTTATTTTTACGGCTTTTAAGCCAAAGGCTATTGGCTCCTGCTCTGTTTTCATTTCCTTGCTTTGAGAAAAATCAGAAATTTTTTCTTTTGCTTGTGTTTCTATGCTGTTTAAGCCAGTCTCTGGGCTTTCTGGCATTATTTTTAATGTGACAACTACCCGGGCCATTTTAATTTGGTCCTTCAAATTTGCAATTTCCACAAACATATTTTGATGCTATTTCCCTGCAATGCTGGCATCTAACAATTTCCTGCTTGCCGCAATTTGGGCAATTAAACACAGCAGTTCCTTTTGAATTTGCAATATTCTTCTTGCATGATGAGCAGAGTAATTTTTCTTTTGACATAACAGTTAGAATTAATGTTTGATTTATAAATGTTTTCAATGATATTCTAATAAGAATATTTTTGGCAGTTAATTATTAATAGAATAATTATTATTAGATATTTATGTATTTAGCAACTACGCTTATTGGTGGATTACCACACTATAATGTTAAAGAAGCTGTGGATTTGAGTAGTTTGTTGGACATTCTGTGTATACCCGAACTAAAATTAAGAGGAGATGATATATTTAGCCCTCTAAAGAAACCAGGCGAATCAAGTTGCCTATATGAAGTTAAAAAACGAATAATAGATAAAAAGATTGATATAACAAAAATTCAGGGTCCGGGTCCTGTAACAGCAATTAAATTTGGAGGTTATGACAGTGACATATACTTTCAAAATATTTACAAACACTTTGAAAAGGTTATCACTGCCCTAAAAGATGGAAATGAAAAGCTAAAGATTATGGCTTTCGCAGATGAACCCAGCTTATTCCTTGTGGATTTTGATTTTAACTATAAAGTTTTACACGAAGACTGGTTGACATTGGTTAAGTCTCTAGGAGCGGACATAACTGGTGTCCACTCTTGCGGCGATTTAACTGATAAAATAGAATTGCGCAGATTTGATGCTTTGTTTGAATCTGAATTTGACATTATAAGTGTTGATGCATCAAAATATGATATAACAAGATACCCATTATTTAGAAATGATAAAATGATAGCATGGGGAATTGATTTTGGCAAGGATATATTTGGAGATGAATTAAAGTTTAGAAACATAGATGAAGTTTTGGAATACTTGATTAAATATGCTCGAAAAGGGGATTTATTGACATTACCTTGCGGCAGGGATCCTAAATTTTATAGCGCAGATTATGTGGTAAGAGAAATTGAAAATTTATTAATGATACAATCTTATTTAGGCCAATTGTAATTTTAATACTCACAAATGCATATTTTCGGTAAATTTATTAATATGCTATATAATTAAATTTTTATGTTTGAGATTATCTTAGCAATCATATTATTGGCAGTAGGGCTTATCCTTCTTACTAAAGGCTCTGCTTGGATGACTGATTCGTTAGTTCCTGTTGCTGAAAAGCTTGGAACGAGCTATATAGCTATTGCATCTATTCTTGTTTCAATTATGCTTAGCATACCAGAGGTATTTGTTGCTATATACGCTTTTTTTATGGGGCATCCAGGAATAAGCTTAGGAGTTATAATTGGGTCTATTATTTGCAATATCGGCTTAATGACTGGGTTAAGCGCAATGATTAAGCCTTTATCAGTTGACGGCAGGGTTGTTATCCGGGATGGAGTATATGCACTTATAATTTCTATTATTGTGTTCGTGTTTGGATTTGATTTAAGTTTTGACAGGGGGGAAGGCTTTGTTTTAATGCTATTGTTTGTTCCATACGTTCTCAATGTATGGTTCTTTGAAAAATGGACAAGTGAGAAAGCCAAGAAAGAAGAGCTAAAAGAGATAAAAGAAGAATTGAATGTTATTGGCCTTGCGGGGTTTGAGCTGAGACCTGGCATACTTGTATTTATTATTGGATCTGCTTTGCTTTTGTTCGGCTCTTATCTATTTTCAGATGGTTTGGTAAATATCGCTAGGTTAAGCGGGCTTTCAGATGTGCTTATAGGGCTTACAATAGGCGCAATAGGGCCGTCAATCCCAAATATTGTTTCTGCTGTCCATGGCACAATAAAGAATTATACAAAAATAGCAATCACAGAAACATTCGGCTCGGATATATTCACATTACTCATTACATTAGGGCTTCTTGCAATAATAGTGCCTTTCTCTATAGACGGCAGATGGCTGTATTTTGACATCCCGATGATGCTGTTTATGACTGTTATGATGATGCTGTTTATTTTTAAGGGGCATATAAAAAAAGAGAAGGCTATTCAGCGGCATGAGGGTGCAGCACTTGTTCTCCTTTATGTAGCATTCATTGTTTTAAATGTTTTATACTTTGCCAAATAGAGAGATAGTTGTAATCAGATATTACTTGCAGAAATAATGCTATTGCTTTCATCAATTGAAAATGTTTTTCCCAAGAATTTTTCTATTGCATAGATGTTAGTTTTTGCATGGCTTGTTATTTTTGATGCTTTGATTTTGCTGTTAGAAACCAAAGCCATGAATTGCAACAGCTGGTCTGCAAGATGCATGTCTACAGGGGCTTTGCTTTCTATTTCTGCTGAAAGCATTTGAGCTGCTTCTTTTCCCACTATTTCTGCTTTTTTTCCTTTTTCCCCTAATGAGCCTGCACCAAGCCTTATAGGATTTTTAATGTCAATTTCATCTTTTTTTGTTGAAAATATGGCCCATAGGGTTATTCCAGAGCCTGGTGATAATGTTTCGCTATAGTTTAGTTGTATATTTATCGGACATTTATATCTGCTTAAGCTTATTTCAGCTGATTTTGCCTGACGCTCTGCAACATTAGCATTTTGCAAATCCGATGAAGCGTGTGAAATTCCTTTTATTTGTATTAAATCACCTTGCTCTGTTAGGCTTATTTTTGGAGCATTTTCTTTTAGGTGAGCCATAAACTTATTGAAATCTGCAAAATCAGAGATTTTGTATGTTGGATTAATTTTTATCTGGACCTTGCCATTGCCTTTTGGGTAATAACCACGCTTTGTTATCTTGCATTCTATATCTGCAAATTTTTGCAATTGAGGCAAGAATACGTTGCTGAAGTAATCTATTGGAGCAGACCATTTTCCATCTGTTCCCCCAATTATGTTCAATCTTACTGGCTTGTCAGCAAACATTGACGGCAATAAAACTGCTTGCAGAAACAATGATATTGAGCCAGCTGTTTGAATGTCTATATCTATTGTCTTTCCCTCTATTTTTCCGGGAAAATACTGCAAGGATGTGGAGCCTAAAAAAGCCCCATTTGATTTTGCGCTGCATAATTTTTCCAAAGCTTTGATGCAGAATAAATGCTGATTCTTTAATCCTGACTGCAGCCTTCTTTTTCTTATATTTATTATTTCAAAAGGCTGGTGGGTTATTGTAGACAATGCTAATGCTACACGGACTATTGATCCACCGCCTTCTAAGTGCTCGCCATCTAATTCTATCATAAAAAATAAAAGAATTAAAGGGATTATATAAAAATTGTTAAATTAGATGTTTTCTATGTCTCCTAAAGTTGCGTCTAGGTCATCTAGTTCGCTTGTGTCTAGCTCTTCATCAGCGCTGCTTATATCAGAAATTCCAGTTCCTATTCCATCAGCTGGGCTTTCTGCAGCAGCTGGAGCAGGCTGTTCAGGAGGTGTCTCAACTGGTTTTGCGCAGCCAAGTAAGACAAATAACACCAACATCCCTGTTATGATGATTGAAATTTTTTTAAACATTTTAATCTACCTCCTGTTCTGTTTCTTCAGTTTCTGGAGTCTCGGTATCTTCTTCTACTTCTTCGGTCTCCTCCCCAATTTCAGATTCTTCATCTTCTTCCTCTTCAATTTCAACTTCTGCTGTTTCGTCTATTTCAAGCTCCTGGCCTGCTTCTCTGACTTTTGCTATTATCTCCTTAAGCTTGCCATGCGCCTCTTTTAGTGATTCTCTTGAATCTTTTATTAAGGATTTTGCTTCATCAACCAATGATTTTACTGAATCTTTGTCTTCTTCTGTTCTAGCTTGCTCAAGCTTTTCCTGTGCTTTTTGAAAGGTTTCTTTTGCATCTGATATTAATGCGCTAAATGCTTCAACTTCAGCATCAACATCAGCTTCTATGCCTTTTTCTTCAAGCTTTGCTAATGCAATGTCAAGCTTTTTTTCTAAGATTTCTGCCCGGTTTATTACACCTTGAACGCGTGCAGTAACCACTCTTTCTGCAAATGCCCTTATTTTGTGCTTGTATTCTCTCCATTTGCTGTTCAATTCTTTTGCTGCTGCTCTTATCTCTTCTTTTGTTTGGGCAGCTTCTATTTTTTCTTTTATAGCCTCAATTTCACTTATTTGGTTATCAATCCTTGCAACTAAATCAGCTGCTTTTTCTTCACCTATATTTTCGTTTTCCTGTATTTTTGATTTTATTTTTTCAAGATGGCCTATTATGGATTCTGCTGATTTCAGCAAGACTTCCTTTGCCTGCTCAAGAGTGGCTTCTTCATCTCCTGATTCTTTTGCTGCAAGATATTTTTGCTTTGCATCCAGGTATTTTTCCTGGGCATTTTCAGATTTTTCCTTTGCAGCAATAAACTTATTTTTTGCAAGAGCTATCTTATCTTTTGCAAGAACTCTTAACTTAAGGTCTTCTGCTTTATTCACTTTTATAATCTTGATTTTTGCAAGCGCTTTTTCTATCTCTGCCTTGTTGTCAAGGCCTGCAAGCTCTTTTTGCCTTGCTCGTGAAAGTGCTGCTATCTTTGTAATTTTTTCTTGATCCATGGAGGATATTTTTTCCAATTTTGCTTCATCGAGGTTTGCAATCCTTCTAAATTGGTCTTGCTTAAGTTCTGTGAGCTTTTTTATTTTTTGGGTATCAAGACCTGCAACTTTTTCAACAGAAACTCTGTTAAGGGCTTCTATTCTCTTAACCTTTTCAGGGTCCTTTTCTTCAAGCCTATTAATAAGCAATTTTCTTTTTTCATCTAACCTTGCTCTCGCTTCTTCCCTTTGTTGCACTGAAATTACATTTCTCTCTTTGATTTCTGGTTTAACTTCCAATGTCTTTGCTTTTTCTTTTTCCTTTATTTCCCCTCTTGCTTTTTCTTTTACCCCTACGGCATTCTGCGCAGCTGCTGGATCGGCTGTTCTTTCAGTAACTGCAATTGCTACAGACACTATACTTATCAGAAATAAAAACAAAACAATTAATGATGCTATTTTTCTCATTTTTTGGCCTCTTTTTTTATTTTTACAGTTATTTACAGTTAATTATTGTGTTAGTATTTAAATCTTTTTTTTATAACTGGCACAATCAAAAATATTAAAAATAACTGCACAAAACCTTTATTCAAAATGAAATTTAAAAAAACAGGAGATACTTATTTTATAAAGCTGGAAAGGGGAGAGAAGATAATTGAGAGCATAAAGGATTTTTGCACTAAAAATAATATAAAATGCGGCTATTTCTTTGGAATTGGGGCTCTGGGAGAGGTTGAGCTGGCACATTATGTAGTTGAAACTAAGAAATACAGCTCAGAAGCATTCAAACAGCCATTGGAGATTGTCAATCTAACAGGAAATATTGCTACTATGGATAATAAGGTTTATTTGCATTGCCACGCAACATTAAGCGATGAGGAAATGAAAGCAATAGCAGGGCATTTAGTTGAAGGGGTAATAGCAGCAACATGCGAGATTGTTCTGGTTAAGCTGGATACGGGGATAAATAGGAAGTATGATGAGCTTATTGGGCTAAATTTATGGGATTTGTAAAACAAAAACCTTATAAATCCAAGCTTGTTAAGGGTATGATTGGGGGTGTGGTTATATGTCTGCTGAGAAAGAGGTAGTTAATTTCTGGCTTAATAGGAAAGGCTATTTTACTGTTAATAACCTTAAAAGCGGGAACAAAGATATTGGAATTCTAGCATTGAAATTTGATAAAGGAAGCTTGACTAAGGTCATGCATGTTGAGGTAAATTGCTCAATAACCGGCTTTACTGAGCAGAATTATGTTATGGATGCGCTTATTGATGAGAAGTTTGATGACAAGAACTTGATTGATACTATAAAGGGGTATACCCAAAAGATAAGCAAAGATGTTGAGATAGAGAATGTTGCTGTTTTGAATTCGCTGCCAAAAGACAAGGATGAGATAGCAATGAAACTAGAGAAAGATGGCATAATGATGATGGAATTTGAGGATATAATTTCAGATGTTATGAAAGAGCTAAAAACAGAATATTTCAAAAATGATATTATAAGGACAATGCAGATTACCAAGTTTTTGCTTATGTCCAACCCTAAAAAGTTTGTTGATGTTTTGTATAGCACATTAAGCCCAGCGAAAATGAAGGAATTTTTGGCTGAGTTATTAAATAAAGATGATGTAATAAAGGAATTCAAGAAGACAAATGAGGAGAGATTAGCTTTAATTCTTAGAGAATCCATGATAAAGCCAGAGAGATTAGCTCAAATGCTGGAAAATGATGTGTTAAACAGTAGAACAAGAAAGCCGTTTATTGCATCTTTGATGGAACAGAAGAAGATAGGGAAAGTGTATAAGAAAGAAGCGGAAGGCAGGAAAGAAATGCCCTTGAAGAAGTTTTTTGAGTGAGTTTAAAATAATCAATAATAAAAAATGGATAAAAATCAATCTTTGTTAATTGCTGCTATTATTTTTGGAATTGTTGGGTTTTTACATTTATTGAGATCAATTTTTGGCTGGCAGGTTGTAATTGATAATTTTAGTATTCCATTGTATTTTAGCTATATTGCTGTTATTGTGCTGGGCTACCTGTCTTGGAGTATGTATAACTCCAGTAAGAAATAAAGTTATTTTCTTTTTCTAAGAATTTTTCTTTCTTTAAATATTGCTAAACGACCTATGTCAAACCCAGGCTTTTGGCCTATAAAAGGCTTGTTTTTTAAACCTTCCATTGTCATTTTATACGGCTCTTCTCTAGGACTAACGCCATAAGTATCTCTATACAACGGGATTAAAAGGTAAAGTAAATCTTTTTGTGTTAAACCATTAAGTTTGCCATATGGATAAGCGGCAAAGAGTATCATTTTTATTACTCCCCACTCTTCTATCCCAATCTCAGCTTGGTAATAATCAAAATCAAGCGGAATAGCGCCCCATCTTTTCATTGCTATTAGCTGAATTTTTGTTTTTTCTGATAATTTTATCCTGCCTAACTTATCTGTTTCTGCTTCTGCAATAATAAGCCAGACATCGGATTTACCATGCCTTCTCGCATCCATACGAAAAGCTAACCTAAGCTGATTAGCAAGCCCAAAAGGATTTTTTGATACCCCAGCAAAATAGCCAACAAGAGCTACATTATTTTCAACCATATACTGCCCATACAACACTCCATTGACTTTATCGCCTATTCTTTCAATTATCAGATGGTTTACTAAAGGATAGGAATTATAATTGCCTCCAAGCTTGTATTTAAGGGCATTTCTTATGAATTCTTTTGTTTCTACTATGCCCTCTCCAAAAGTGGATTCGAGCAATGCATAAGCTTGGTGGAAATAGCTTGATTTAAGGTCAATTAATTCCTCAACAACTGTTTTTACCTCAGCTTCTTCTTTTTGCTTAAGCGATTCAGCAATAAATTCTCTTGTTGTTTTAAACATAAGCGAAGCGTCTCTTAGGTCTCTCATAAAACAAGCAATAATCTCTTCCCTAAGCGAGGCAAGCTTTTTTTCCAGGCTGGCAAGATTTTTCATCTTGCAGATATTTATGTACTCATCTATTTCTTTTACTAGATGAGATTCAAGAATTTCATCTTCCTTTTCGACGTTAAATAATTTTGATAAATCCTCAGAGATATAGTCAAATAACTGCATTAAGTTAGTCCTAAAAGCCTCAAGATTTTCCTTGGTTGGCTGTATTCTTAACTTCATCAGGGCATTTTGCACAGCATATCTTAAAATATGTCCTTTTTGGCTGCCTAGCCCGAGAGCAACAGACTCTTTGGCTATATCACGATAAAAGAATTTGTCGTTTAACAAGATATTTTTAAGGGAGGAATGCACAGGCCATTTGCCTTTCATTAACCTTAGTTCATCCCTGCGCTGCTCTTTTAATTCTGGGGTTAAATTGAGCAGTATACGACTAACCTTAGTGAATGCGTCTTTTATACCTCGCCCAAGAGTAGAGATGCTGTTATTTTTAATATAAGATTCCCACTGCATTAGTACCTTTTCATCTCTAAACTCCTCTCTTTCTGCGTATATCTTTATGCTTTCTAGCAATTTGATCAATTTTCTTACATATGCACAAAAAAGGCTTATATTCTCTTCAGTAAGCTTTCCGGAATTAAGCTCTTTTGTTATCCTATCCATCTCTTTATTAATTTTCATTCCCTTAAAATCATCTTCTAGAACTAGTGTTCCTAATGTCCTCATCGACATTGCCGCTTTATTAAATTGTATCATAAAAATAATATTTGAGAGAAATATATATAAATATTATGGTTAATTATGTCTTATTAACTTAACCATTTCCAAAGCAGCTTTTACAGCCCTTTTTGCATATTCTTCTGCGCGCTTTTCGGCCTGCTGCCAGGTTACTCTTGGCCCTATTATTCCAAAGCCGATTGGCTTGTTGTATTGTAAAGAGAGTTCTACTAGCGCTTGCGCAACAGTATTTACAATGACAACATCATGATATGTTTCTCCCCGTATAACGACGCCTAAAACAACAGCAGCATCAATATTTTTATTTTTTAATAAATTACTAACGGCAAATGGTATTTCAAATGCCCCAGGAACATGAATTTTTTTAACTATTTCTACATTTAACGAACCAGCTACTTTTTCTGCGTTCTTTTCCATCTTTGACGTTATTTCTTCATTAAAGTCTGAAATAACTACAGCGATTTTTGTTTTCATTTTTATTTATTAATTTTAATTATCTCTCCTTTTATTTCATCGTTTATTGTCAATATTCCAAAGGTGTTTATTGTTGCGAAAACAGTATCTGTAGGGCTGCCTGGATTAAACATTAAAGTATTGTTTATTTTTTCATTGAATGGCTGGTGGGAATGCCCAAATATTATGCAATCTGGGTTTTCTTCACTTTCTTCAAAAAAATCCAAGACTCGTTCAGCAAGCCCTTGCGGAGCTCCAGAGCCATGCGTTATTCCTATTTTAAACTCTTTATTGCCATTTTTTATGTTAAGAATAGCTCTTTCTGGCAATGCATCAGCAACATCATCCGAGTCCATATTTCCAGCTACACCAATAAATTTGGCATAATTTTGCAAACTGTTTACAACTTCTATTGCCTGAAAATCTCCTGCATGGACTATTAAGTCTGCATCTTTAAACTGCACAATAACTTGTTCTGGGATTTTTGCTGCCCTTACCGGGAGATGCGTGTCTGACAGAACTACTATTTTTTTTATGTTTTCCAGATTTTTTACTTCTGTTTTAGAGCTTAATAGGACCTTCATCTTCTTTTCCTTGCCTTCTGCCAGTGCCAGCATATTTTGTTAAAGCTGTTTTGCTTTTTAATAATTCAAGAGCATTTAAAGCGTGCTTTTCTGCGCGGTTTTTTGCTATTTTGTAGAGCTCTTTATCCTTGATTGCTTCATCCATGTGAACAAAAACTTCTAGAATGTGCTTCTTTACCTTTAATTCTACGTTTTGGATTCCAGTTGAGGCTTCATGGGCGCACTGCCTGTCTATTGGAGCTGCTCCTGCCATTCCAAATGCCATAACAATATCACACATATAGTCTTCAAAAAGCCTTAGGCAAGCGACTGGCAAATCCTTGAATCCAGGAACTGTATAGCGCTCTATTTCATGCTTTGAGTTTTTCTTAATAACATCTATTGCAAACTCTGCCATGTTTACTCTTGCAAAGGTTGTGTCAGCAATTCCGATTTTCATTTTAGTAATTTAAGACTTATTTTATCTCCATCTTTAATGCCTAATTCTGATTTTAAGTTAATTGGTGCAATAAATTCGATAATATCTTTTTTATGCTTATTTATGTCTGGTATTATTACAGCGCCATTTATGTTTTTAATGCTTGCTTTATAACATCTTGCTCCATAAAATGCCTTATTATTTTTTTTACATCCTTCAATTTTTATTGGATTAAATTTTTTAAATGAAATTAATTGCTCTTCTTTAATCTTTAAGTTTAATGTTCCATGATATGCATCAAATCCAAGCTTATTTTTAATTTCTTTTTTATAGTGCTCCATGGACATGAAAATAGAGCCTTCTCCTAAGCCGCTGGTAATAATACCTTCCAAGATGATTACACCCCTTAGGATTAGGGGGGGTATTTTGCTTATAAAGGTTTGCGTGAACACCAGTATCTCCGAATATATACACAAAAAATTCATAATTCCTAAACAAATCTAGGCGGCGCCAATGTTGCGCCGCATTTATTGGGATACACTGCATTAAGAACAAGTTGGCATTATTCTTGAATTTCCT
>Ga0209211_10007645_pt1 | contig 15093 bp, 18 predicted proteins | sample RifGroA2_FD_183992 | JGI IMG/M metagenome (GOLD analysis project Ga0209211, IMG submission 183992) | Groundwater microbial communities from Rifle, Colorado, USA - Groundwater A2 (SPAdes) (version 2) | ecosystem: Environmental > Aquatic > Deep subsurface > Groundwater | place: Rifle, Colorado... | reverse complement strand
CGCCCTAAACGCTTTGGGAGAAAACGTTGCCACTCTAATCGCCGGCGGCTTTGACCGTGGATTGGATTATTCGGAATTGGGGAAATTTTTAGTTAATCGGAAAGGATTAAAAAATCTGATTTTATTCCCCGATACCGGAGAAAAAATTTGGCAGGCAATTTTGGCGGCCGCGGAAAAACAAAAACATCCGCTTTATTTGATGAAATTTTCGGTTTCCTCAATGAAACAGGCGGTAAATATCGCTTTTGCCAAAACCGGAAAAGATAAAATCTGCCTCCTCTCCCCTGCCGCCGCCAGTTACAACTCATTCAAAAACTTTGAAGCCCGCGGCGACGAATTCAAAAAACAAGTTTTTACGGAGCCACTTCTTTCCAATCCATCACCGCGTCGGTGAATGGTTGGGGAGCATTGAGGATCAGGAATGGATTCCAGATAAAAGCAACTGCGGGGGAGGTGGAATTAAAGTTACCCAGATCTCTTTGAGTATTAACGCTTCCGCTTCCGTTTAATTCAGCATCAGCCGCCACAGATCCGTAGATTACCAATTGCTTGTCGGTTTGAGATCCGGTGGTCCCGTCAAGCTGACTCTCATTTAGAACTCACGTTTCGCAAAAAAATGCGATTCTATAGTATAATTAACACCAATCATGTTGAATATCCACGAGATTATCAATAAATCCAAGCCCGAAGAATTATTAACTCCAGAACTGCGGTGGAAATCTTTCCAACGGGCATTTAGCACCATACGCGATATTCCGTACAGTTGCCGTAAATCTCATGGTCAGTTACTGACACTTGATAAATATCTTGAGAATTTTCTCGTCCGAGAAAGAGGTGCCTGCACTCAAAAACACTTTCTTCTAGGATTGGCGGCTGAATCTCTCGGCTTGAGTGTCCAATATTTATCGTATCAATTCTACTGGCAAAATCTTCAGGTAGAATACCCTGCTGAACTTGGCGCAATCCTGAAAGAAATACCCGCCCAAATACATACCGCGCTGTCTGTATCGCCGGACAACGATAAATGGGGCAAATATTATGTCGTTGATTGCACTTGGGATCAATCGTTGATACCATCCGGTTTTCCCGTGAATAGCCTTCGCGACGTTCCACATGATTGCGACTTAGGAGTTACTCCTCACACCTTGCCAGTTTTGCATCATTTGGCGATAAACCAATGGACATATCTTCAGGAAATAAAATCCGCTATGACACCAAACAAATCCGTTCCTTTGTTTTACGACAAGTTTGACGAGTGGTTGGTTTCATTAAGATCGGGACTCATCTCTTACGACCGACAAGATAATAGTAATTCTCCCAAGATTGACTGCCCCTCATTGACTGCAATTGCTCAATTTGGAAATTACTAAAAAATCTTATCAGCGACTTTTTTGTAAAAGAGTAATGTATAACTCCTTTTTCTTTACCTTCTCTTGGAATGTAGGTGTAAGGCGCAATAACTTCAATCGGTAATGTATTGTAGACAGCCATACCGATTTTTACTTTCCGGCCGAATATTTTCTGCACAGAAACGACAACGCATCCATTCGGTTTAAGAACGCGGTGAATCTCATTGATAGCCGAACAAATTTCTCTTTCGGTTCCATGATTTAACACTCGGAAACAAACGACGCCGTCAAAAAAAAAGCTTTTAAACGGCAGTTTCCGCTGCATTGAATCAACTGTGAAATTTATATTAACCTTCTCATCTTTGGCATTTTTGGACGCTAATTTGATCGCCTTCGACGAAATATCCAAACCCCATACGCGGTATCCGCTTTTGACTAAATCAATAGCATGTAATCCGACTCCGCATCCCAAGTCTAATACTTTCACTCCTGCTACTCCTCTTAATTTCTTCTTTAGTAATATTAGCGGAGCCATCGGACTGACGAAAGTATTTTTCTCTTGGCTATAAAGTTGGTTCCATTGACGTTTCATCTTTTTACTGCCAATATATCAATTCTTCTCTCGAATGGCGAATTTACGTTATTGATCAAGAACCCGGCTTCACGTAAAGAACTTTGAAGTTCGTATATCGTCGGGAAATACCAATGGCGGCCGTCCATGAACGCATATCCGTCGATGAGCATCCGCATAATCGAAAATTCGTGAACAATATCCGCCGGCTTCTTCCATTGTTGATAGTACTGATTATTCTTGTCATATCCAATATCAAAGAAACATGATTGGAAAATTCTTTGTATGTGTTTTGGATACAAACGATTCTGCGCGCTTAAACCTAAAACTCCATTTGGTTTCAAAACCCGAAAAAACTCGCTTAGCGCCGTTTTTCTATCCCCTTGCGGTAGGTGGACTACGGCCGCCATCGTCCATAAACCGTCAAATGAATTGCTCAAAAATGGTAATCTTTTCATGTTGGCCAATGTCGCGTTCAGGTCATGATCGTCGTTTTCCTGATTCATCGTTTCCCCAAGCATCCCTGTTGATAAATCCAAACAACAGACTTGATGTCCTAGTTGGGCGAAAAACAATGACGCTTTGCCAGTGCCGCAGCCGACGTCCAATATTCGTTTTTTCCCATCTCCCAACATCTCGAGAAAAGCGTGGTATTTTTGAACCAAATCAATAGCCGACTCTCCACGCCAATCTTGCCGATAGTTTCCGGCAATTTCCGTGTATCTTCCCGCATTTTGCCGATCGTTATCGTCGATGATAATTTCTTTTGTCATTTTCTCCTTGCCAACACGGAATAATAACCGAGATAATCGCGCCACATGATCTCAAGCTTAAAGTCTCGTAAATGCATGTTAATTAATCTTTTGTTAAAAATATAATGAGGTATCCCCGTTTCCGATCCTCGCGTCGGAACGTATACTCGATCATCTATTTTGTCCGCCGTTTTCACCAAACAATATCGCACTTCACCTTCTGCTGTTCTTCCGGGCAATGTAATAAATAACATGCCGTTAGGCCTGATTACTCTTGACAGTTCTCCGAAGCCGTTTTCAATATTTTCTTTCAGTCCGTGAGATAGAGTTTGTATGCAGATAGCGCCATCGAAAATTCCATTCGGATAAGGCAACTGTTCAAATCTTCCTTGATCTACCGGAATATTGACGTACCTTGTCGCTAATTGTTTTTTTAATTTCATGACAGCGGTTGACGAGGCATCAATACCCCTAACGTCAAAACCATTTTCATGCAGAAAAAATAAGTTGCCTCCTAAGCCGGACCCGATATCTAATACTTTGTTGATTTCAGCTTCACGAAATTTTTCAATGACTCTGGATAGGTCTGGATGAGGCCGAGTCATGTCGTAGTAATTAAAAGAATTCCCTTCGTGATAAACCGACTCCCAGCCGCCATCCGCTATTAGCCTCGCTTTTTCAACTCTTGGCATTGAAATATCCCCTAAATCTACTGGAAACCGATATCATGTCTAAGGGTCTTTTAAAATCTCTTCTTCCTGAACCGTTAATCCGGATATGAATCATTTGAGGTCCGGTTGAAGCAAGGCGCAGTTCATCTAATACTCTGAAGATGCCGTCTCGGGATTGGACGGAAAAGGTTCGCCTATATCCGAAGACTTTAGCTAATTGAGGAATTTTCTCCGAACCGTATGTTTGTTCTCCAGAACAGGACATGTATGCTCTGTTATCCAAGATAATATGCAGTAAGTTTGACGGAGCAAAATGTCCGATAACATTGAGAGCGCCGGTATTGGTTAATACGCTTCCATCTCCCTCGATAATAATAGTCCTCGCGTCGGGCCGATTCACGGCAAATCCCAAACCAATTGCGCTCGTTAAGCCAAAAGCACCGGTGTTATAAAATTGATTTTTGCCGTCGTGACGATGGAAGATCGAACGCGAGATCAATCCGGTCGACGAAATGACGGCATCGTCGTTACTGATTAAATGAGAAAAAAGCATATCGAGAGCTTCTTCTCTGGAAAGATCGGTGTGGTTGTCATCCACTTCCTGAAAAACGGTACCAGTATCGTCGACTTTGCTAGCAATGGTGATTTCCGGAACCGAAGGGTCGTTAAATTTTTCTTTTTTCACTAAAATTACACCGGGTAAATCCGATTTATTCATCTCTCCCCTAAGTTTCTTCATGTTATTTCGTGTCGTTTCGGATGTGTAAGGCAATCCGAATGACTCCAATAAAGGGACTGTGGCGGCGCCGGTAGCGAAATGTTGAGTCGCTGTTTCACCCGGAGCACCCCGCCAAGAAACGATAAACAGCGCCGGAGTTCTGCATGGAATCAGCAATGATCCGAGATCATTTGATGACTCGAATAAGCCGCTATTTTGCATGTATAATACCGGCCGTTTCCCGGCCAACCAAGCGCCATGAGCGATTCCTACGGCCTCACGTTCGTTTGTGGCTTGGACATGGATAACTTCGGAGTCAGAATTGCTTTCGGCGATGAAATTTCTTAATTCTCCGCAAGGCAAACCGGAAACAAAATCAAATCGAAACACTTCCTTGGTAATTTTATACAAATCTCGCTCTGTGACCAACTCGTATTCAGTTTGATTGATTGATCTTAGTTGTTCATTACTCATATTGACTTGCCTCGATATTGGGAATACCAGAGTCCCCGATAGTTGTGGAAGGTAACAGGACATAAATTAGGAAATACCTTCTCGGCCAATTGCCTCAACTGCAAATAATAATCAAGCGAATCGGCTTCAGAATCTCGTAATCTTATTTGCTCCGGCGTGTACAATTGATATGTTTGGAGTTGTGGGAAACGGGTGACTACGCCGGCAAATTGCGGCAATTCGTCGCGGATAACAGACATGGGGTCCAGGCCGGCGATATATAAAAATGCCACCTCGCAGCCCATATTTTTAGCTACTTTTAACAATCGCCGCGACTCGGGAATATTAAGGGAGGATTTTTTTTTTCATCAACGTTTCTCTTCTTGAAAACACTTCTAATGTTAAATACAAGGCGAATCGTCCATCTTCAATTAAACGAGCGATTGAAGCCTCGGTTTTTATTTGTGATCCAACGTATTGAATTTCACCTTTGAATCCCACTTGAGAAAACACTTTCCGAATAAGGCGGATATGATCAACGGTGGCTTTCTCATTTGGGAAACAGCCAGTGACTATCCCTAGAGCACCCACATCGGAAAAACTTCCGACTTCTTGAAGCAGTTCAGATGCTCGCTGTTCCAAGATTTCCTCTTCTTTCAGCGGTTTATCAGCTCTTTCCAGATCATATGTCCCGCAGAAACTGCACCCCCGACAGATGCTTCTTGAATTTGAGTTTAAAGTTAAATGAATTCTGTTTCTCCAGTAGGAATCGGTACAGGTATCTTTTTCTATTTCGGTAGCATTTCCAATCTTTTCATCCCCTAAGCTGATTGTTGAGCCATCGTGGATAAAATTTGATAATGGAGCGTTGGTTATTGTCAATGCAACGTAATACGACCTACCGCTGGACATGGTTATCGAAAAACGGCCGCGGTCATTCTCGACTTTTCCAAATCGCACTCCGGATAAGTTCAGTCCTATCAATAAAATATCCTCAATCGGAATCTGATATTTGTCTGCCAATTCAGCCGCGTGGACAATATCGTTCAAATAAGGAAGCTGCTCTCGATGAACAGGCAAAGATTCGGGATACATTTGTACTGAATTGTATCACTTTTCCATCTGCAATACAGTATAATGTTTTAGTGGTCAAAGCAGTCATTTTTGATATTGGCGGAGTGGTAACTTACAACATCGGCGGTTATATCAGGAATGATATTATTAAAACCCTCGGGGTTACCAAGAATCAATATGAAGAAGCCTGTCATATTTTGGTACCGCTTTTAAGTACCGACAGAATTACCGAAGAAGAATTTTGGCAAAGATTTAGAGATATAACCAAAACTGCCAAAGTGCCTCCGGAAAACTTGTGGTCAAGAGAATTTTCAAAAAGACGTAAATTAAGAAAAGATGTTATTCAAATAATTAAAGAGTTGAAACAGAAGGGTATTAAGTTAGCGGCTTTATCGAATGTTATTCGTTCCCATTCGCAAGTTAATGATGAAAAAGGTATTTATAGACTTTTTGACGTCCGAATTCTTTCTTACAAAGTCGGCCTTAAGAAACCGGACCCGCGAATTTACCAACTTACTCTCAAAAAGCTTGGCACAAAACCGGAAGAAACAGTTTTTATCGATAATAAGCTGCAAAACGTAGAAGCAGCCAGAAACCTAGGGTTTAAAGGAATTTACTATAAAAGTCCAGAGCAATTGAGAAAAAGCCTCAAAAGACTTAAACTTATTTGAGTATGAATTCTGTAAAACTTTTGGCGAAATATCCGCGCATCAATTTAGAAGAAGGAAAGCTCCAGTTTGTGGTTGAAAAAAACTGGGAGACCCGGCCGGCATGGATTAAGCTAACAAATATCGAGGGGTCGCTTCCTAGGTTTTTAAGCGTTCAGGTCCCAAAGTTCGGCGAACTGATTTACAAATCTTTCGGAGCGTACTATTTCCCTTTTAATTACACCAACGATGAGGAACTTCGGTTGATGAACGGCATGGCTAAGGACTACGATGACATGGTCGGTCGAAAATTCAATATTCCTATGGCAAAGGCGCTGCTTTCTAAAGTGCCGTTGGGTGAGCTATCACCGGAAAGTCATATTCTTGATTTGGGTTGCGGAACCGGCATCATGTCGGATCTGCTCGCCGCCCAAGGGTACAGACATTTTACCCTCGTCGATTTTTCCCGAGGGATGCTAAATGCAGCCAAAACGAAACCGCGACTCCGCAACGCCCGTTTTATCCTAGCTGACGTTATCAAAGAATTACCTGGCGGGAGATATGATTTAGTCGTGAGCGTGATGCTGCTTAATACATTCGATGAAAAATCCACAGATAACATTGTTTCCAGGTTGATTCCATGGTTAAATCCTAATTCCATTTTTGCGACTCTGGAGGATACTCAAAAACATAGTTACCAAAAATATTTTGAGCCGATTTATGAAAATATGGTTGACGTCGCTAACCGGACCAAATATGTGTTTGTGGGGAAATTAAAATAGACTACTACGGCGCGACTTCTTTCCAGTCCATCACCGCGTCGGTGAATGGTTGAGGAGCGTTGAGGATGAGGAAGGGGTTCCAGATGAAAGCCACTCGGGGATGGCGTTGCCCACCCCCAAATCCCGTTGGGAGCTGACCTTGCCGACTCCGTTTAGTTCGGCGTCACCGGCCACTGATCCGTAAATCACCAATTGTTTGTCGGTTTGGGCTCCGGTGGTGCCGCCTACGAAATTGCCATTGGCAAAGAAAGCTCCGGTCAGATTGGCGTCGCTTGGGGTGAGGATATGATGACGCCCGAGGCAGTAAAAACCAGATATGTCTCGTTGCGCCAAAAAAGAAGTGATCAGCTAAAATACGGGATGTGACCGAATCAAATACTAAGCATACAGGAGAAAATGAATTTTCTCAACCGCCTTCTGAATTACTTTCCAAAATTCAACTTTTACAAACGGTTAGAAAATTAAAGACGTTGACCGGAATTCCAGTTTATGAGAAAGCACATATCAAAATAATCAAACAAGATCCGCTGAATTTATATCCAATCGCGCTGTACGCTCTTAACAAAACGCTTGAGAGAATTCGTTCGACTCAAGCTAAACTAGCAAGTTTTGGTTGGGATGTTTTTAATCTCAATTGCGCCGTTTCTTTCACTCCTAGGGAATTGGGGTCGAAAATTATTATTTCCCCCCCCATTGTTGAATGGAGCGAATCAGATCGTGTCCCGCTTATTGTTGACGGACTTCACCGTATCTTGCTCGCTTTTTTAGAGAAAAAACAGATAAACTGCATATATATTGAAGGTATCGATCCAAGTTTAGTTCCAATTAGTTTTCCAGTATCATGGGATCAGATCAAAATTATTGAAAATCCACCAAGCGATCCGGTAGAAAGAAGAATATTAAGACCGGGAATTAATATTTACGGTTCTGAAGTTTCCACTCGCTATCGGGATTACTCGCCACTTGGAAGTTTAGGGCGGCGGCCCATGGAATGAAACACGTGCTATAGTTATATTTCGATCTCCAAAATATAAAATACTTAACCATGCGTAAACCGTCATACTATCTCGAGCTCCGAAAATTCATTGGAAATGACCTCCTGGTCTATCCCGTCGTTGCGGCCTGTATCAAAAACTCGAAAAATGAAATTCTTCTTGTCAGGAAACGTAAATCGGGCATCTGGGGATTTCCTGCCGGCGGCGTGGAACCGGATGAAACAATATTTCAAGCTCTGAAGCGAGAGATTAAAGAAGAAATCAATGCAGATATCGCACCAACAAGACTTATTGCTATTTACTCGACTCCGGAATTCGATTTTACATACCCAAACGGAAACAAAATTCATCCAATTATTTTTTTCTTCGAATGCGAGATTTTAAATATCAACAAGTTTCATCCCAGCAAAGAGATCAAAGAAACTAGTTACTTTTCTCTTGATTATCTGCCCAAGATGTTACCCTGCTGCATTCAAAAAGCAAAAGATTGTCAGTTATACGGAAAAGACGTCATTATTCGGTAGTTCACTAACGCCTTCCATAGTACACGAAAATCTCTTGACTTTAACAATTTTGTTCGTGATGGCTACTTCTACTTCATCTGGTTTCAATTCTAACTGTTCATTTACTTGAGGGTTATACGGTGGATTCGGTACACCAATGAACGTCGCCACCGATTCTCCAATATTTTTTAAAGCAATAAAATATCCTGGTTCCGTAATCGTTCGGTAAGGTGCGTAATCAGCATCAATTTTATAAACGAATAACTCTCTCGTGAATAAATTCAACATGTGTACTTCCGCTTTTCCGCTAACAAGAGTATAGGTACTCGTTCGCAACAGATGACCATGGTATCCTTTCATTCTCCCGGGGGCGACCGTCGTCATATACACGGTCGTTTCATTTGAACGTGCTGGCAAAATGCCTTTGGCAGATATTTTTTACGAGCTAATCAAATACTGTCCTGTATTCGACTATTCTCTATTGTTAACGGCGTCTCTTGATACCAAGAAAGAACGTCTAGCTAGGCGACCTGGCAAATCTAGCTGGTTAGACCAAAAAATTAACACTGATCCGGATTTTATAATCAGAATGGACAATTTTATGTTGCAATATGCATTAGATTTTTATAAGGTCAAAGTTATTGATACGTCACACTTTACTATCGCAGAGGTTTTAGAAAAAACGGAGTCTTTATTGGATGAAATGTCTTATTGTCCCCCAATTGTTGGAGGTCTAAGAGCTGAAAATGCTGCAAAATTGGAACAATTTTTAAAGGTTGAAAATGAAGTTAAAAAAGAAATTGTTTTATTTGAGAGAACCATTTTGAAAAAGGATTGACGTGCCGATCAACAATAAATTTATCAACAAACACCAAAAGATCAAACCTTTTTCTGAAGAGGAGATATCAAGGGTCCTTAAAAAAACTAGGTTGGGAACCAATCTGCACTGTCATTTTGAAGGGATATTAAATTCCTCCGACCTTGAACATATCGCAGAGCGTTTAGGTAAAATTAGTAACTTTAAAACGTCAACATGGGTTTTAATAGAAAAAATCATGAATGGAGAAAATGAATCCTTAAATGGATTTCTGAATCGTCTTTCGGGTCGTTGGATAAGATTACTTTTAATTAAAGCTGTTCTTAAGGGTCATCACACTTTTGACACCGCTTTTCCATATTTTGTTAAATCTGTGTTGGAAAAGATTTATAACGAGGGTGTGGGAATGTTAGAGTTAATGGTATCTGTCATGACATTAACAAACGAAGGGGACTTTTTCTTGGTTCCGATTAAGGAAGATTTCATTCCTGAGGAAATACAATTGATTAATCTGTGGAATCAGCAAGTTAAATCTTGGCAACGAGTGAGGTCGCCAGAGATAAAAACATTGTCAGTTCAACACTGCTTTAAGCTTTTTAATAAGATCATAGAAGAAGATAAGCGTTATTGTTATTCTGGTCAAAAAAAAGCAAATACCTTTCAAATGGAAATAGGCCTTAAGTTCATGATTAGACGAGAAAAGGATAAGAGATATTCCAACTATAGCGAAACTCTAGCAATGGAAGTAAACAAAATAAAGGATTTGTATAATAATAATCTGATTGTTGGGGTAGATATTGCGGGAGACGAATGTAATATGAAAACGTATCTTGATGATTATTCTGTTTTTCTGAAAAAATTAAATGAGCTAGAAATTCCTTTTACAGTTCACGCTGGAGAAATTCCTGAAAATGATACTAAATTAAAAAAACTTGCTTATGCGAATTTGAAAGATTCTGTTTTGCTCTCTCCAAAAAGAATTGGACATGCAGTCCGACTTTTTGACAAGAATCTTAAAATGATGGTTTTACTTAGAAAAGTTTTAAAGAAGAAAATATTTATAGAAGTTAATGTGAGTAGCAACATACTAACAAAAACAGTCGATAACGCTGAAGTACATCCAATTTTATTAGCTATGAAAGGAAAACATCCGTTATTTAAAAAAAACAGGGAACTCCTTGATCGGTTATATGAACTAATTCTAGTTTGTGACGACGACCCCGTTACAGGAAAAAGTAAAAACTCAATAGCTCACGAGCTGGCCCTCACAACCTTTTTTACTGGGAATCTGGGCTTTTCTACCAGCTTAGAACTCCTTCAACACCTTAATGATAACGCTAGAAGAGCAAAGTTTGTTTATAAGAAATATCAAGAAAATTCTTGGTAGAATTTAACCAAAAATTTTATCTGTAATATTTTTTAAATAGTTGGGATATAGAGATAATTTTAGAATTTTATCCTTGTGTACCCATTCCAATCTATGTGAGTTGTCTGGGTTATTTTCTTCAGCTTCAGGCCCACCTAATATTGGTTCACCATTACTTAGTTCACAAATATAGAAATCGTGCTCAATTCCCTCGTCTATGTTTTGTGCAATTAGAGCGTGTTTTATAAGATTTAGTCCCGTTTCTTCCTTAACTTCACGGATCAATCCTTGTTCAAGGGTCTCATCCTCTTTAACTCCTCCACCCGGAACCACCCAATACTCCCTACCTTCTTTTTTCCGATGAATCAGTAGTATATCTTTTCCTCTCGTGACAATCGCGCTCACTCTTTTGGTTCTGATCGTCAAATTCTAACACAACTAGCTCCACCCTGATATAATTCATTGTTGTATGAAACCCGAATTACAAGCTGAAACAAGGGGTATTATTCCTATCGGGGATTTGTGGACAAGAGAAAATGGAGAAGAAACTAAGGCACGTTTATATCCAAGAGCAAACTTTACTACAAACCCGTCTTCGATTGGACACGATCTGAAACTTGTCGCCGAAGATAAACTTGACCTAGGAGTTCTTAAAATGTCAGTAAGAAATTCCGGGGACTACTTTTTTAACCCTCATATTTTTGTTTCTCCGGAAAAACTTTGGCTTTCTGATGGGCATAGGTATTTACCATCTATGATTGGACTTGCAAGAGAATCAGGAATCCCCACAGGCAAGATTTTGAGCGTCGACCTTGATTATTTTTCAAGAACACCGGAAACAGATCTGCAAACCGAAGCAGGGGAATTAATCCGCGCCGCAATTGCCGCGTCGGCAGAACATGATTTAGTCATTGCCGACCTTCATGAAGACACTGTTTCGGCAACAGACCGTGGAATTATAAGAGACGAGAATTTTATTTCGTTTATTCACACCGGAAAAACTGTTATTATCAAGCCTGCAATTTCGGAGCTGTCTTTAACTATTGGCGAAAAAAGAGGAATCCTCGTAACCAATCCCGATTTTTTGCTGCAGGAAAATTCAACAAACGACCTATCGCTATTAAGACATTTTGATATGATCCATCTTTGCACTAGTCCTTGCTATATAAACCCAGTAAAATCTTTTTCGATGCTTAAAACTATTTGTGTAATTGGTATTAACTAAGAAAGATGCTCAAAAATTAGCAGCAGTATTGATAAAATAGGACCTTCTTATCCTTATAATCGTGGAAGTGTGCCCCTTAAGACTAAAAAATCTGTTCAAAACGCTATGGCGCGACTTCTTTCCAATCCATCACCGCGTCAGTAAATGGTTGGGGAGCGTTGAGGATCAGGAAAGGATTCCAGACGAAAGCTACTCCGGGGCCGACTCGGTTGTTGACCCCCATATCCCGCTGGAATCCGACCCGGCCGGAACCATCAAGATTAATGTCTTTGGAGATAGCGGTTGGCATGGACCGAGTTTATATCAACTCGATGTCTATTTTAAGGGGTACCCGTCACTATGTAATGTATAATGCACACATGTCAAGACAAGAATCAGAAAGACCTTTGCAGGAAAGTGCTATTCCTGTACTAGTTGGAGATGAGATTATTACCTACAGAGGAAGGATGATTGAAATTGTTACTCAGCAAATGAGGGTTGGTTCAGAAGAAATTATTTTTGAAAAAGCAAGGAGGTCTCCAGGAACGAGGTTATTAATAACCTCTCCAAACCACAACATACTTCTTACCAGGGAGTACAGAGGTGAGGTTGGAGGATGGGATTATAGATTACCAGGAGGAAAGGTATTTGATTCTTTAGAAGAATATAGTGAAGCTGTAAGAAGTGGTGTGGATATGTTTGAGAAGTCAAAACAAGCTGCTCAAAAAGAAGCACAAGAAGAAGTAGGTATTAATGCTGAAGATATAACTCACTTATATACTTCTAAATTTGGAGCTACCATGGAATGGGATCTGTATTATTTTAGAGTAAATTTACCAACAGAAGAACTAGGTGAGCAAAAGCTTGAACCAGGAGAAAATATTCAAGTAGGGTGGTACAGCCCAACTGATGCCTTAAGGCTCGCTTTAGATGGTAGTTTATCTGAAGACCGCAGTGCAGCCGTCCTTATGCGGCATATTCTTAATCGACAGTCCGTGACTGAAAATGAAGATCCTAGTAAGCAAGTTGGCCAAAAACTCATTGACTTGATACAGCAGGCAAATCTTAATACTTTAAGATTACGCAGAAGCAATCTTGTTATGTTGGAGGATATTGAATCTATTATCTTTGTTGGCTCATCATTTACTGGAAAGACTACACTTGTAGATGTTACTCGAGAGGCAATAAATGAGGATTCTGACACTTTTGGGCAATTTCGTATTCCGAAGAGGATAATTACGCGTCCTCAAAGACAAAATGACAACCTTGTTGAAAACGAATTCCGTACCTTAGATGAGTTTAGAGAAATGGTAGTAAAAGGGGAAATAGGAATGCATTGGGTCAGAAAGATGGAAGGAACGAGAACTGAACAGTATGGTTTTCTACCAGTTGAACCAAGTGCAATCTCCATATATTCTGCAAATAATGCTGTTATAAATAATCGAGAAAGTGTGGAACCGAATAGCTTACTAGAAAAATCTTTGATTGTAGCAATTTATGCGCCAGAAGATATCAGAAGAAAACGACTTTTTGAAAGGTCACCTGATTTGGTAAATGAAAAACCCAAAGAAGTCGCATACCGTTTGGAAGATAGAGCAATAAACATGTATCCAGATGCTCATATTGTTGTTAAAAACTTTGGAAGATATGAGCAGCAAACAAAAGATGATATTGTGGCGCTTATGAGATTAATCTCTCAGGCAGTCACTCAATGAACAAATTCTTGCTTCGCAATAAAAGGAATATGTCTCAATCGCGTATTATCGTTACTAGTTATTCCAATCCTGACTTAGATGGCACTGCTTCCGCAATAGCATATTCAGAGTTACTTAAGAAACAAGGTAAAAATGCAAAGGTTGCTCTTTTTGGTACACCTCACAGAGAAGCACAATTTGTCTTTAAAACCTTTGATATTGATAAACCCGCTCAAGCAGAAAACATTCTCAATCAGGAAGGTAAGTTAATCCTTGTGGATGCAAGTGATTTACGCGGCATTTCAAATTTAATTGACCCAAAGCAAGTAATTGAAGTTATTGACCATAGAAAGGTTAATCAATCAGATAAATTTCCTAATGCAAAAATACAGATTGAATTGGTTGGATCATGTGCAACCTTAATTGCTGAGAAATTCTTTAAAGAGAAAATAATTATAACTTCTTCCTCCGCAGTCCTACTTTACTCAGCAATCATCTCAAATACCGTCAATCTCCAAGCGAATGTAACTACAGATAGAGATAAAAAAATGTGTAATTGGTTGGTAAAACAATTTGATTTACCTAAAAACTATGTTCATAAAATGTTTGTGGCAAAGTCAGTATTTGGAAAGCCTTTAAAAGAAGTATTTTGTGATGATTTTGCAACTTTCCAGTTTCATTCTAAACAGTTAGGAATTGCACAATTAGAAATTGTTAATACAGATGGTTTTGTCAATAAAAACAAAGATGAAATACAAAAAGTGCTTACTAAAATAAAAAAAGAAAGAAACATAGATTTGATCTTTCTCTCACTTATTGATATAGAAAAAATAAAAAACACTTTTATGATAATTGATGAATCCTCTAAAAAACTACTTGAACAGGCGTTAAGTGTTAAATTCAAAAATAATATTTCTCATAAGAATGGCATAATAATGAGAAAAACTATTGTTACTATAGTAACCGCAAAACAAAAACGGATGTTTTGTAATCCTGATTTTACCATCAAATCCGGTAACGGAATCTCCGATGAATCACAGCCAGTTTAAAATTGTTGATCTTCTGCTTAAAGCTGACGGTTAACCGATTGGCGATTCTATCCTTGGCATACTTCCAGACGTGCTCCTGGGGGTTGGTATCCGGAGCGTAAACGGGAAAAGCAATCAAATGAAACCCGGTTAAGCCGCCGCCGGTTTTCAACTCTCGCCTCAAGTCTTTTCCCTTATGCCAGCTGGCGTTATCCCAGATCAAACAAATCTTTTGGCGCGTACTATTTCCCTAAATATTTTAAGCCGATTTATGAAAATATGGTTGACGTCGCCAACCGGACCAAATATATGTTTGTGGGGAAATTAAAATAGACTACTACGGCGTTTACCCCGTAGTCGCGCCCTTGCGACGCATGCACGGAGAGCATGGGAGCAAGTAAGCGTACTATGGGGCCACTTCCCGCCAGTCGGTCAGGGCGTCAGTGCTTGGTCGGGGAAGTTGAGCAGT
>Ga0209211_10007644_pt1 | contig 15095 bp, 14 predicted proteins | sample RifGroA2_FD_183992 | JGI IMG/M metagenome (GOLD analysis project Ga0209211, IMG submission 183992) | Groundwater microbial communities from Rifle, Colorado, USA - Groundwater A2 (SPAdes) (version 2) | ecosystem: Environmental > Aquatic > Deep subsurface > Groundwater | place: Rifle, Colorado... | reverse complement strand
CATTACCCAGCCCGAGCAAGCACACGAACAGCTTGAGGCGCTGGTAGCCATGGGTTGTCGCCTGGCGCTGGATGACTTTGGCACAGGTTATTCGTCCCTGGCCTACCTCAAGGTGCTGCCGATTCACAAGCTCAAGATTGACAAGAGTTTCATGGACGGTATTCCGGAAGATGCCAGTAACGTCGCCATTTCGCGCGCCATCATTGCGCTGGCCAAGAGCCTGGGCATGACGCTGATTGCTGAAGGGGTGGAGACCGATGCGCAACTGGGGTTTTTGCGCCAATACGGCTGCGAAACCTACCAGGGCTGGTTGTTTGCCAAGGCGATGACGGCGGCAACGCTAACTGAGCGATTGTGTGCATCGACAGGAGCAGGGCTGAAGTGTTTAAAAGATGGGGTGCAAAATGTCACGAAGCTGCCACTGACGATCGGCCTTTAATGGTCAAGTGTGCCGACGAACCCAAGGTCGAAATTGTTACCACTTTGCCGACGGTCAAGCTACTGATGCCAATGTCGGGTATGGAGCGGACAGTTCTGAAAGTCGACTGACTCTTGTGAGCACTTACGGTCACCCTCCAAGCCTTCAAAATCCTCGCCAGCATTGGGTTCCCTGCGCTTTTTTGGCCAACAGTGCAATCAACCCAAGCCCCCATGAGAAAAGGCTCACAAAGAGCCTTTATTTTTTGGAGCATCAAAGGCCTAGTCGCGTTCACCGCCAAAAATGCCGAGCAGTGCCAGCAAGCTTTGGAACACATTGATGATGTCAAGGTAAAGGGCCAACGTGGCGCTGATGTAGTTGGTTTCGCCCCCGTCCACAATACGCTTCAGGTCATACAGCATGTAGGCGCTGAAGACACCAATGGCCGCCACCGAAATGGCCATCATGCCGGCGGTGGAACCCACGAACACATTGATGATGCCACCCACCATGATCGCCAGGGCGCCGACAAACAGCCATTTGCCCATGCCCGACAGGTCACGCTTGATGACGCTGGACAGGCTGGCCATCACAAAAAAGACACCGGCGGTTCCGCCAAAGGCCGTCATGATCAGGTCTGGCCCATTTTTGAAGCCTAGCACCATGGCAATCATGCGCGACAGCATGAGGCCCATGAAGAAGGTAAAGCCAAGCAACACCGGCACACCGGCGGCTGAATTTTTGGTTTTTTCGATGGCGTACATGAAACCAAAGGCGCCGCCCAAAAACACCACCAGGCCCATGACGCCACCGAGCGATTGGGTGATGCCGGTTGCCACACCCAGCCATGCTCCCAGCACGGTCGGGATCAGGCTCAAGGCCAGCAGCCAATAAGTGTTGCGCAGAACTTTGTTGCGCTCTTGCGCCATGGCGCCAAAGCCATGGCTACGTTCGATGGAATGGACGTTATCAGTCATGTTCAAGTTCCTTGCTTGGATTGGTGGAAAAACAGTTGGGATTTTAAGGGACCTGCGGATTCGTTGGCAAATCGGGTCCGCATGGGCTCCTACTATTCGTGAGGATACTTTAACCTGTAATGTGGGCAAATGCGAGACCAAGCCGCGTTATGCTTGCCCAACTTTTTTACAGGTAAAACCCCATGAAGACCAAACCGATGCTGGAATTGTCAGACATCAAATGTATTGCCGCCGCCGCCGAGGTTGAAGCCTTGCAAAACAATTGGGCGGTCACGATTGCTGTGGTGGACGATGGTGGCCATTTGCTCTGGTTGCAGCGTCTGGATGGCGCAGCGGCCCTGTCTGCGCATATTGCGCCAGCCAAGGCGCACACGGCCGCACTGGGTCGCCGCGAAAGCAAAGGCTACGAAGATGTGATCAATGGCGGGCGCAACTCTTTCTTGAGCGTGCCCACCATTTCAGGCATGCTTGAAGGCGGTGTGCCGATCATGAAGGACGGTGTTTGTCTGGGCGCAGTGGGGGTCAGTGGCGTCAAATCTACCGAGGACGCCCAAATTGCCCGCGCCGGCATTGCTGCCCTGGATTTGGGTTAACCGTCGCCCGGAGTTATCCGGGACCTTGCGCTGTATCTCTTCAGTTCAATGCAAATTGAATGGGAACGTTGAACCACATGGCTTGTGCTGTGCCGCCGAGCTGGCCTGGCACATAACGCCAGCCCATCACGGCGCGCAGGGCGGCCTGGTCCAACCGCGGGTAACCGCTTGACTCATGAATATTGCCTAACTGCGGCGTGCCGTCCTTGTCGATCAGTACCCGGATCACCACCTTGCCCTGTTCGCCCAGTCTGCGGCTGATCGCCGGATAGTCTGGGGCCGGGTTGTTTAAATAGTCTGCATCTCTGGACGGCAACACCGCTGTCGCCAGTGCCGCTGGTTTGGGTAAACCAGGTGGGCTTGTCCCAGCCTGGGTGCTGGGCATGGCACTTGGGGTGGTGACTTTTTCCGTGACGTCAAGGCCAGTTGTTGCCAAAGCGCCGGGAATCGCCTCTGCCATGTCTTTTTGTGTTGCAGGGGGCGGATCCGTCGGCTGGGTTGATGCTTGCACCTTGCTGGAAACCGGCTTCTGTCGGCTGGTCGAGGGCCTGGATGGTTGGCGCCGTGGCTCAGGCGGTTGGGTCGGCAAGGCGACAGGCGTCAAATGGAAGCGTATTGCGGGTACCACTGCAGCCAGAGGCGCTGGTACTGACTGGAGCCACCAAAGCAGCGCCAGATGGCCACCCAAGACGCCTAAAACCAGGCAGACAATGCGCCACAAAATCAGCTTCCTGAGTCCTTAATAGGCCGAGTGCTCAATGCGCAGCTCTTGCAAAATGGTCGTTGCAATTTCTTCGATCGACTTGGTGGTGGTAGACAACCACTTGATCCCGGAGCGGCGCATCATGGCCTCAGCCTCCTTAACTTCATGACGACAGTTGGCCAGTGACGCGTACTTGGAGTTGGGGCGTCGCTCGTTGCGGATTTCACTTAAACGCTCAGGCTGGATGGTCAGTCCAAACAGTCTTTTGTGGTGAGGTTTGAGTGCGGACGGCAAATCTTGCCGTTCAAAATCTTCCGGAATCAAGGGGTAATTGGAGGCCTTGAGCCCGTATTGCATCGCCAGATAAAGCGATGTGGGTGTTTTGCCGCTGCGGCTGACCCCCACCAGAATCACGTCAGAACTTGCCAGGTCGCGGTGCGACTGGCCGTCGTCGTGGTCCAGCGAAAAGTTGATGGCGTCAATACGTGACTGGTATTGCTTGCTCTTGCTGGCATCACTGAAGCGGCCGATGCGGTGGTTGGACTTGACGCCCAGTTCCTGTTCCAGCGGGTGCACAAAGGTGTCAAACATGTCCATCAACATACCCTGACAACCCTGACGGATGACCTTCATGACCTCCTCGTTGGCCAGTGTGGTGAAGACCAGTGCCTTTTTTCCTTCTAGCGCACTTGCCTGGTTGATTTGACGCACCACCTGATGCGCTTTGTCAACCGTATCGGTAAAGGGCACGCGGACACTGCGAAAGTCAACTTCAAACTGGTTGAGGATGGCGTGGCCAAAGGTTTCGGCGGTGATGCCGGTGCCATCTGAGACAAAAAATACGGTGCGATTGGGCATGATGGATCGGGTTGGGGTTAGATTTTTGTGCAAGCCAAAGCCTACAATAATTATCCGATCAAATTCATTGTGGCAAACAATTCAACAAGTCAAGCAACAAACAGATGCGTTTGCTTCAAGCTGAGGTGCAGATTGGTCTGCATTTCATCAAGCCCGGTTTTTTAACTTCTGGAGTTTTTTCATGACAGCACGATTTGCAGCGACCGACCTGGTCGTCCCCTTTGAAGATTTGCGTATGACCGACGTAGATTCGGTCGGTGGCAAAAATGCCAGTTTGGGGGAAATGATTTCCAATTTGCCCACCGGTGTCAAAGTGCCCACTGGCTTTGCCACCACGGCCCATGCTTTTCGTGAATTTTTGGCATTTGATGGCCTGACCGACAAAATCAACGCCCGTTTGAGCACCCTTGATACCGAAGACGTGAATGCGCTGGCCGTTGCCGGTGCCGAAATTCGCGCCATGATTGAGTCGCAACCGTTTCCGGCCGATCTTGATCAGGAAATCCGCAAAGCCTTCATCACGCTGAATGGTGGCAACGACAAGGCCTCTTTTGCCGTGCGTTCGTCGGCCACGGCCGAAGACCTGCCTGATGCCTCCTTTGCCGGTCAGCAGGAAACCTTTTTGAATGTGACTGGTATTGAAGAAATTCTGCACAAGATCAAGGAGGTCTTTGCCTCGCTTTACAACGATCGCGCCATCAGCTACCGGGTGCACAAGGGGTTTGCCCACGAGCATGTGGCCCTGAGCGCTGGCATTCAACGTATGGTGCGTTCCGATTTGGGCGCTGCCGGCGTCATGTTCACGTTGGATACCGAGTCTGGTTTTGACCAGGTGGTGTTCATTACCTCAAGTTATGGTCTGGGTGAAACAGTGGTGCAGGGCGCGGTGAATCCGGACGAATTTTATGTCCACAAGCCGATGCTCAAGGCCGGTAAGTTGGCGCTGATTCGGCGCAATCTGGGTTCCAAATTGATCCAGATGCAGTTTTCGACCGCAGAAGAGAAAGCTGCCACCGGCCACCTGGTCAAAACAACCGATGTTCCCACCGAGCTGCGTAACCGCTATTCCCTGCTTGATGCCGATGTTCAAAAGCTGGCGGCTTATGCCATGGTGATTGAAGAACATTATGGCCGCCCAATGGACATTGAATGGGGCAAGGATGGCATTGACGGCGAGCTCTACATCTTGCAGGCACGCCCCGAAACGGTCAAGAGCCAGGCGGCTGGCAAGGTCGAGCACCGCTACAAGCTCAAAGGCAAGGGCACCGTGCTGGTCGAAGGCCGCGCCATCGGGCAAAAAATTGGTACTGGCCCGATCAGGGTGGTGCACAACCTCAGCGAGATGGACCGGGTGCAGCCCGGGGATATTTTGGTGACCGACATGACCGACCCCAACTGGGAGCCCGTGATGAAGCGTGCTTCTGCCATTGTCACCAACCGTGGCGGTCGGACTTGCCACGCCGCCATCATTGCGCGTGAATTGGGTATTCCTGCGGTGGTGGGTTGTGGCCATGCCGATCAGGTCCTCAAGGACGGCATGTTGGTTACGGTCAGTTGCGCCGAAGGGGACACCGGTTTCATTTACGACGGCTTGCTCGAAACCGAAGTGACCGAGGTGCAGCGTGGCCAAATGCCCGAGATTGATGTCAAGATCATGATGAACGTGGGCAACCCCCAGCTGGCTTTTGATTTCTGCCAGTTGCCCAACGCCGGCGTGGGCCTGGCGCGCCTGGAGTTCATCATCAACAACAACATTGGCGTGCACCCCAAGGCGATTCTGGATTACCCCAACATTGATTCAGACCTGAAAAAAGCGGTGGAGTCGGTGGCCAGGGGCCATGCCTCACCACGCGCCTTTTATGTTGACCGGGTGGCAGAAGGGGTGGCCACCATTGCAGCCGCATTCTGGCCCAAACCCGTGATTGTTCGCCTGTCGGACTTCAAGAGCAACGAGTACCGCAAGCTCATTGGTGGCAGCCGTTACGAGCCCGAAGAAGAAAACCCAATGCTGGGTTTCCGTGGTGCCGCGCGCTACATCAGTGCGGAGTTTGGTGAGGCGTTTGCCATGGAATGTGAAGCCCTCAAACGCGTGCGTAACGACATGGGTTTGGCCAACGTGCAGGTGATGGTGCCGTTTGTGCGCACTTTGGGTCAGGCGCAAAAAGTGACCGAGTTGTTGGCTCAAAAAGGTCTCAAGCGCGGGGTTGACGGTCTGAAATTGATCATGATGTGTGAAATTCCGAGCAATGCGATTCTGGCCAAGGAATTCCTGCAGTATTTCGACGGCTTCTCGATTGGTTCCAACGACCTGACCCAGTTGACGCTGGGTCTGGACCGTGACTCCGGTCTGGAACTGTTGGCCAAAGACTTTGACGAGCGCGACCCTGCGGTGACGAGCTTGATCGGTCTGGCCATCAAGGCTTGTCTGTCAGAAGGCAAATACATTGGTATTTGTGGTCAGGGTCCCAGCGACCATCCGGACTTTGCGGTCTGGTTGATGGCACAGGGTATTTCGTCAATTTCCCTGAACCCTGATACCGTGGTGGCGACTTGGCAAAACCTTGCACAAGGCAAATAAATCGCGTCTGGCGCGTGCACTTGAGGATGCTGGCGTCTATTGATGGTTGACGCTGCCGCCAATAGCCCGCCTGTTGCAAAGCTGATGCCTTTGCATGGCTGGCTGTTGCTGGTTTGGTTTGCTGCGTCTTTCGGTCTTGTTTTTTTTGCCCATGACCTGATGCAAGTCGTGGCGGGGTGGCCGTTGTCTTACTGGTTCGCAGCGCAGGGCAGCGTCATCATTTTTATTGGCATTGTGGCTGTGTTTGCCTGGATTGCCAACCGTCAGGCTGGGCAGGAACTCCCCATTTCGGCGGCTTTCCAGGCGTACAACCACCGCATTCATCGCCGGTTTGCCACGTTTGTGGTTTTACTCATCGTGTTCATCCTGGCCCTGGCCCTGGCCGAGCAGGGAGGGTTGCGAAAAATTTGGGTCGGGGCCATTTTTCTTTTTGCCACGGTTTTCCTATACGCTTTGATTGGCATTTACGGGCGCACGTCCAGCGCCTCTGAATATTACGTGGCAGGTCGGCGTATCCCCGCCATGTACAACGGCATGGCTGTAGCGGCTGACTGGATGAGCGCTGCCTCTTTCATCAGCATGGCGGGGGGTCTATATTTGCAGGGATTCTCGGGATCGGGCACGCATCCTGGTGGTTTGGTGTACGTGCTGGGCTGGACCGGAGGTTTCTGTCTGGTGGCCTTGTTTGTTGCGCCTTATCTACGGCAACTGAATCTCTATACGCTGCCGGAGTATTTTGACCATCGTTTCGGCGGGCGCTGGCCCCGCATCATCGCGGCCTGGTCGGCCGTATTGTGTTCATTTATTTATGTGGTGGCACAAATTTACGGTGTGGGTCTGATTACCTCGCGCTTGACCGGTGTGCAATTTGAAATTGGCATCTTGCTGGGTTTGGGCGGGGTGCTGGTGTGTTCATTTCTGGGCGGCATGCGTGCCGTGACATGGACGCAGGTGACGCAGTATGTGGTTGTGATCCTGGCGTTTTTGATTCCAGTTTCATGGCTTGCTTACAAACAATTGGGCAATCCGGTGGCCGCTGTGGCCTATGGCCAACAGCTGCCTAAAATTTCAGAACTCGAACTGCATTTGATGAAAGCGCCGCAGGAGCAGCAGGTCATCAAGGAGTATTTACGTCGCGCACACGACTATGAGTACAAACTCGCGCAATTGCCCGCCTCACTGGAGCAAGAAAAAAAAGCTCACCGGGAGGCCATTCAAAATTTGATGGCTGCACGCGCCGAAGAGTCGGTCATTGTGGCTGCCCGGCGCCAGTTGGCGGCGCTGCCGCGTGATGAAGTGGCGGCCCGTGAGCGTTGGACGCAAGCCAGGCAGGAAAATTTGGCCCGTGCCCAGCCATTGGCTGGTATGCCGCCACATACCCAGCCTTTTGCTGGTGACCCCCAAGGGACATCTGAAGAGCAGGACATGTTTGAGGTATCCCGGCGCAATTTTTTGGCCTTGATGTTTTGCCTCATGATCGGTACGGCCGGCTTGCCGCATTTGCTGACACGTTTTTACACGACGCGCACGGTTGCTGAAGCCAGGAACTCGGTCACCTGGTCCTTGTTTTTTATTGCACTTTTGTACCTTTCTGCGCCGGCATTGGCTGTTTTAGTGAAATATGAGGTCATGAGCCAACTGGTGGGTATGCGTTTTGATGCCTTGCCGGTCTGGATTGCGCAATGGGCAAAACTTGATCCGGCTCTGATTTCCGTGAGTGACATTAATGGCGACCATATCCTGCAGTTTGCCGAACTCCAGTTGGGTCCTGACATCGTCATGTTGGCCACGCCTGAATTGGGCGGCTTGCCCTATGTGGTGTCGGGCTTGGTGGCGGCAGGCGGTTTGGCGGCCGCCTTGTCCACCGCAGATGGGTTGCTGCTGACGATAGGCAATGCCCTGGCCCATGATTTGTTTTACTGGAAAAACACCGACCGAGCCGGCACGGTGCGGCGCGTGATGTTGTCAAAGTTTGCGCTCTTGCTGGTGGCTTTGATCGCCGCTTATGTGGCAGCCCAGCGCCCGGCAGACATTTTATTTCTGGTTTCAGCTTCGTTTTCCCTGGCCGGCTCGGCCTTTGTGCCGGTCATGATTTTGGGTATTTTCTGGACCGGTGTCACCCGCATTGCCGCCGTGGCCGGCATGTTGACCGGTGTGATGTTGACCCTGTACTACATGGTGATCAACATGCCTGCAGTCAGGCGCTTACTGTCGCTGGAAGGCTCGGGTCTGTGGTTTGAGATTGATCCCGTCTCGGCCGGTGTCTTTGGCGTAGGTACGGGCCTGCTGATGACGATCGTTCTGAGCTGGCTTACCCGAGGCTCTGCTGTTTCTGCACGATGATTGGGTGCGATTCAAAGTGGTGGGTTGGAGGTAGCCGATTCAAGCACCCGTTTTCCGCTGATTTTTCTGTTTCATCGACGCATGGCATGACGACCGGGGTATTAACAGGTGGTCTCCACGCACGGCATGGTGACTGGGTCATGGGCATGCGGTTTTGGAGCGAAATCACGCGCGACATTGCTGAAAAGTATGCCGAATGCTTTCGGCGCGCGCCTTCGCCCCAAAGCCCGCTCAGATGACCCAATCACTATCTCACCGCACATCAGTTTGAATCGCACCCACGATGATCTAAGCGGGCTGATAAACGGCTATAATCACAAGTTACCTTACCGCACCTCAATTAGACGCTGAGGGTGGTTTTTTGCCTCAAAAGAGGTTTATCCAGAAGGAGTTTCAATGCGTCATTATGAAATTATCCTCATGATTCATCCGGATCAGAGCGAGCAAGTTCCAGCCATGCTGGAGCGTTACAAAGGCATGATCGTTGCCGGCGGTGGCAAAGTGCACCGTGTCGAAGACTGGGGCCGCCGCCAGTTGGTCTATCTGATCAACAAATTGGCAAAAGCCCATTACTTGTGCGTCAATATTGAAGCCGACCAGGCTGTCATGGCTGAACTTGAGCATGCGTTCAAGTTCAATGATGCCGTGTTGCGTCATTTGACGGTTCTGAAGAAAAAGGCCGATACCGGTCCTTCTTCCATGATGAAGACCGTCGAGCGTGAAGATGCTCGCAAAACGCAACAAGCCGAATACCAGGCTTAAATTTCCTGAGTGATAACACCGAATGCCAACGTTGCCGTTAATCAATTTGTAGTAACGGCGCAAATTGTCGAATCCAGCACCATGCGTTATACGCCCTCTGGTGTACCGGCTTTAAATTGTATGTTGGAGCATGCCTCCGAGGTATTTGAAGCCAGTCAGGCAAGACAAGTCAAGGCATTGCTGAAATCTGTGTCATTTGGTTCTGTGGCTGAGCGATTGGCCCAACAGGAGATTGGAAGCAGCTGGCTCTTCAAGGGTTTTTTGGCTTCCCCACGTGGCACCAAGCAACTGGTGTTTCATATTCAAGAATTTGCTCAAAGTTAAAGTTTTTTAAAAATTTAAGGAGTCCATCATGGCCGGACCAAAACGTTTCAATAACAAAGACAAGCGCCCCAAGCGCCCCGCTCAAAATCTGCTTTTCAAACGCAAGCGCTTTTGCCGCTTTACGGTGACTGGTGTTGAAGAGATTGACTACAAAGACATCGACACCCTGCGGGATTTCATTGCCGAAAACGGAAAAATTATTCCCGCTCGTTTGACGGGCACCCGCGCAATTTTCCAACGCCAGCTCAACACGGCTATCAAGCGCGCACGCTTTTTGGCGATGTTGCCTTACAGCGACCAGCACAAGATCTAAGGACCACAAACATGCAAATCATTCTGCTCGACAAGGTGGTGAACCTTGGTAATTTGGGTGAAATCGTACGTGTCAAGGACGGTTATGCCCGCAACTTTTTGATTCCCACCGGCCGCGCCCGTCGCGCCACGGCATCTGCCAAACAAGAATTTGAAGCACGCCGTGCCGAACTCGAAAAAGCAGCTGCTGGAAAATTGGCTGAATGCCAGGCAATTGGTGAAAAACTGGCTGGCCATACTTGCAAGCTGACACAAAAAGCGGGCGTTGATGGCCGTTTGTTTGGCTCGGTGACCAATGCTGACATCGCCGAAGAGCTGACCAAGTCAGGCTTTGCAGTCGTCAAATCCCAGGTTCGCATGCCCAATGGTCCGATCAAGACCGTCAGCGACAGCACCGTCAGTGTGGCTTTGCACACCGATGTGGTGGTTGACATCACGGTTTCGGTTTACGGCGAAACTGCCTGATCCCGGATCGGCGTATTCAAAAAAGCCGCCAGTGGCAACACGGGCGGCTTTTTTTGCTATGAGGTCGTCAGCCCCTTGAACAGCATGTAAGCCGCCAGCAGGTACAAAATGCTGGCAAAGACGCGCTTGAGACGTTTGACCGGTAGCTTGTGTGCTGCTTTGGCTCCCAGGGGGGCCGTTAAAACACTGCAACTGGCAATGACGAGCAAGCCTGGCAACCAGATATAACCCAGCGAGTAGGGCGGCAGGTGCTCCAGCGTCAAGCCACTTAATATATAACCGGTCGCGCTGGCCAGAGCGATCGGAAATCCGAGTGCGGCAGAGGTAGCCACTGCGTTGTGGATAGCCACATTGACCCAGGTCATGAAGGGCACGCTGATAAAACCGCCACCTGCACCCACCAGACCTGACAGGAACCCAATTACTGAACCCGCCCCGAGTAAACCCAATGTACCCGGTATGTCGCGACTGGGTGGTGGTTTTTTATCCAAAAACATTTGTGTGGCTGAAAAACCGACAAACAGAGCAAAGAAAATGGCCAGCGAAGCGCCTTTGAGCAAGGCAAAAACACCCAGACTGGCAGCCATGCCGCCCAGCACAATGCCTGGTGCCAATTTTTGAACCAGATCCCAACGCACAGCACCCCGTTTGTGATGCGCCCGCACACTGGCGATGGAGGTGAATACGATGGTCGCCATGGAGGTGGCAATGGCCATTTTGATGGTGAGTTCGGGCGCTACGCCACGGTTGGTCAGGATGATGGTCATGAACGGCACCATGATCATGCCACCACCAATGCCTAAAAGTCCGGCCAGAAAACCGGTGCACAAGCCAAGAGCCGCCAGTTCAACAATTAAAAGGGGTTCAAAGAGCATTGGAAAAGTGAATAGGGTGCCTGCGCGTGTCACCGGATCCTCATCCTGAACCGGGGTTCAGGTGGGCGAGGTCAGTACTTGTCTTGGGTTCATCTAACGCGAGACGATCACGCTGACAAGACAATGTTCCAAGCCCGGGCTCTAAGAGCATTGGTTCAAGGAAATATAAAACCCGGCATACACGGCAGGCAAAATGATTGTAATGTTGTCAACGCTTGCCGCGCCGAAAAAAAACGTGAAAATTACAAAACGTTCAAGGGCGCGCAATCAGTACGTAAATTTCATTTACCTTGATCATGCCAAGCTCCATGCGCGCCTTCTCCTCGACCATTTCCAGCCCTTCTTTCAAATCCCGCACTTCTGCTGCGAGTTGCTGGTTGGCCTGTACCGCTTGTTGGTTCAGCTGGGTTTGCGCCTTGAGCTGCGTCTGTAGCTGTGCCACCTTCGGGATGCTGCCGCGCCCCAACCACAACTGCGCGTGCAAGATCACGAGCAGTGCAATCAGGGAGAGCATCACCGAACGTGAGCCCATAGACTGGTCTTAGCGAAGGTTATAAAAGGCGGTACGGCCAGGGTAGCTGGCAATGTCACCCAGGTCTTCTTCAATGCGCAGCAGCTGGTTGTACTTGGCCATGCGGTCCGAGCGGCTGAGTGAACCCGTTTTGATTTGCAGTGCGTTGGTTCCCACCGCGATGTCGGCAATGGTGGAGTCTTCCGTTTCACCCGAGCGGTGGCTGATCACCGCCGTGTAACCCGCACGTTTGGCCATCTCAATACAAGCAAAGGTTTCGGTCAAAGTGCCGATCTGGTTGATCTTGATCAGGATCGAATTGGCAATGCCCTTGTCGATGCCTTCCTTGAAGATTTTGGTGTTGGTGACAAACAGGTCGTCACCCACAATTTGCACCTGTTTGCCCAGGCGATCGGTTAAGACTTTCCAGCCGTCCCAATCACCCTCAGCCATGCCGTCTTCAATGCTGATGATCGGGTATTTGTCGACCCAGGTGGCCAACATGTCAGTCCAGGCTTCGGCGCTCAATACCAGACCTTCGCCCTTGAGGTGGTACTGGCCATCTTTGTAAAACTCACTGGCGGCGCAATCCAGGCCAATGGCAATCTGCTCACCCGCTGTGTAACCGGCTTTGTCAATCGCTTGCAGGATCAACTGAATCGCGGCTTCATGGTTTTCCACGCTGGGGGTAAAACCACCTTCGTCACCAACGGCAGTGCTCATGCCTTTTTCGTCGATGATTTTCTTCAGGGCATGGAACACTTCAGCACCATACCGCAGCGCTTCGCGGAAACTGGGCGCGCCCAGCGGGATGATCATGAACTCTTGCAGGTCGAGGCTGTTGTTGGCGTGGGCGCCGCCGTTGATGACGTTCATCATGGGCACTGGCAATTGCATGCCACCCATGCCACCAAAGTAGCGGTACAGCGGCAAGCCTGATTCTTCGGCTGCCGCACGGGCAACCGCCATCGACACCGCCAGCATGGCATTGGCACCCAGGCGGCTCTTGTTATCTGTGCCATCCAGGTCAATAAGGGTTTTGTCCAGAAAGGCTTGTTCAGACGCGTCGAGGCCCAGCACCGCTTCGGAAATTTCGGTGTTGATGTGTCCTACCGCTTTCAGCACGCCTTTACCCAGGTAGCGGGATTTGTCGCCATCACGCAGCTCAATGGCCTCACGGCTGCCGGTGGAAGCGCCAGACGGCACTGCAGCGCGGCCCATGGTGCCGGATTCCAGCAACACATCACACTCGACCGTGGGGTTGCCACGGGAGTCAAGGATTTCACGCCCAACAATATCAACAATCGCGCTCATGGATTAATTTCCTTTTAAAAAATGGTTCAAATGGACATCAGTGCAAGCCGGGGACTTACGCTGCGAAGTGATTCTCAAGAAATCCGTGGCGCTTGGTCACCTGGTCCAGCGCCAACAGGGTTTCAAGCAAGGCTTTCATGTGTTTCAGCGGTACGGCGTTCGGGCCGTCGCTCAGGGCCTGAGCCGGATTGGGGTGCGTCTCCATAAACAGGCCTGCCACACCGACCGCCACCGCCGCCCGCGCCAGTACGGGCACCATCTCGCGTTGACCGCCGCTGCTGGTGCCCTGACCGCCAGGCAACTGTACCGAGTGAGTGGCATCAAATACCACCGGCGCACCGGTGTTGCGCATGATGGCCAGTGAACGCATGTCGCTCACCAGGTTGTTGTAGCCAAAACTGACACCACGCTCGCAAGCCATGAAGTTGTCTTCCGGCAGCCCCTTTTCGCGGGCAGCCGCACGCGCCTTGTCGATCACGTTTTTCATGTCGCCAGGCGCCAGAAACTGCCCTTTTTTAATATTCACAGGTTTGCCGGACTGCGCTACCGCACGAATAAAGTCAGTTTGGCGGCACAAAAACGCAGGGGTTTGCAGCACATCGACCACGGCCGCTACCTGGGCAATCTGGTTTTCCGAGTGAATGTCAGTGAGCACGGGCAAGCCCAGTTCGCGCTTGACCTTGGCCAGAATTTCCAGACCTTGGTCGATGCCAGGGCCGCGAAACGTGCTCCCGCTAGAGCGGTTGGCCTTGTCAAAGCTACTTTTGAAAATAAACGGAATGCCCAGGCTGGTCGTGATTTCTTTCAAGGTGCCGGCGGTGTCCATCTGCAATTGCTCTGACTCAATAACACAGGGGCCGGCAATCAGAAAAAACGGCTGTTGCAAGCCAATGTCAAAACCGCATAACTTCATCAGGCGACTGCCTTCAAACGGTTTGAATTGCTTTGGTGTTCCAATGCCGCCCGGATGAAGGCGTTAAATAACGGATGTCCGTCCCACGGCGTGGATTTGAACTCAGGGTGAAATTGCACACCCACATACCAGGGATGCATGGTTTGCGGTAGCTCCACAATTTCTGTCAGGTGTTCGCGCTGCGTCAGTGCAGAGATCACTAAACCCGCCTCACGCAAGGTGTCAAGGTAATTGACATTGGCTTCGTAACGATGGCGATGACGCTCGGTCACCACGTCGCCATAAATTTTGTGGGCGAGTGTGCCTTTGGCGACATCAGAGCTCTGCGCGCCCAGGCGCATGGTGCCCCCTAGATCGGAGTCTTCATTGCGTGTTTTGATGCTGCCATCTTCGTCTTTCCACTCGGTGATCAGGGCAATCACGGGTTGTGGGGTCGTCGGATTGAACTCTGTGCTGTTGGCCTCTGTGAGGCCCGCCACATGACGCGCAAACTCGATGGTGGCCACCTGCATGCCCAAACAAATACCCAGGTAGGGCACCTTGTTTTCGCGGGCAAAACGGGCTGCGCAAATTTTTCCTTCCACACCACGGATGCCAAAGCCGCCCGGCACCAGAATCGCATCAAACTTGGCCAGCTGCGCCACATTGTCGGGCGTGATGGTTTCGGAGTCGATGTAGTCAATTTTGATGCGCACATGGCTCTTCATGCCGGCATGGCGCAAGGCTTCGTTGAGCGACTTGTAGCTGTCGCTCAGCTCAACATATTTGCCCACCATGACGATGTTGACGTCGCCCTGCGGGTGCGCTGTTTCATATACCAAATCGTCCCAGCGTTTGAGTTTGGCGGGTGGCGTATTCAGGCGCAATTTGTCGCAAATGAGGCCATCCAGGCCTTGCTCATGCAACATGCGTGGCACCTTGTAGATGGTGTCCACGTCCCACATGGAAATGACACCCCATAGTGGCACGTTGGAGAACAGCGAGATCTTTTGCCGCTCTTCCTCGGGAATCGGGCGATCCGCGCGGCACAACAAGGCGTCGGCTTGAATGCCGATTTCACGTAATTGTTTGGCAGTGTGCTGGGTTGGCTTGGTTTTGAGCTCGCCCGCTGCGGCAATCCAGGGCACATAGCTCAGATGCACAAACAAT
>Ga0209211_10007640_pt1 | contig 15101 bp, 13 predicted proteins | sample RifGroA2_FD_183992 | JGI IMG/M metagenome (GOLD analysis project Ga0209211, IMG submission 183992) | Groundwater microbial communities from Rifle, Colorado, USA - Groundwater A2 (SPAdes) (version 2) | ecosystem: Environmental > Aquatic > Deep subsurface > Groundwater | place: Rifle, Colorado... | reverse complement strand
GGAAATATTGAAAAAAATTAATGATCTAATTATAAGCTTGGATAATGTTTTAAGATATTTTCTGCTTGCTTATCTTCAGACGATTGACGAACCTGAGAAGCAGCAGAGATAAGCTCGATGTTACCAGTGATTACATGCTCATCAATTTAGAAAAGAACAATGATTAAGAATTATGAAATACATTTTTGGAATAATTTTATTCCTTTCAGTTCAAATCTTCCCTCAAAATATTTTTATAACAGGAAAAGTAAAAGACTCGCAAAACAAAAGTCCCCTTTCGTCTGCAAATGTGTTGTTATATCATCTTCCTGATTCTATAATGAAAGGAACAACAACGAATGAAGAAGGTATCTTTAAAATTGAAAATCTTAAAGCCGGTGAATATGCCTTAGTGATAAAATATCTCGGTTATCAGAACTTTAGACAAAAAATTAGTATAGACGGCAAATCAGTTGATCTTGAGACAAATAAATTTATTAGCGGACAGCATTCTGCTTGGTGAAGTCAATGTTATAGATAAATTTCCTGTGGTTACACAAAGTGGTGATACAGCTGTTTATGATGCCAATGCATTTAAAGTGAACAAAGATGCAGTTGCAGAAGATCTTCTTGTAAAAGCTCCGGGGATACAGGTAGAGAATGGAAAAGTTAAAGCACAAGGCGAGGAAGTTAAAAAAGTTTATGTGGATGGTAAAACTTTTTTCGGAGACGATCCCAGTGCAGCACTTAAAAATATACCGGCAGATATAATTGAAAAAGTCCAGGTGTTCGATCAGCAGAGCGAGCAATCGCTGTTTACAGGGTTTGATGACGGCAGCACAAGTAAAGCAATAAATATTGTTACACGGTTAAATATTCAAAAAGGAACATTCGGGAAACTGCTTGCCGGATACGGAACAGAAGATAGATATAATGCGGGCGGCAATGTTAATTTCTTTAACAATGATCGGCGAATAAGTATAGTTGGGCAATTAAACAATACAAATGAGCAAAACTTCTCCATTATGGATTTGCTGGGAGTTATGAGCGGAGAAGGGCAGGGAGGAAGAGGTAATTCCGGCGGGATGGACGGACCAGGTTTTGGAGGTGGTGGACCGGCATCTTTAATTGCTTTGCAAAATGGGGATACAAAAACCAGTTCCTTCGGAATAAATTATAACGACAAGTGGAATGATGATTTTGAGTTTGGCAGCAGCTACTTCTTTAACAATACCGATAATAATATAGCATCACTTCTTAGTAAGGATTATTTTATTTCTACTTATGCAGGGCAAAGATATGTTGAAAATTCAGTGTCGGAAAGCAGGAATACGAATCACAGGATAAACCTGCATCTTGATTACCAGGTCGATTCATCAAATCAAATAAGATTCATTCCCGGTTTTTCAATTCAGAAAAATAATACGAAATCTTTTGTTACCGGTTATACAAATGCAGGAGAAGAGCAGCTTAATTATACAAGCAATTCAACTACATCGGACTTAAAAGGGATTAATCTCTCTTCATTACTGATGTACAGGCACAAGCTCAGTTTAACCGGTAGCTCAATCTCTTTAAGCCTGAATACGACTTACAAAAAGAATGACGGGACAAAGAGGTTATTATCCGAAAGTATTTATTATAGTTATCTTACAGATTCCGATACACTCGATCAATCTGCCGACATTTTGAATTCAGGATTAACTGTTTCATCGGATATTGTTTATACACAGCCGGTTGACGATTATAATTTTTTGATGTTCTCGGCTTCTCATTCAGTTTCGCTGGAAAAGAATGATAAAGAAACTCATAACTTTTATGTGCCTGCTAATTCCTATTCTTTGTTGGATACTTCTTTAAGCAATACTTATCAAAGAAATTATACGACAAACGTTGCCGGAATTGGTTATCGTTATAAGAAAAACAAAGTCTCACTCAACGCTAATTTAAATTACAACATTGCTTCCCTGGAAGGCGAACAGGAATTCCCTGTAAGCTTTAATCTCAACCGGAAATTCTATTCGTTTCTTCCTTCACTGATATTCCGTTATAATATTTCGCGCGACAGGAATTTTAATATTTTTTATAGAACTTTTAATAATGCCCCTTCGGCTGCACAGCTTCAGGATGTTCTTGATAATTCTAATCCACTTCAGCTTTCAACCGGTAATCCGAATTTAGAACAGGAGTATGTACACTTTGCGGCAGTAAGATTTTCAACAATCAACTTTAGCAATATGCATTCCTTGTTTCTTATGCTTAGCGGAACATATAAGCACAATTATATTGGAAACAAAACAACAATAGCAGGAAGTGATACAGTATTGGCAAACGGCATAACGCTTAATCAGGGTAGTCAATTTTCAATTCCTGAAAATGTCGATGGTTATGCTAGCATACAATCATTTATTACTTATGGAATGCCTGCAAATTTTATAAGCTCTAATTTCAATATCAATTTATCGGTTAACTATACAAGAACGCCGGGTATTACTAACGGCACCAGCAATTATTCTAATGTTATGAAATATGGAGCTGGTGCGGTAATAAGCAGTAATATCATCACGGATATTGATTTTCTCGTATCAACTACAAGCTATCATAATACTGTAAAGAACAACATCTCTAAAGAAAATGATGAAGAATACTTAAGCATGTTGAACAGGTTAAGATTTTACTGGCTTCTCTTTGATCAATTGGTTTTTCAGAGCGAGTTTAACCATAAATATGATGGTGGATTGTCTGAGCAATATGATCCGAATACATACCTGTTGAATTTGAGTCTTGGAATGAAGTTCTTTTCAGATAACAGAGGAGAGCTGAAGTTTTCGGTTTATGATGCACTAAATCAAAACAATAACATTTCAAGGCAATCAACTGATTACTATACACAGGAGTATAGTTCAAACGTAATAGGCAGATACTTTCTGCTTTCATTGATTTATAACTTAAGAACTTTTTATTAAAAGGAGTGCGAAATGAAAAAAATCAGGTCTCTTATATTATTCCTTGTTTTATCTGTTGTTTCAATAATAACAGGTTGTTCAGGTTCCCGGGAAGTTACGTCGCTTGCAAGGAATGGCGATATAACAATCGATGGCAGGCAATCTGACTGGGACCAATTAATTACTATTGAGGGAGAGAATATAGCATTTGGCTTTCGGAATGACGCGGATAATCTTTACCTCTGCATGGTAACAAATGACAGGAACAAAATTATTAAGATCATAAAGGGAGGTTTGAATGTCTGGCTTGAACCGGAAAACTCAGATGATAAAATCGGAATATTGTACCCGGACAAACCCGATCCGTCGGATTTTCAATTTCAACCAAACCAGCAGCTTCCTGAAATGCCTGACCAGCAGAAACCCGGGATGAGAGGAGAAGAGCAAATAGATCTGAAATTATATTCATCGCTTTCAAAACAAAAAGAGCTATATATCCTTAATGATGAAGGAAAGGTGCTAAAAACCTATCCTGTTGATGGGGAAATATTTAAAGCCAAAATCTCTTTTGACAAAGGCAATTTATGTTACGAGGTTAAGATTCCTATAGGGGAATCACTATCATCTAACTCCGGTTTAAAAACCGCCTCAGGAAGTAAATTAAATGTGGAATTCATAACCGGCGAAATCGAAGCCGGCTTTAATAAAATGCAAGGGGATATGGATGGTGAAGGTATGCGACCTTCTGGTCCACCTGCGGGCGGCGATTTTCCGGGCGGAGGTCCGGGTGGTGGTCCAGGTATTGGCAGACCCGATCGTTCAGGGAATAGACCTGATACGACACCAATTGATTATTCATTTGACGTTTTATTATATAAATAAAAAAGCTCTGTACTCGCTCTCTCCTCTCAGAATAACCCCATATTATTTTTTAGTATGGGGTTTTCTGTGATGTGTTTCAAAATTCTATTTTTGTAAAAATTTGATTTTACCAAACTCGTTTTTACTTGTCTAATTCAAACAGAACCGCAAGTTTTATTGAAATTTATCGTCAAACAGATAAGTGAATAAGAGTTGGAAGATACAGAGCTAATTAAAAATCTTAAAAACGGGAATGATGAATCTTTCCGAATAATCGTTGACAAATATCAAAGATTAATTTTAAACAGCTGTTACAGGTTTGTTTATAACCGTGAAACAGCTGAAGATTTAACCCAGGAAGTTTTTATTGAAGTTTACAGATCAATAAACATGTTTAGAAATGATTCAAAGCTTTCGACCTGGATTTACAGAATTGCAATTTCAAAATCACTCGATTACCTGAAAAGCAGGAAAAGAAAAAAACGCTTTGCAAATTCGAAAAGTTTGTTTGAAAATGAAGATATGATTGGCAGTACGAGTTTAAAAGATGAAATACAAGCGCCCGATGAACAAAGCCCGGAAAAATTACTCGATAATGATGACAGGATAAAAGTTCTTTCATTAGCGCTTGACTGTTTGCCTGAAAATCAAAGAATTGCTTTTACTTTGAGTAAATATGATGAGTTTAGTTATAAGGAAATAGCAGATGTACTTGGCATAACCATATCATCGGTTGAATCTTTAATCCATCGCGCAAAAGTGAATCTCAGGAAAAAACTTTATAATTTTTATAGAGAATATCTCTAAATAAAAACATGAAGAAAGAAAAAAGAATTTCAGACGAAGTAGAAAAAACTCTTAATGCGGTTAATGAACTTCCGAGACTGGAAGGGAATCCTTTTCTTTATACAAGAATTAAAACCGTTATTGAAAAATATCCGTCACCGGTAAAAAAGAAAAGTATATTTGTTTTTAAGCCCGTTATTATTGGGTTAATAATTATTATTAATGTTATTACTACGATATACTTTCTTCAAGCTGATATTGGTTCTTATCCTCCGGATGAATCATTGATAGAATCATTGAATAATGATTACAAAATCAACCAATCATATTATGAGTATATAAGCCTGAACTGATATGGACTGGACGAATAAAAATAATTTTTTAAAATGGATTGTTGGAATATTATTAGTCCTTAATATTGTTACTGTAACAATAATATGGACACACATTCTTGATAAAGAACCGCCCGTGCCGGGAAATTATAACCGTCCTCCCGATCCTGTTAAATTAATGCAGAAAGAGCTGGCTCTTACCGATATCCAGGCAAAATTGTTTGAAGAGAAAAGAAAAATACTTTTCGAAGCGACCGATAGACTTTTCGACGAGATGAGAACTTTAGAGAACATGTTAAAAGAAAAACTGTTTGAAAAAGAATATGACGTCACTTTAGTAGATTCGATTACTTACAGGATAGGTTCGATACAAACTGAGTTGGAGAAACTTCGTTTCAATCACTTTAAAGAATTGATTTCTATTTGTACCCCGGAACAAAGAGAAAAATTTATTCCTATTCTAAAAAAACTTATGGAACGTAACCCACCGGGCGGAAAACCTGGTGATCACGAATTTCAACAAAAGTGGAATAAACCCGGTGCGCCGCCTTTTAACCCGGGTGATTAAGAATATTTATTTTCTTTTTATGAAAAGATTCTTATTATTTTTTCTGATTCTAACTCAGTCTTCTGCTTTTGCCAAAGATCCCGGAGATAGCGTTTTTACAGGGATTCAGGTCCACACAATAAAGCTGCAGTTTGATCAGCCTAATTACTGGGATTCTCTTACAATATATTATGAAGAAGGAAATGAACAAAATATTGTTGCCGATGCAACTGTAGATGGCGTTGTTTACGATAGTGTCGGTGTCCGGTTTAAAGGAAATTCTTCTTACAGTCATCCCAATAATAAAAAGCCGTTCAAAATTAATTTTGATGAATACCGGGAAGACCAGAGATGGGATGGATTAAAAGGAATTCATTTAAATAACTGCTGGAATGATCCAACATTTATGCGTGAAAAAATTCATCTCGATTTTTGTAAAGATGCCGGAATTTCCGCACCGAGAGCAAACTATACCGAACTTTATATCAACAATGAGCTTTAGGGATTTTATTCGCTGGTAGAGCATGTAGATAAAAAATTTCTTTCTTCGCATTATGATAGTAGTGACGGTAATCTTTATAAAGCCGTAGATGCTTTTGGTGGCGGCGGAATGGGAGGCAGTCAATTAATCTCGGATTTCAGATGGTATGGCAGTGATCAAAGCTTATACTACGACCGCTATGAGTTAAAGACGGAAGAAGCTGATGATCCCTGGTCAGGCTTGGTTAATCTTATCGATATTATAAACAACTCCACAAGTATATCCGAATCTCTGCCACAGGTTTTTAATGTAAATTCATTTTATAAAGCGATAGGCACAGATATTCTTTTTGCAAATCTTGATTCATACATCGACGGCGGAAGAAATTTTTATGTCTATAAAAATTTTGTAACTGGAAAGTTTGAATGGATTGTTTGGGATGTAGGTTTAAGTTTTGGTGCTTATGGCGGGGGAGGAATGGGTGGAAGTAGTAATTCTTCCAGCCTGAGTGTTACTTATGTTACCAGCGCTATTTCAAGACCCTTAGCCGGAAAAGTTTTTAACGATGCTACACTTAAAAGTGAATATCTTCAGTCTCTTTGTTATTTGTTTAATACATATTTTAATTCTGAACGTATATTCGCCCAAATAGACAGCATTGCAAATACTATTCGTCCGTATGTTACTGCCGATTCAAGAAAACAGTATACTACCCAGCAGTTCGAAACAAATATAAACAGCGATATTACATTAGGCGGGGGACAGGGCGGAGGCAATAAGCCTGGGTTAAAATCTTTTATAACTGCACGTATTACGAGTGTTCAAAACCAACTGGTAAGCTTGGGTGTTTCGTGTCTTTTAGACATAGAGCCGGGAGACTTAGTAATAAACGAATTTATGTCATCGAATGATTCTATTCCTGATCCGGCAGGTGAAGCAGAAGATTGGATAGAACTTTATAACAATACGTCGGAAGATTTAGATATAAGTGGAACATACCTCTCGGATGATTTCAATAATCCGAATGAATGGCAGTTTCCTGAGAATACTGTTGTTGCAGCAAACGGATACTTAATAATCTGGGCAGATGAAGATGATGACCAGGAAGGTTTGCACGCAAATTTTAAACTCTCTTCTACTGACGGAGAAGAAATAATTTTATCTAATTTAGATTTAACGGTGATCGATTCTGTCTCTTTTGAATCACAGGCTCTTAATTTATCGATGTCGCGTATTCCGAATGGAACAGGCTCATTTGTTCAATCAAATCCTACTTTTAACAGGGAGAATTCAAATACTACTTCAGTTGAGGAAAGTACAGCCGAAATACCAGGAACTTTTACATTAAAACAAAATTATCCTAATCCGTTCAATCCGACGACAACTATAAATTTTACAGTCGATAAAACACGGCGGACAACTTTAAGAGTTTACAACGTTCTCGGTCAACTAATAGAAACTTTATATGAAGGTTATGCAGATCCCGGCAACTTGTATTCAATAAAATTTGATGCTTCAAAACTTAACAGCGGAGTATATTTTTACAGGTTAGAGAGCGAAGAAAATGTTGAAACGAAAAGAATGGTTTTGATCAAATAACTCTTATAAGTTTCATGCTTCTGTGTTCAGGGCTTCCCCCATCCCTAACACTTAAGGAAGCAAAGCCCATGATCGCCCGATCATCGGGCTTTTTTTTACCTCTCCTTAGTTTTAATTATCTGATGGTTGTCTATTTCTATAAATATTATATCCCTAACAGGATTTTGTACTTCTTAATCCCGAATGGCTGACATATTTATAGAAAAATGAAAAAGGAAAAGATATAGAATCCCTTTTGGAATGACATAAAAATGTTTTTAATTCAATACAACATTTAATTACAAACCCAAGCCATATACTGAAGGCATTAAAAGAAACGATAGAGTTTTTGAGGAAGAAATAATTGGAACCCCTCCTACGTCCTCCCCTTTACCAAAGGGGAGGAAACAGGGTTCTAGTATAACCCTAAATTACCCCTATCCAATGCATAAATCAATAATTTACACTATTCACCGGGCATTCATAAGTATTTGACAATAGTTATCGGCTTTCATAATTTTGATCAGGTTCGTCAAGGTAGTTAATAGAGAAGCCTAAATAGTTGAAAATAAATAATCCGAAACATTCCATAGTTTAATACATCTTATTTGATAATAAAAAGCTTAATTTTACTATTAATCCGAAAACATTTGTATAACATCATAAATAATAATTCATGGAAAAAGGTCTTTTAGAATTAACTGATGTAACTGTTCGCTTTGCCGGCGATTCCGGCGATGGAATGCAGTTAACCGGCTCACAGTTTACAAACACTACTGCGATTGTTGGAAACGATTTAAGCACTTTACCCGATTACCCCGCAGAGATACGTGCACCTGCCGGGACAACTTATGGTGTAAGCGGGTTCCAGCTTCATTTCAGCAGCAACGATATTCAAACTCCGGGAGATGAACCGGACGTTCTTGTAGCAATGAATCCTGCTGCACTTAAAACAAATCTTTCCGATCTGAAGAAAGGCGGAACTTTAATTGTTAATGTTAATTCATTCGATTCGAAAAATCTAAGGCTTGCCGATTATGAAACAAATCCTCTCGAAGATGGAACTGTTGAAGGTTATAATGTTATCCAGGTTCCTCTTTCACAATTAACAAATACTGCACTCGAGGATACTTCACTTTCTGCAAAAGAAAAGACTCGCTGTAAAAACTTTTTTGCACTCGGTATGATGTACTGGCTTTACAGCAGACCTATTGAACCGACTTTAAATTGGCTAAATGTAAAATTTAAAAATGCCCCGGAAATTAAGGCAGCAAATGAAAAAGCGCTTAAAGCAGGCTACTATTTTGGTGAAACCACGGAAGTATTTACTACAAGATATGAAGTAAAACCGGCAACTCTTCCGAAAGGAACTTACAGGAATATTTCAGGCAATGAAGCACTGGCTCTTGGGTTTATAGCCGCATCTGTTAAATCAGGATTACCATTGTTTTTAGGTTCATATCCTATTACTCCTGCTTCGGATATACTTCATGAACTAAGCAGGCATAAAAATTTTGGCGTGAGAACGTTCCAGGCAGAAGATGAAATTGCTGCTGTTACTGCTGCTTTGGGTGCAGCATATTCGGGTGCGCTTGCAATTACAACGACAAGCGGTCCCGGTGTTGCTCTTAAAACAGAAACTATCGGTCTTGCCGTTATGACTGAATTGCCGATTGTAATTATCGATGTTCAAAGAGGGGGACCGAGCACAGGTCTTCCTACAAAAACAGAACAATCCGATCTTCTTCAGGCAATGTTCGGTAGGAACGGCGAAGCTCCTGTTGCAGTTGTTGCTCCGGCAACTCCTGCAGAATGTTTTTCTATGGCTCTTGAAGCATCGCGTCTTGCAATAAAATATATGGTTCCTGTTATGTATTTATCTGATGGTTACATAGCAAACGGTTCTGAGCCGTGGAAGCTTCCTGATGTTGATGCTCTACCCGAAATTGAAGTTAAATTCAGGACTGAAGCTGAAGGATTTAAACCTTACTTAAGAGATGAGAATCTTTCAAGACCCTGGGCTTTACCCGGCACTCCCGGACTTGAGCACAGAGTAGGTGGGCTTGAAAAAGCAAACATAACCGGCGATGTGAGTTATGATCCCGAAAATCATGAATTTATGGTAAGACTGCGAGCGCAAAAAGTAAAGAACATGGAAAATGATATTCCCGAACTTGAAGTAAGAGGAGATAAAGATGCCGAGCTTCTTGTAATCGGCTGGGGCGGAACTCACGGAGCAATTTCTGAAGCAGTTGACAGGGCAAGAAACAGAGGATTAAAAGTTGCCAGAGTTCACTTCAGGTATTTAAATCCTTTGCCTAAAAACACGGGAGAGGTTTTAAGAAGTTATAAGAAAATTCTGTGTCCCGAATTAAATATGGGACAACTTTCAAAAATTTTAAGAAATGAATTCCTTGTTGATATTGAACCTTTTAATAAGATACAGGGATTACCATTTAAATCATCGGAAATTGAAAACAAGATCGACTCGATCCTTGGAGGAAACAATGGCAGAAAATAAAGAGTCCGCCTTCTCTAAAGTTTCGGCGGATAAACAAGATCAAGTTAAATATACGGCAAAGGATTTTGCATCATCGCAGGATGTTAGGTGGTGCCCCGGTTGCGGTGATTATTCTATCCTTGCACAAATGCAGAGAGTTTCACCGGATCTTGGAATTAAAAAAGAGAATATGGTCTGGATTTCAGGGATAGGATGTGCTGCAAGATTCCCTTACTATATGGATACTTATGGTGTTCACGGAATTCATGGAAGAGCTGCTTCGATTGCTACGGGAGTAAAAATTAATCGTCCCGATCTTTCTGTTTGGGTAGCGTCGGGAGATGGTGATCTTCTAAGTATAGGTGGAAATCATTTTATTCATGCTTGCAGAAGAAATATCGATATAAAAATTCTTCTTTTTAATAACAGGATTTACGGATTAACAAAAGGGCAGTATTCACCAACATCAGAAAAAGGAAAGAAAACAAAAAGCACACCTTACGGAAGCGTGGATTTTCCTTTTAACCCGATAAGTCTTGCTATCGGTTCAGGAGCTACGTTTGTTGCCCGCTCTTTAGACAGAGATGCAAAACACCTGCAGGCAATGATGAAAAGAGCCGCCGATCATAAAGGTACTGCTTTCATAGAGATATTTCAGAATTGCAATATCTTTAACGATGGTGCTTTTGAATTGTTGACTGATAAAGATACAAAACCCGATCATGTACTTGTGCTGGAACATGGCAAGCCAATGGTGTTTGGAAAAAATAATGATAAAGGTATAAGGTTAGATGGTCTTACGCCGCAGGTTGTAGATATTTCCAATGGACAATATTCGATAAACGATCTCTGGGTTCATGATGAATTAGACAAAAATTCTTTCAGAGCACATATACTTTCCAGGTTTGATGAAATGGAAGGTTTACCCACTCCAATCGGAGTCTACACGCAAGTTCAAAGAACAACCTATGATGAAGATTTCCATGAACAGATTGAAGCAATAAAAAAGCAAAAGGGTAACGGCGATCTGAAAAAACTTCTCTACAGCATGAATACGTGGGAGGTAAAATAAAATAGTATTTTTTTTATTCACAATAAAAATTTACTAACTTTGTTTAGCAGTTTTTCCGGGGCTTGACGTCAAGCCCCTTTTTATTTAGCTATGATAAATTTTAAAAAGCTCGAAGAGATTATAAAACAAAACAGTTCGTTCTTATTAACAACTCATGTTAATCCTGATGCAGATGCAATCGGCAGCGAGATTGCATTTTATAAAATGCTTGAATCGTTGGGTAAGAAAGTTTATGTAATTAACCACAGCTTAACTCCTTATAACCTGCAATTCCTCGATGATGAGAAAGTAATTGAGAAATATGATAAGCAGAAGCATCTGGAAATATTGAATTCTGTTGATGTGCTGACCGGATTGGATTTCAACCGTTCCGATCGTCTTGTAAGTATGAAGGAAGATTTCCTTAACTCAAGCAAAATGAAAATGATTATTGATCATCACCAGGACGCTGAAGATTTTGTTGACCATGTTTTTGTTGATACTGAGTATTGTGCAACCAGTCATGTCATTTATGATTTCATAAAACAAACTCAGATTGTAAAAGTAGATTATTCATTAGCTTATCCACTTTATGCAGCTATAATGACCGACACAGGCTCATTCAGGTTTGAAAGAACAACACCTGAAGTTCATAAAATTATAGCGGATCTATTGGAAATAGGAGTTAGCCCGATAGAAGTTTTTGACAAAATATATGACCAAAGTAAGTTCAGTAAAGTGAAACTTCTGGGTAAAGCTCTTGAATCACTTAAGTTGTATGGAGGTAAAAAAGAAATAAGCTATATGGTTCTTAAGCAGGATGACTTTAATTCTCTCGGAGCAATAGAATCGGACACAGATAGCTTTGTTAATTTTTCTTTGTCGGTAGAAAATGTAAAGATTGGTTTGTTATTTATTGAATTGAAGCAAGGTTTTAAAGTCAGTTTCCGCTCGAAAGGAAATATACCTGTCAATAAACTTGCGGCAGAATTCGGCGGTGGCGGACATACAAATGCTGCGGGACTACGAATCTTTAATGAAAAAATGGATGACAACATTTCAAAGATATTATCAAAATCTGAAGAGTATTTAGAAGGGAATAAGTGATTGTTATGTTTAAATTAAAAATTAGCGCGGCAGATAAGAAAATTTCTTATAAACCACTTTCAGTAAGCCTGAAATATCTCATAGAAGAGAAGAAATTATCCGATAGTCTCAAAAATATTGAAAGGGTTTTCAACGTAAAGTTATCTGAACTTCAAAGAAAAAGTTTCCTTTCTGAAAGCGGAAATGAAATAAGGATATCCAAGTATGATGGTAAGCCGGATGAAGTTTTTATTTCAAAAATTAAATTGGATAACAAGTTTTCTGCAGATTATTTTAGAAATCATCTTGCAGGCTTTCTTCCTGAACTTAAAAAAGAGGAGTTAAAATTCCTTCACGTTTTTATTCCTAAGTATCAGGCTTTCAAATCCTATTTTGACAGCGAAGAATATTATTACCAGACTTTTGTTGAAGGAGTTATTTATGGTAATTATTCTTTTGATCTTTATAAATCGGATAAAAAAAATCTTAAAGATTTGAGTGTCCTGTTTTATGCGGACAATAGTAACAAACTCAGGTCAGCTTTAGCTAAAGCTGAAATTATTATGGAAGGAGTTAACTTTACGCGGGATCTCCAAAATGAACCCGCTATTAAACTTACACCGGATGATTTGGCTAACAGGGTTAGATTCAACTTAAGCAAAGCGGGAGTTAAGGTTAAAGTATTTGATGAGAAAGAAATTGCAAGAAGAAAAATGGGTGGTTTGCTTGCCGTCGGAATGGGAAGTGAAAATCCTCCCAGGTTTATTATTATGGAATATAAAGGCAAAGATTCCGGGAAAAAGAAAAAAATAGCCCTGGTTGGAAAAGGTGTGACTTTTGATTCAGGTGGTATTTCAATTAAGCCTGCCCAGAATATGGGTGAAATGAAAGCTGATATGTCCGGGGCGGCAGTGGTTGCAGGAACAATTCTGGCTGTAGCAAAAGCCAAACTCCCGGTAAATATTCTTGGTGTAATTCCAACTGCCGAGAATATGCTTTCAGGAAAAGCAATGAGACCGGGGGACATTGTTAAAACTTCTTCCGGAAAAACTATTGAGGTTGATAATACAGATGCGGAAGGAAGAATGATACTTGCAGATGCTCTGCATTACGTATCTCAGCAAAAACCTGATGTGATTGTTGATCTGGCTACTTTGACAGGCGCATGTGTTGTTGCACTGGGAGAATTTGTTGCAGGCTTATTTACGAAAGATACAAAGCTATCAGATACACTTTATGATCTTGGGCTTAAAACTTATGACAGGGTATGGTCTTTACCAATGTGGGATGATTATCATGAGCTAAACAAAAGTGATATTGCTGATGTTAAAAATGTTGGTGGTAGGTGGGGCGGAGCAATTACTGCAGCTAAATTTCTCGAGAACTTTGTGGATGAAAAAATCCCCTGGGCTCATCTTGATATTGCCGGACCATCAATGTTGAATGAAAGTAATAACTATAGCAAAAAATTTATGACAGGCTTTGGGGTAAGATTGCTGTTTGAGTTTGTACAAAACAGCAATAAGAAAAAATAAATTATATCATTTCTTTAACTCATTGTTTTTATATATAGTTCCATCTTTCATCTCAAAGAGATTATCTCCTAAAAACATCAGTTCCCGGTTGTGAGTAACAATAATAAATGTCTTGTTTAATTTGTTCTTCAGTTTTGTGAAAAGTTCCTGCAGAATGATGCTGTTTTGTGAATCGAGATTCCCTGTTGGTTCATCAGCTAAAATTATTTCGGGATCATTAGCTAATGCACGGGCTACAGCAACCCTTTGTTGCTCCCCCCCTGATAATTCAGCAGGTTTGTGATTAACTCTTTCGATTAAACCAATTTCATTCAAAAGATCTTTTGCCTGCATACTTGCTTTCTTTTCCGGGACTCCATTAATCATTTGGGGAATCATAATATTTTCCAAAGCGGTGAATTCAGGCAGAAGATGATGAAACTGGAAAACAAAGCCGATATTGTTATTTCTGAAACGTGCAAGTTTATCATCTGTAAGATTGTAAATGTTTGTAGAATTAAAAATAACTTCTCCGGAGTCAGGTTTATCGAGCCCGCCAAGAATATGCAGAAGTGTACTTTTGCCGGCACCGGAAGCCCCAACAATTACAGAGATTTTATTCTCTTCAACATCCAGCGAAATTGATTTGAGAATTTCCAGCGTAACTTTTTCATTCGATCTGAAAGATTTATTGATATTATTTGCTTTAAGTATTACAGAATTACTCATAAAATTTACGATGTACTTTTAATTTCAAAATATTACCTGCTTTCAACTTCCTGCTTCCAACAATTTATTACTCCCACTTAATTGATTCAACTATATTAACACTTGCAGCTTTTTTTGCAGGGTAAAGCGATGCCAAAAAAGAAAGAAGCATCGAAGCTCCCGAAATATAAAAGAAATCGGAGAGCCTTAATTGAAGAGGCAGCGAGTCAATTTTATATTGTGTCGGATCAAGCGGATAAATATTATAATTTATTTGAAGATAACAAACCAGGTATCCGATAAAAATTCCGGCAAGGGTTCCTATAACTCCAATAAGCAATCCTTCAAACATAAATATCTTTACTATTGATTTCTCGCCTGCACCGACAGATCTTAAAACTCCGATGTCTCTCTTTTTCTCTATTACAGACATTGATAATGAACCAAGAATATTAAACGTAGCTACTGCAATAATTAAAGAAAGAATAATGTATGCCGACCATCTTTCAATCTGCATCACAGAGTATAAATCTTTGTGAAAATCGTACCACGTATTAATGCTGTATAAATCAGGATCTAGTTCGGAAGTAAGTTGATTTTTTAGTTCATCAGATCGGTTAATGTCGGATAGTTTAATTTCATATCCCTGGACAGATTTTCCATATCCTAAAAGGCTCTGAGCTGAACTCAGAGAAGTAAAAATATAAGATGCATCATATTCGTTATTATCTGA
>Ga0209211_10007638_pt1 | contig 15101 bp, 7 predicted proteins | sample RifGroA2_FD_183992 | JGI IMG/M metagenome (GOLD analysis project Ga0209211, IMG submission 183992) | Groundwater microbial communities from Rifle, Colorado, USA - Groundwater A2 (SPAdes) (version 2) | ecosystem: Environmental > Aquatic > Deep subsurface > Groundwater | place: Rifle, Colorado... | reverse complement strand
TTCGATGTCATCTCCGGAATTATTTCCTAAAGTCACGTTTCCATTGGCAGTCAGTTTGCCGGCAATGTCTACTTTTTCATTGACGGATAGGGATTGGGATAAATCAATATTGGTCAGCCAAGCCTTGCCGAATCTGGAGTTATCCAGTCCCAAACCACCTTGAGTCTGGCCGGAGTCGGTGGGATAGAGGATGCCCTGGGAAGAGATAGAGAGAACATTTCCGCCGGAGGGAAGCAAAAGGCTAAAGGCTAAATTTCCCCTTAGCCCTTGAGCGAGGCTACTAGTCTCTGCGAATACAGCATCGTCTAAAAACAAAAAATCCTGCGAGGCAGATTTAGAAGTTACATAGATTCTGGGAATTAAGCCCGGTGGTGGATTGCTAAAAGTGGTGGAGTAGTATCTCCACCCGTCATTACTCATTATTTTCTCCTCATTACTTTCTATCGCGAAGCTCTTATCCCATCCCGGTCCTAAGGCTAGATGGAGAGAGGCAGAATGGTTAAGATTGTTAGGATTGTTACCATCCTTACTATCTTTAACCATCTTCAACCATATTTCCAAAATATAGTTCCTTCCCGCCTCCGTCTTAGTACTTTCCTGAATTACCCCTCCGGTATTTGTAGTAATCAGCAGAGAATAACTGCCCGAATGGGCGGTTTGATTTGACATTTGAGTATCGCTATCTGTGGAGTTGGGATGAAGCTGCCAGAAGGCTGTCGGCGAGGTTGTTCCCTTGGTCTCGAAGGAGGAATTCTTTAACAAGTTAGGGCTAAGGGCTGAGGGATAAGGGCTAAGGGCGGAAGGCAATGATTCTTTTTCTCCCAGAACGTCTCCTTTGACTTGATTAGATTGGCTTAATGTTTTGATGTCTTCAGAGATGTTTCGATTATATTCATTACTAAAAAGAGATTGCAGGGTAACTTTACCCCAGGGTGTGGAAATTAGCTGTAGTCTAGTCGCGAAGGCGATTAAAGAGATAATCGCAAAAGAGTAGAGTAGAAATTTGGAAATCTGTAGGTTGATTTGGTTATTAACTTGTTCAATTTGATAACCCGTTGTTTTGTCAGCTTGATGTTCAATCTGGTAGCCTGTTAGCCTGTTAACCTGTTTTGCTTGTTGATCTTGTTCCTGTCCCAAAATTCTTTTAATCTCCGACATTGAAATTCGGCGGTAATTTGATTCATCCCGGGTGACTTTAATTTTCCCTTCATTATCCCAGCGGCGGATAGTAAGAGGGGAGACTTGAAGTTTTTCAGCAGCGTCCTTGACAGTTAAAAGCGTATCGTTGGAAGAAGTTCCGGTTTTTTTAAAATTTCTTAAATCCTCCTTTGAATAGCGTCTATTTCCACCGGGACTGCGGCGGGTGGTTAGTTTTCCGCTCCGGTCCCAGCGGCGCAGGGTATCGATTGAAACCTTTAAAAATTTAGCGGCTTGGGAAACAGTTAATACTTGGGATTGTGAATTGGACAGTTTGGTCATGGGCAGAAATGATCAACGTTTTATGGCTAATGATTAATGTTTTGCTAAGAGTTATATAACCTTTTATATATAGAAGTCATATACTTGTCAATAGGCAATTTAAGGGAAATCTACCCTTCCGGAGAAGATTAAAAAATGCTCCGATGTTATGGGTAAAATATCCATGGTTATTCTTTAGCAGATAGATGATAAGAGTGATAAATATTCAGGATTGTCCCTTTAACTTCAAATGTGTAAAGGTTACACCTTTTAAGGTGTAACCTTTTTAGTTTAAAATGTTTTTATATGCCTGCTAAGAATATCGTTAAAGACTATTCAGCTGAAGGGTATTATCATGTTTATAACCGGGGGGTTAACAAACGCCGGATTTTTATTGACGATCAGGACTACAAAACTTTTCTCTCTTATCTGAAAATTTATTTAGGTCCTCAAAATATAGACGAATTAAAAACTATTTTGGCTGATCCTAATGCAACTCCAAAACAAAAAGATGAGGCCTTAAGATCATTGAGCTTGAATAATTTCAATAATAAAGTTGAGCTGAACGCTTACAATTTAATGCCCAATCATTTTCATTTTCTTTTACAGCAAAAAGAAGAGCGGCATATGCAGTCGTTTTTGCAGTCTTTAATGACTCGTTACTGTATGTATTTTAACCGCCGTCATCACAGAGTTGGGGGATTATTCGAAGGAACCTACAAAGCAGTACTAATTTTATCTGACGAACAATTACTTTATGTGACTAGATATATTCATAGAAACTCTCTTGGCGTTATTGGCCTTAAAGGAAGTTTAAGCGAGATGTTACATTCACAGCCTTCATCTTACCCTAATTATTTAAATGAAATTCATCAGGAGTGGGTTAAACCGGATAAGGTGCTAGCTAATTTTTCAAAATCAGGATTTAATTCATATAAGTCGTTTGTTGAGGGTGACGATAGTAACACAGCATTATCTGAAATATTACTTTCAAAATTAAGTATAGACGATTACTCCGAAGAGATCTCCTAAAAAGGTTACACCTTAAAAGGTGTAACCTTTTTGTATAACCTCTGTAACTCTTAGCGGATTGAATTCGTGGCTAAAATAAAAGGTTAATCATCAGTTGCATAGGTTTGATTAACCCCTGTGCAAGATTGATCACGGAGGTCATGGGAGCATTAGCGCATTTGAACATTTGAGCATTAGAGCAAATGCCCTCATGTTCTCATGTTCCAATGTTCCAATGATGTATTATTTAAGATTTATCGAGTACAAATTGGCCGGAGAATCGGTGTTCAAGCTGGATAGAATAACCAGCCTGTCGCCGTTGGGCCAGGGATAAGTGAAGTTATCGGAAAACGGGCCGGAATAAACAGCTACACTATTGGTATTATCGTATTCCTGAATAGAAATTTTGTTGTCATTGACCTCAATTAAATGATTCGAGGTGGGAAACCATTGAATATTTTCCGACCAAATAGGGGAGTATTTCGATCTTAAAAATGTTATAGTCTGGACTAATAATTGTTCAGGAATTGTAGGCAGTTCGGTTTTTCCCGTCAGGTTGGATAGAAACCAGGTAGAGATTCTCTGATTCCAATAAATATTACCATCTTTACCATCTAAACCATCTTTACCATCGCCATTTTGTTTTGGAAGCCTTAGAGGGGCATTTAAAACGGCCTGGTTAATTTTATAGTTCTTATCTTCTTTAATATCATAAATATACATACCGCCTTTTTTTATATCACGGGTTTCCGGTTGAGTGGATTCAGATGGTAGGTCAGGGATTATTCCGGTCGGGATGGTAGCGTCAGCAATTGCGGTATACAGGATTTTTAATTCATCAGGGCTAAAATAGACATTATCCGCTCCGGAAATAAGCAGGCTGCTGATACTTTCCGGAAGTTTAGCCAATTTTTCAGCGTCTTTAATATCCAAAGATTGAATCCATTGAGCTAAAAGAACAGGTATCGTAGTTGAGGCATCGCGGATTTCAGCTTCATCGTTTAACTTATCAGACGATAAAAGAATAGCTTCGGAAACTATTTCTGTTTCAGAAGTTGAAGTTACGGTTTTCTTAGAAAGGCCCGGCCTTCCGACGGAAGGCCGGGCCTTATTTGACTTATTTGATTCAGTCCAGTAAACCAATATCTGACTGGAATCAGGCGTCCAGAGCATTTTTGATGTAGATAAATCATATTTTGATACACTTTTGAAAATTTGTTTAGGTTCGGGAGCCCGGGTTGAAAAGTTCCGAGCAGCCAGTTCTATCACCCATATTCCATTATTAGCGCTATTGGTGGCATTGATAACTTTATAGGCGATTTTCTGGCCGTCCGCAGATGGTGTGGAGTCGTTTGCGCCAGTATAAGTTATTGGAGTCATGTTTGGTACAGAAGGAAATAGTTTGGCAGTAGTTTGAGTGACTAGTTCAGCCTTGACCTGAAGTTGTTTTTTCCAATCGGCATACCCATTTTTCCTGATTTCGACGTCATAAGTCCCCGGAGTCAGATTTAGAGTATCGTCTGTGGCCGTAGTTAATTTGCCGTTGACAACAACTTCGGCTCCCTTGGGATCGCTGTTGGCTACTAGTAATCCGGTGCCGGTAACGATCGGAGTCTTACTGCCAATGAAACTGGGGCGGTAGCCCCGGGCCCATTTTAGGGCGATAAAAGTTCCGCCGATGACGAATAAAATTCCGGCTAAGGCATAAATTACTTGGCGGTAGGAGTTGAAGAGACGAATTAGACGCATGGGGGTATTATAGACCTAAGTGGAGTGGGGTATACTATAGTTAACAAACGAACAAACGAACAAATCCGCCAGCCGGCGGACAAACGAACAAAAAAACCATAAAAGCAAACCAAGCTAAAAAACATAAAAAATGTTTTATTAGTTTATTAGTTTATTTGTTAGTTTGTAAGTTTGTAAGTTTTTCGCCATGAAACTATTTAAGCGTCTCGGAATCGATCTTGGTACAGCAAATTCCGTCGTCTACGTTGCCGGCACCGGCATCGTTCTCAACGAACCAACCGTGGTGGCTGTCGCAGTTGCCGATAGGACTGTGGTGGCAGTGGGTAACGAGGCCAAAGAAATGCTGGGCCGGACTCCGGACAACATCATCGCTACCAGGCCAATGCGCGACGGAGTGATTGCCGATTACGTCGTCACCGAAGCCATGCTTAAATATTTTATCCGCAAAGCCATGGGAAAATTTTATTTGTGGAAGCCGGAGGTGATGATTTGTGTTCCGGCCGGTTGTACCCAGGTGGAGCGCCGGGCGGTAATGGACGCCGCTTTGCAGGCCGGAGCCAGAAAAGTATTTTTAATTGAAGAACCGTTGGCGGCGGCAGTTGGGGCCGGATTGCCGATCGGCGAGGCCGGCGGGAATATGATTGTGGATATCGGTGGGGGAGCGGCGGAGGCGGCGGTTATCAGTTTAGGCGGAGTCGTGGTCCATAATAGCGCCAGAATCGGGGGGAATAAATTGGATGAGGCGATCGCCAACTATATCAAAAAACGCCATAACCTTATCATAGGAGATCAGACGGCGGAATGGGTGAAAATAAAGATAGGGGATGCGATGGGAGAAGTTGACGAAAAGGTTGAAAAGGCTAAAAAGGCTGAAAAGGATGAAAAATCTGACAACCTTTCTAACCTTTCTAACCTTTCTAACCTTTCAATCCATTCTATTGACGTCAAGGGCCGCGACGCCATTAACGGTCTGCCCCGGACCGTAACCGTCAGCGCCAAAGACGTCACCGAGGCCATCCGCCCCCGTTTACTCCAGATCATTTCAACCATAAAATCGGTTTTGGAACAGGTGCCGCCGGAGCTTTCATCGGATATTATTGACCGCGGCATAGTAATGACCGGCGGTACCAGCTTGTTAAAAAATTTTCCCAAGTTGGTGACTTTGGAAACCGGAGTTCCGGCATATGTGGCCGAAGACGCGATTCTGTGCGTGGCCAAGGGAACAGGGATAGCTTTAGAAAATTTTGAAAATTATAAGAGAGCAATTACTAGCAGATGACAACAGTTATCAGTTCTCGGTTTTCGGTTATCGGCTTACAGTTAGCCGGTTGTCGGTCGATCAGTCTAAAACCGATAAACTGAAAACCGACAAACATGAAACAGAAAACAGAAAACAGAAAACCGATAACAGTCAACCTTTTTTCCGTGCCTATTTCCATCACTTCCAAATCCCAAGCGCTAGCGACTGTCAGCCAGTGGCTGACAGAATCGAAGGTTAAAGGTCGACAGGTTAACAGGTTAAAAAACGCAAAACTTGATAACCTTTTAACCTTTCAGCCTGCAACCTTTTTACCTCGCATCATCACCACCCCCAATCCCGAAATGATCGTGGCGGCCCAAGACGATCCGGAATTTTTGAAAGCTCTCCAAAGTGCCGATTTGGCCATCCCCGACGGAGTTGGGATCGTCTGGGCGTTGTCATTGCGAGGCGCGCAGCGCCGTGGCAATCTTGGATTGCAGTTAGATCGCCACGACCGAGATAAACTCGGCCTCGCGATGACTTCATTGCAACGGGTTAGCGGATTGGAATTAATGGAATCGCTGATATTAGAAGCCGCGGTGAAAGGTTGGAAAGTGATGCTGTTGGGTGGTCGGCCGGGCGTGGCGGAAAAGGTTAAACGTCATTCTGAGGCCGCCTTTGGCGACCGAAGAATCTCGTTGGGATCCTTCGCTCCGCTCAGGATGACAACTCTTTCCGGTCCAACAGACATTGACAAAGCCACGTCTATCCAACTCAATAACTTAATCAACTCCATCAACTCTTTTTCTCCCGATCTTCTTTTTGTCGCTTTCGGTCACGGTAAGCAGGAGAAGTGGTTAAATGCTAACCGTCGTCGGCTAAATGCCGGAGTAGCCATGGGTGTCGGGGGAGCTTTTGATCAGATCGCCGATCCCAGTTTGCGCCCGCCGGCATATATAAATAGTATAGGTTTAGGATGGTTGTATAGATTGCTCCGTCAGCCGTGGAGATGGAAGCGCCAGTTGGCATTGGTGAGGTTTGTGGGGATGGTCGTCATGAAAGCATTAAAGCATGAAAGCATTAAAGCATGAAAGCATGAAAGCATTAAAGCAGCGTGTTTTAATGTTCTAGTGTTTTAATGTTCTAGTGTTCTCGTGATTTTGTGCTCAAATTGCCTCTTGACAACCTCCCTTGCAATTCTCTAAACTGTTTTTATCTTGTAAATTTTGCATCCTGCCCAAATGGATAAGCTTTTTAATAAAACCCCAACTTCAAATTTTGCCGCCTTAGCGTTGGCCGGAATTATGGCCTCCGGATATATGACTTTCGAAGCCGCAAAGCCGGTAGTTATGGCTCTGGCTGGCGGTAAGATAGTCAGCCTCGCCGAGTCTAGGTGGGCCGGGATAAAAATGGCTGCTATGGTTAAACCACTGGCTCAACCGGAAGTTAAATCAACCGCCAAAGTCGAATCCAAATCCAATAGTGCAGCCTCTATTCAACAGCAAGCCGATAAAGTTGCCAGCAAGGTTGAACAATTGGCCCAAACCAATCAGACTAAAAATGACGCGGTTCTGGGCGATACGACGGAATCTGTTCCGGTCCGCGAAGAATTTCCTCCGGCCGTTAACTTATTGCGGAATTCCAGTTTTGAAGAAGACAACAACGGCGCCCCCCGCCAATGGAATTATCAGTACGATTCCAATTCCGGAAACACTATGACCACTCTGGAAGCCATCCGGACCGGAGCCAAGGGCCTGAAGGTCGTCGGTGGTGGCACCGGCAATTTCGGATTGAGCCAGCCGGCAACTAAAGAAATTGAACGCAGGGATTATGCTTTCTCAGTTTGGGTTAAGCCGGTTAACACCGACGCCCACACCGTTAAATTGTCATTTTGGGATGAAGTTAATAATAAAGAAGCCAAATCCAAAACCTTCAGTTTCAGCGGCACCAAGGAATGGAGCCGTTTAGTTTTCCAGATTTCAAATAAGAATACCTGGAACGGCAAAAAATGGTTCCCGATGGTGACGGTCAACGGTTTGGGAGCCGGCGCCCTATATATTGACGACGCCCAGTTGGAAGAAGCCAGTTTCTACACTCCGTATCATTTTACCGGCGGCGGATCGACTCAAGCCCATGTATCTATTTTAGGCGATGGATCGGTTGAAGTTGACGCCCACGGCAATATTTATCCGGCGGTTGACGGGGTTGGGGGGTTGGGAACCGGCAGTAATAAATTCTCCGAATTGCGTTTGACCAAAGCAACTATTGATAACAACGGCTCTCTGTCTTTAGACGGCGATTTAACCGTTAATGGAAATGCCACTCTTAAAGGCGCAGTCGGTTTTGACGGAACTATCAAGAGCCATTTGATTCCGGATCAGGATTCAACTTACGATTTGGGATCAACTACCAAAAAATGGAGAATGACTTATACCAATGGCGTTTATCTCCAGAATGCTGAAACTATCGGCAATGGCACCAATGGTGATATAGACTTTACCGATTCCGGGACGTCAAACGTTTTGACAATGGATCTGAACGCGGCCGCCGACGCGGTGGAATTAAGGAATGATACGGAAGATTTGAGATTAAGAGCAGCCGGCAATGGGAATCTAGTCATGCGGGCAGGGGACGGGGCGACCGATTCCACCGTCAACGCCAACGATATTTTTATTGCCAGCGAAGACGATACGATTATGCGGGCAGACACATTTAACTTAACCGTATCAGCCAGCGACGCCGCCAGCATTGCTTTGCGGTCAACCAATGGCGGAATTGATTTATCAACCGGAACTAATTCAGGTTTGGGAACTGCCAATTTGACATTAAGATCGGGTGGAACATTAAAGCTGGATACTTCTGCCAACAATAGTAATATATTAATAGATTCCGGTACAGGCGATTTGATTGTTAATGTCGGAACTCACACCGAGGTTGCCCAAGACGATGCTGTCAATGCCATCTCTCTGTCTGCTAGCAGAGGCGGAATCAATCTGTCAACTTCCAACGCTTCCGGCAACGGAAATATGACTCTGAAATCCGGTGGTACTTTATCCCTGCAAACATCTTCCACCAATTCCGGAATTGATATCTTAGCCGGAACCGGAGCCTTGACTACCAATACCGGAACTGTCGCCATGACAACAACTAACGGAGACATCGTTGTCACTGCCGGAGCCACCAATGCCGATACAGAAGATTTTGTATTAAGAGTCAGCGAAGACGCCACTGCCTCAACCGCCAATGGCAGAGACATATTTTTGGCAGCAGTTGATGACTTAATCCTCTTCGGTGATAGCTACACTTTAACTGCCAGCAACGGAGTCAATTACAATGCTTCCGGAGCTGATATGGCTTTGGAAATTAACGGTGACAATGATTATGTTTTAAGAGTCGGAGACGCCGCCGCCGAGTCAGTTGCTAACGGAAATGACCTTGAACTGGTAGCTGAAGATGCTTTGATTCTTACCGGTTCAGCTCTAACAGTAACCACTTCCGCAGGAGACAATCTATTTGAAGTCAACGGAGATGCTGACTTTATTGTCCGCGCCGGCGACGCCGCCCGGGAAGTAGCCGCCAACAACAATGATATTCAGCTGGCCGCGGAAGACTCTATGATCTTTGATGCCGGTGACTTTACTTTGGCAGTTTCCGAAGATGCGGTTGCCGCTTTGTCTTTGAATGCCAGCCGTGGCGGAATCAGTTTCTCAACTTCAAATGCTTCCGGCAACGGTAATATGACTCTTAAGTCCGGCGGGACTTTGCAGCTGGACACTTCTATTACTAATAGCGGAATTAATATTTTCTCCGGAACCGGAGCTTTCACCGTCAATGCCGGAGCTTCTACCCACACTTACACCGGAACTTATGCCGTCACCGATACCGCTCAAGTTAGCCTAACCTCAAACCTGAATGCCATCAACGCCATCGCCTTACTCGCCACCAACGGCGGAATTGATATCTCAACATCAGGTGTCGGCGGACTTGGCGAACTAAGATTAAGAGCCGGCGGATCTTTGAAACTCGATACTTCCGGCAATAACAACAATATATTAATAGATAGCGGCACCGGTGACTTACTCGCCAACATCGGCACCGGCACGGTTTCGGCGGTTGACGATACCACCGTAGCTTTAGCCCTAAGAGCCGCCCGAGGCGGAATTGAACTATCAACCTCAAATGCCAATGGAAATGGCAACATGACTCTGAAATCCGGCGGAACTTTATCCCTGCAAACTTCTTCCACCAATTCCGGAATTGACGTCTTAGCCGGAACCGGTGCCTTGACTACCAACACCGGAACCGTTGCTATGACCACAACTAACGGAGACATCGTTGTCACCGCCGGAGCTACCAACGCCGATACCGAGGACTTTGTCTTAAGAGTCAGCGAAGATGCCACTGCCTCAACCGCCAATGGCAGAGATATCTTTCTGGCTGCAGTTGACGACTTGATCCTATTTGGCGATAACTATTCAGTAACTGCCAGCAACGGAGCTAACTACAATGTTTCTAACGCTAATTATTCCGTTGATCTGGCCGATAATAACTATCTACTCCGTGTCGGCGGCGCAGCCACCGAAAATGCCACTAACGGCGATGATGTTCAGATCGCAGCCGAAGATGCCGTTTCAATCTATGGCGCATCCTCGACCGTCCAAACAAGCTCCGGCAATCAGACTTTCCGAGCTTTGGGGAATACTAATATTATTCTCCGTGCCGGAGACAGTGCCAAGGATGTTACTGCTGACCTAAATGACATTCAGATTTCTGCCGAAGCCGATTTGATCCTTGATGGCACTACGTTCTCACTGACAACCAGCTCCGGCAGTGTCAACATCTTAGCTGATGATTCCAATGGCAGCTCCAGCAGCGTTATCATCCGTTCTGATTCAGAAGCCACTACCTCTACTGCCGACGGCAGAGACATTTTCTTGGCAGCGGTTGACGACCTGATCCTATACGGTGACAATTTCTCGGCCACATTAAGCAATGGAGTCAATTATGAAGTCAACGGCACTAAAGACTTCGTTGTTAGAGTCGGAGACGGAGCCCGGGAAGTGGCCGCCAACGGAAATGACATCCAGCTATCGGCGGTAGACGCATTCTTGGCCGATAGCGGTTCGTTTACTCTGGCTACCAGTAACGGCGATCAGGCATTTGAGGTCAATGGCGACAATGATTATGTTCTAAGAGTCGGCGACGCCGCCCGGGAAGTAGCCGCCAATAACAATGATATTCAACTGGCTGCCGAAGCCGATGTTATCGTTGACGGAGCTACGTTTACCCTAAGTACCAGCAATGCAGCCTTAGGCTCATTGGCGCTAAATGCTACCAGAGGCGGAATTACCGTCTCAACCGGATCTGACGCCAGCGGCAATAGCGAAATCGTCATCAAATCCGCCGGTACTTTAGCTTTAGACACCAGCTCTGCCAACTCCGCGGTGTTGATGCGCACCGGCACCGGCACTTTAGATATCTCGTCCGGCCTGGTTCAGGTTAGATCCCAAAATGACAGCCTGACTGCCATTCGCTTGTTGGCTGACCGCGGCGGAATCGAAATTTCTTCCGGAACCGCTTCCGGCAACGGCAATGTGACCATTAAATCTGCCGGGACATTGACTTTGGATACTTCGGCCAACAATTCCAACATTATGGTGCGGGCCGGCACAGGTAGGATCGATTTGTCAGGCAATACCATATTGGTTAATTCCGGCGCCGGAACCCTAGACTTGTCAGCCAACAATACTATTTCTATAGTATCGTCCACAACGGCCAGAGTCTGGGGAGAAACAGGCACTTTGGTCGGCCGGGCCGGGACTGCTACTCGTGTCCATGGCCGGCTTTGTATTGAAGGTTCAGGAGATGGCTCGACTTGCCCGGCCGGAAATGACGGTCGCTTATTCGTCAATACCGTCGGAGAAGACGCTCTTGATTCCGGAGATGTCTTTGACTTGGCTGAGTATTATCCCTCTTCAGAACCGGTGGATCCGGGAACAGTCGTAATTGCCGATTCCGGTTCCAGAGCCACGGTCAAGATGAGCCAATATGCCTATCAAAGAGTCTTGGGCGTAGTTTCTACCAGCCCGGCCATCATGATCAACGACGGCTCATTCGAAGTCGGCGCCGGCACCAGACAATACAATGTTGCCAAGCCATTAATAGCTCTGGTCGGACGGGTTCCGGTTAAAGTCAGCTCTGAAAACGGAACGATTAAAGTCGGCGACAGGTTGGTAGCTTCAACCAAGGCCGGCTATGCCATGAAAGCCACCAAGCAAGGTATGACTTTGGGTATGGCTTTGGAAGATATGACCTTTGAAAATGGCGTCACAGAATCCAAAGTTATGACTTTCGTCAACGTCAGCTGGTACTTCCCGGAGGTTGTTGAAGAATTAGAGAAGGAATATCAGACTGCCCAAGCTTTGGGAATCCAAGCCAATGCTGCTGCTGCCCTGACTGCTGCGACTGATTCCGCTGTCGCCGTACCTTCCGATCCATCTATTCCGTCTACTCCTGCTGTTACCGGAGTTGTAGCCGGAGCTTCAACTGAAGCTACTAATGTCACAGTTACCGTTGCCACGCCTCCGACAGAATTCCCGAACTTGATTGTTACCAAGGCTTTGACTGTCGGGAAAGAACTGAAAGTCAGCGGCAAAGCCACCTTTGAAGGTGAAGTTGAAGTCTTAGCCGATGCCACCTTTGGCAAGAATGTCATCATCGTAGGCAATTTGAGAATCGGCGGAAACCTGGAAGTCGCCGGAGCCGTAGTCACCAGCATGACTGCCGGAGCTTCAATTGCAGCCGGAGATCCGGTCGCGGTCGGATCTGACGGGAAAGTTTACCGGGCAGGAGCAGGTAAAGCCGTAATCGGAGTCGCCACATTGAATGCCGCAGCCGGAGAAGTAGTCAAGACCGCCGTTGCCGGAAAAGTCGGCAATATGACCGGATTAACCACTGGGGCCAGATACTTTGTCAGCGAAGCCGGAACATTGACCACGGATGGCCAGGGCGGACAGGGATTGGGAGTCGCAGTCAGCGCTACTGAAATGTTAGTCCAACCGGGAATTGGATTACCGGCAGCCGTGGTAACTCCGGTCCCGGTTAAAGAAGAGCCCGTGAAAGAAGAAGTCAAGCCGATCGTACCCGTAGAACAACCCGTAACTCTGCCAGCTCAGTCTCCAACTTTAACCACGACTCAAGTTCAGGAGCAACCAATAGTTCCTCCAGCGGGAAATCTTAACCCTCAACTTTCGACAGAATAAGTTTCTTTAACCTCTTTGTCATTCCCGACTTGATCGGGAATCTATTTAAATAGATTCCTGCTTTCGCAGGAATGACAGTATTTTCCCTCTTGAATTTCATCGGTAACTGGCGTACATTTAATTAATCCATTTTAACCATCTAGCAATCTAGCAATCTAACAATCAATTTATCAACCCATGGAAAACTTATTATCCGGCAAACAAATCTTGAATTTTAATCTTAAGGCTAAGGTCTTTGTGATCGCCACGGTTATTTTCGTCGGTTTGGTTTTGGCCGTCAGGCAACCGGGCTGGCTGTCAAGCGGCAAGAAATTGCTGTCCGGACAAATGAAATCGCCCGAGCAGACTGAAAATAAAGGTTCAGAATCTTCATCTGCGTTTTGGGCGGTTTATCTGGATTCAGGCCAGGTTTTTTACGGCAGGAAAGATAAATCCGATAAAAATTATGTGGTTATGAGTAATGTTTTTTATTACCATCCGGCGATAAAATTAACCAAATCCGGAAATGTCAGGTTGGTAAAGGTCGGAACCGAAATTCATCAGCCGCAGGATTTTGTTTATGTTAACAAACAGCACATTGACCGTCAGGAGCAATTGTCAAGCGATTCAAAGGTGGTCAAGGCGATAGAACAGTATAACGAGTAAAAACGACAAATGAACAAAGACTCAAACGAACAAAAAAACCATTACAATTTGTTAGTTTGTCGTTTGTAAGTTTGTTAGTTTATTTAAAATAATATGTTAAATTTGAACTCCACCATCCGTCAACTCATAGTTCCGATTCTTTTTGCCGCTGTAGCCGGCGTAGCCGTAGCTCTGTTGGTGGGGGGAGTGGATATTAAGGGAATAGGGGATAAGATCGGGAAATCCGTTTCCGGAATTTTTAACCTTTTTAACCTTTCCAACCTTTCTAAACCTTCCAACTCTTCTGCGCCATCTTCTTCCGACTACGTCGCCGTCTATATGGAAAACAGTAAAGTTTATTTTGGGAAAATGGAGGGCGCCGACAGCGATGAACCAAAATTAACCGACGTCTTTACTTTAAATGTAAACACTAGCCAGGCCGAGGGCAGTGATGCCCCCCAAACAGATTTTGAGTTGGTGAAAATGACCGATCAATTCCAGTCGCCGACGGATTTATTGGTCTTATCCAGAAACAAAATTCTGTATTGGGAACCCTTAAAATCCGATTCCCGGGTAGTGGAGGCGATAAAGAAGTATAGCCAGCAAAACTAACAAACTGGCAAACGACAAACTAACAAAAAAACTAACAAATACACAAACTAAAAAACAGAATTTTTTTGTTTATTAGTTTAATCCGTTTTTTACATTTTTTTGTTCATTTGAGTCTTTGTTCATTTATTCGTTTGTCTTTATCCGTTTACTGCACATCTAATCACCAAATGAAATATTACTTTTGGCTTGGTTTACTTTCAATTTACTTCCTAATCGCCGCCGTCCTGTATTCTCCGTCCCTTTCCGGTCCCTGGCAATATGATGACTACGCCCAGATTTTGGATGAAAAAGTCTTGACGGGGCGCAGTCTACCTTTGCTCTTAAGTTCAACTTTTATGTTTAAAGCCCATCCTGACGGCTGGACCGGGACCCGGGATTTGGTCAGGGCGAGTTTTCTTCTGAATTGGCAATGGTGGGGGAATGAGCCGGCCGGATACCGGTGGGTAAACCTCTTAATCCATGTGGTTAATGCCACGCTGGTGTCCATTCTCAGTTATCAGTTATCGGTTGTCGGTTATCAGTCTATAGTTAATCGGTTCTCGGTTAATCGGTCTCAAACCGGTAAACTGAAAACCGGCAAACCTGAAACTGAAAACCGAAAACAGAAAACCGATAACCGGTGGTTGCCAGTTTTAGCCGGTCTGTTATTTCTTATCCATCCCCTCAACTCCCAAGCCGTAGCCTACGTCGCTCAACGGTTTACCTCCATGGCGACGATGTTCTACCTTTTGGCTGTCGTTCTTTTCGGACGCACCCTGAATTTTTGGTTCAGCAAAAATTCAGCAGGTGCGCCCGAACCCCGCAGTCGCGACACCACGACGCGTGGACGTAGACCACGGGAGTGGCAAGCGTACTGCTGGGGTATCTTATCTTTAATTTCGGCCCTTCTCGCCTTCAACTCCAAAGAAATCGCCGTCACTCTCCCCGTGATTCTGTTGCTAGTTACTGTTGTTTCTGAAAAGGCCCGGCCTTCTGACGGAAGGCCGGGCCTTAATAAAGCCTATCTTTTCCTTCTGCCATTTTTCCTTCTCTCTCTCAAAATCCCTTTCCAAATCGTCTCCAGCAGTTTCGGAAACACTATTAGTATGGATAAGGTAGCCGAAGTGGCTGCTGACTCGTTCGCTTTAAAACAAAAAGCGGTTGAT
>Ga0209211_10007636_pt1 | contig 15103 bp, 13 predicted proteins | sample RifGroA2_FD_183992 | JGI IMG/M metagenome (GOLD analysis project Ga0209211, IMG submission 183992) | Groundwater microbial communities from Rifle, Colorado, USA - Groundwater A2 (SPAdes) (version 2) | ecosystem: Environmental > Aquatic > Deep subsurface > Groundwater | place: Rifle, Colorado... | reverse complement strand
CTCGCATCAATACCGATCTCAAGAACGCCCAAGTAGCGATCGTCGGCATCTCGAACGACCTCATCTTCAGCAACAACCTCGATCCGCGGGTGAAATCAAGCCTCGCGGAAGAAGAGGTAGTCTTCCCACCATACAACGCGCTCCAACTCCAACAGATACTGCTCTCTCGCTCGAAGATAGCGTTCCGCGAGTCGGTGATACAGGAAGGAGTCATCCAGAAATGCGCTGCATACGCTGCACGCGAGCACGGCGACGCAAGACGAGCGCTCGAACTCCTGCGCGTAGCAGGAGAAGTCGCTGAACGCAGCGAGAGTAAACAAATAACCATCATGCACATCGATGAGGCAGAGGATAAGATCGAGCGCGACAAGATAGTCGAAGTCGTCCAGACACAGACAAAACAGTTCCACATCATACTCCACGCGATACTGCTTCTCGCGACGAAACGCAAGAACGTTTTCACCGGGGATGTCTATGACGTCTATCGAGCGGTCTGCACGCACACAGGACAACGCCCACTCACACAACGACGTGTCTCAGATATCATCGCCGAGATGGACATGCTCGGTATCATCAATGCGAAAGTGATCAGCAAAGGCCGCTTCGGCCGCATGCGGGAGATATCCATAGGACTCTCGGAATCGCTCCTACCACAGATACGCGATATCATCGCGCGCGAGCTCGAATTATCAGGCCCTGCGGCCGATGAACCGATACAAGAGGCGATATCGCAGGAGAAACTCGAAGTATTCGCGAAAGACGATACAAAAGACAGCACAAAAGACGACATTAACACATCGACGATATCATCGAGTGCATTGTCATCGGACGCAATGTCGGATGATTCTATTGTCGGAGCCACATTACACGTAATGGAAGAATCGCACAATGAAGATGGAGATATCGACACAGAAAACAACAGCAATACCATCATAGGTGATTTGGACGTCGCAAGCGAACGCATCACGACCTCAAATTCAACCGAGGATACAGCAGAAGATCCTTCTTTTGAAGAAGATAGCAATACCGGTGAGAGCCGAAAAAATAGATAATGCTTGTACAGTACGATAACCGCAAAACAAACGACAATCCTTTTTTCATCCCGAACGACACCTCAGTAGGGAGCATCACATGACAACAGACCTTTCGACAATGGACGCGGACAGCCTTATCGATGCATGCATATCGGCAGGTCTCACGGTCCCGCCAGATCTCATCGACGACGCGCAAGCGTTGCGATCGATGTTGGCAGCATACCGCTTACGGCAACTGCGCCGGGAGACGCAGCAGGCAGCACTGCGTACGGGTTCATCGAGCACAAGCACCGGATTTGTGACAGCCAGGCCTTCTATCCAACATACGGAAACGGAACCTACGCCCTTATCTACGGAAGAAAAGATATCGCACGATAAGAGCGTATCGCAAGCGAAAGCAGGGCTGAGACAGGAAGCAGAAAAAGAGGTAGAACGAAAGCCGGAGAAGAACAGTGTTGCCCGAGAAGGTGTAATCAATAACGAAGCAGACAACGATGCAGCGCAACCCCAAAGCGTGACCACAGCATCCGGCATCACCATACACCCCATCAAGATACTCAAGAATTACACGAAACCGCCAAAGAAGTATGTCTACGACGATTTCGTCAAATACTTCAACAAACGCTACCAAGCAATATCAGGGATATTGCGACAGCGCAAAGAGCTCGAGAATGTGACGAGCATCAACCGCATCATAGGGAAGCGCGAACGCGAAAGCACAGCGATCATCGGCATAGTATCGGAAAAGAAAGAGGCGAAGACGAAACACACAATACTCACTGTGGAAGATCCGACGGGAAAGATAGAGGTGTGGCTGTCGGCCAACAACAGGGAGATGACCGAGGTGGCGCGGGAGATAGTCCTTGACGAAGTCATCGGCATCATCGGCCAGGCGGCAGGAGACCGCATGTTCGCGAACAGCATAGTCTTCCCCGACATCCCGCCGACGCACGAACTCAAGAAGGGAGCTCAGGAGAAATACGCGATCTTCGTCGGCGACGTCCATATCGGAGCGAAACTCTTCCTCAAAGACGAATTCGAGAAGTTCCTCTTGTGGTTGTCGGGAAAAGTGGGGACGCCGGAGCAGCGCAAGATATCAGAACGCGTAGCGTATGTCATTTTCACCGGCGACCTCGTGGAGGGAGTGGGTATCTACCCGGAGCAAGACCTCGACCTGAACATCATCGATATACGGTCGCAATACGCCGAGTTCGCACGATACGTCAAGATGATACCATCGCATCTGCAAGTAGTCCTCATCAGCGGAAACCACGACGCTGGACGATTGCAAGAACCGCAAGGGCCCATCTACAAGGATTTCGCGCAGGATCTCTACGACATGCCGAACGTCCACATACTCTCGAACCCCTGCAGCTTCACTATCGACGAATCACCGTCATCGCCCGGTTTCGACGTGCTGCTCTACCATGGCTACAGTCTCATCTATTACGCGAACAACGTTCCTGCGATACGTGAAGCGGGGGGACAGAAGGCGACAGACGCCATCATGAAACTCTTGTTGCGAAAGCGCCATCTCGCGCCCACGCACGGCTGCAACACGTATGTCCCTGACCCGCAAGAGGACCCCCTCGTCATCGATAAGGTGCCGGACTTCTTCGTCACAGGACACGTCCACAGAGTGAGTTTCGGGAATTACCGCGGCGTCACGATGATCAACGCGAGCTGCTGGTCGGAAGTATCCGAAGAGCAGGAGAAACGCGGTCTCGAACCACAACCCGCGCGACTACCCGTCGTGAACCTGCGCACGCGCGAGATACGTGTAATGAACTTCTACCACGGCTCCGAAGAGAAGAAACTCGCCATACAAGAAGCGGCCGCGATCGCCGAGAAGAAGGAGGGCGCATGAGACGATTCCGACAGGCCCGCGAGGAGACCGGCGATGACGGGCGTAAAGAGCCCGAGATGATCCTTGGTGAAGTAAGCACCGTCAAGGAAATCGTAGAGGAATTCACAGTCTATGCAAGCAAAGCGATGCCGCGTCCTGTCGGAGCGATGTCAATTGATGATCTCGCCGTGAGGATGTCCGAGAAGGGCGTCCCATTCACTCCGAAAGGATGCACGAGATACTCAGAGTACAATATCATCGAGTACCAGCTCGACATGACGCACTCAGAGCATGGGTATATCATAGGCATCCTGCTCTCACCGTCCGAAAAACGGATAGAACCTACAGACGAAAGACTGCAGAGTAACACGGTCTCCGGTATCCGATGCTCGATCGATTATTACGGCGAAGAGAGATTCGCCGATGCTGTCAAAACAGTGAGATCGGTGATCAAAGAGAGTTACGAGAGTGTATTTCAACGCAAGATGTATGCAAATGATGCGGAGCGTGACATATGAATGGAAAAAGAGTCTGTGCAAACACCAGTTTTTCGTTAGGAACTTTCACATTGGCGCGTAAAGAACGTGAACAAGAACGCTTGAAATTTCTGACGTCGTTCATGGATGTCTACGGTGGCAAGCACGAGATCAGTTATCAGCACACAGATGTAGGTGTTGGTGCGATAATTACTCGTCGAGGAAAGTATCAGATAGGAATATCCATGCGTCCAGGCATCGATCTACTCGCCGAAAATTCGTTCAATTGCTCTATTGATTATCAAGGTTCGGAGCGGCACAAGCACATCTATGACACGCTTGTCGACGTAATCCTCAATACCAGTTCAAAATAGATGAATATCTATACAAAAGATGATATCATGCCAAAATCACCGTACACGCCAAAAGAGTCGATAACCGTAAGCTATCTTGCGACGATAGAACGCGATGGCAACGCACGTAAAAAGCCGCATGGGTATCATATGCTCTCTTTGCAGCAGGTCCATGACGCGCTTAAGACGCGTGATATCCACATGACACTATTCAGTAAATTTGCTACAAGGGATAGTGCGGGTAACAGGATGGAGAGGACGATATGGGATGATGCAGGAGCGCTGAGGACCCCGCAGGCAGGCCACAGCATCTCATCGTACGACGTGTATGTGGAGCGTGCAACGCAGCCCGCAAGAGCCAGGATTCTCTCATACCATCCAGACCCTGACAGCGCTCCGGGACATGTTGTTATAGATATCACTGTCACAGCATCGAGCACTGTGTTGTTCAAAAATCCACAGTCACTCGCCGCGGACACACTCGACGCGCTCGTGGGAGCATATATGCAATTCCGTGGCAAATAATCATCCTATGCAGAGCAGCACCGTGATTCAGGAGGCACAACATGACACCCATCAATAGAAAAGAAGGCTTCGACTTGGTCGGCACTACAATTACCGCGACGATGAGCAGACCAAAACAAATGGTTGAGTGGTTCACGCCAGGCATAGTCGGACCGGACGAACTTGAAGCCACACTCCAGAGGGTGAATGTTGAAATCGAACCTGAGAGCAGATACACCACAAAACTGTACGGGAAAAAATACACGACCCAGAAGTTCCACGATATGAAAAACGTCGTTGGCGATCTCGATGATGAATACAGTAGATCGTGCTGGGGAAGGATTATTCCCGGTAAAATCGTCTCGTATAATCTCGTGCTTTTTCGAATGGATAGATCAGCAAATGTCACGATACGGCCGATACAAAAATCAAAGAATTCACATTACGAGTCCATAGCGATAACACTCACCACATCGCCGCTAAAGAATAAACGGCAGAATGCCTTTGCACAGGACGCGATGGATGCTATCATGCAGGCATACAGTGAGAAAAAGAGCAACGGAGTAATGCGTCTGGAAGAGTTCATGAAGCTGCACCCGATAGATAACGTGTAGCACTATATGAGCAACGAATAGGATGTGACCGACAATGCCAGCGATGAACATTGCAGTAAGAGCGTGCAACGAAAAACTATGCCCGGAACAGGCTTGTCGCGGATATCGCGGAGCCAACCCCGTACTTGCAAGGAGGAACCTATGAAAAAGATACCAAAAGGCGCAATCCATATACCGAAGACAGAACCCGCACCGTTGATCGAACATCATGTCACCAGTACGCAAAAAACGACGCTCACAAGCAAACTCGGACTCCACGATGAGAATCTGATCCCGGGCAGTGTCGCTCCTAGAGAGTTCTTGGCGGCACTCGAGGACGCATATGCACCATTCCCTTACAGCGCCATCTATCTGTGGAACGAGAACCACCGTGATGGCTATGAGTTTCCCATTAATGAGATAACAGCAGTTGAAGAGTTGCTCTCAGGACATCGAGGATATGTCGTCTCAGGGTATAATATCTCGGGACAAAGCGTCACGGATCACCGTTGGGCGAGACTGAAAATATCCCGTTTCATGGACGACAGTCCCCGAAGATCAGGCGACCTCCGAAAGAAAGGTGTCGTGATAGAGACTGAGACAAGCTACGATAAACAAAAGTCTGACGGAAATACCGATATCGCGAAGGACTTACTCGACACAGTCGTAGGATTATATCTTAAAAAATCGAAATAAGAGTGATGTGACCGACAATGCCAGCGATGAACACCAGTCCGGAACAGCAGGCCTATTTCGACCGCTTCAAGAAAGATTGTCTTGACGCCTATGCGATAGCGACGAAAGCGCGCGCGAAAGGCTACGATCCGGAGATGGAAGTGAGCGTCACGCTCGCCGAGACCCTCGCGGAGCGCGTCATCGGCCTCATCAGCGTCATCGCGCCGCAGAAGCGCATCGAGGACCTAGAGGCTCAGTACGGCATCCTCGACTGGCGTGTGGCGCTCCAGATAGCGCTCGAAGTGGCGGAGCAGAAATACTGTTCCTTCAAAGACGAGCTCGAGGCCATCACGATAGGTGTGAAGGTCGGTTTTGCGTACAACACGCTCGGGGTCGTATCGTCACCTATCGAGGGACTCACGGACATAGAGGTGAAGAGCCGCCTCGATAACGGAAAGCCGGGCCGCGAAGGCAAACGGGGAAAATACTTCTGCTTGAATTTCGCAGGACCCATCCGTAACGCCGGCGGCACCGCCGCCGCGGTATGCGTCCTCATCGCGGACTATGTCCGGGTAAAAATGGGGTACGGCGAGTATGACCCGACGGAGAAGGAGATAAAGCGTTGCCCTGCGGAGCTCGAGGATTATCACGAGTGGATCACCAACCTGCAGTACTTCCCGAGCAAAGAGGAATCGATATTCATGATGGAGCATCTCCCCGTCGAGATCAGCGGGGAAGGAAGCGAGAAATACGAAGTGAGCAACGTCACGCTCAAAGACCTCCCTCGCGTCCCCGTCAACCTCCTGCGCAACGGCTACTGCCTCATCCACTCGAGCTGTATCCCGCTCAAAGCTCCGAAACTCTGGAAGCAGCTGGAGAAATGGGGGAAGGATTTCGAGATGCAGCATTGGGACTTCCTCAAGGACTTCCTCGTCGTGCAGAAGAAGATGAAAGCGGCAGGGAAGAAAACCGAGACGGGTGCGAAGATAACGCCCGACTATACATACATCAAGGACCTTGTGGCAGGCCGTCCCGTGCTAGGATATCCACTCCGGTCAGGAGGCTTCCGCTTGCGTTACGGGCGTTCACGCGCATCAGGATACTCTGGCCAGGCCATCCACCCGTGCACGATGCACGTCCTCAACGATTACATAGCGAGCGGCACACAGCTTAAAGTAGAACGCCCAGGAAAGGCGGCCGCATTCATGCCATGCGATACGCTCGAAGGGCCTATAGTCCGGCTCAAGAACGGCTCGGTCCTCAAACTACAGGATGAGGAGATCGCGAAACGCGTCGCGAAATCCGTCGAACAGATACTCTACATGGGCGATGTGCTCATCAACTACGGGGATTTCTACAACCGCAACCATTCGCTCGTCCCTGTAGGATACTGCCCAGAATGGTGGATACAGGAAGTGGAGCGTGCCGTGACGACAGCAGGAAAGGATTTCGACGCTGCTTCGCTTGCTGAGATAACTGGAGTTCATATCGATCGATGCGCGAGCATCATCAAAGACCCCATGCACGTCTATCCGACCGTCGTGGAATCGGTGATGATAGCGCACGGTACGAACACTCCGCTCCACAGCGCATGGACTCCTTACTGGTCGCAAGTCACCATCGACGATGTACGCGAACTCATAGGTTCGGCTTCGGTACGAGACGGGATAATGATCGTACAGGCGTCGTCACGCAACCGCGAGACGCTCGGACTGCTCGGCGTACCGCACACGATAGAGGCGAACGCCACGGAGACGGTCAGCGACGATGTCGCCGTGCTCGATGGAGAATGGAGCGACGCGATGCGAGCCATGCTCGGCCTCGACACAATGTCGCCAAGCGACGCTATCGTGATACTCGAGCGCCTCCCCCGCGACATGCCTGTGTACGAAGCGGTATCCGCGATAAGCGGACTGCACCTGCGCGACAAAGCAGGGACGTTCATCGGCTCCCGCATGGGACGACCAGAGAAAGCGAAGATGCGAAAGCTCACCGGTTCCCCGCACGGCCTCTTCCCGGTCGGTGAGGAGGGCGGCCGTATGCGCAGCATCCAAGAGTCGCTTGTCAAAGGAAAGATCACGGCGGAGTACCCGCTCCGGTTCTGTCCGACGTGCAATATCACCGTCATCTTCGGCCGCTGCGACCAATGCGACGGCGAGACAGAACAGCGGACGACCACCGTCGTGCGCAAGACCTCTGAGGGCGAGAAGCGTGAGGAGCGCACGTACTCGCGCCAGGAGATACCTATCCGTCGCATCTTCGAGGGCACGCTCAAGAAGCTGAAGTTCCGCATCTATCCTGACATGATAAAAGGGGTCCGCGGAACGAGTAACCGATCGCACATCCCTGAGCACCTCGTCAAGGCGGTGTTGCGCGCGAAACACAATATCGCCGTGAACAAGGACGGCACTATCCGCTACGATTGCAGCGAGGTCACGCTCACGCACTTCAGGCCTGACGAAGTGGGGACGTCAGTGGCGCGGCTGCGCGAGCTCGGTTATACAAAAGACTGCCGCGGCGAGGAGCTGATGCGTGACAACCAGGTCTGCGAGCTCCGCGCGCAAGACATCGTCATACCGTGCTGTCCCGTGAGCCCCGAAGAACCATCGGACGCCATACTCCTCAGGGTGTCGCAGTTCGTCGATGAGGAACTCAAGCTCCTCTACGGCCTCAAGCCGTACTATAACTGCAAGACGCGCGACGATCTCGTCGGGCAATACGTGGTAGGTCTCGCGCCGCACACCTCGGCCGGCATGGTCGGCCGCATCATCGGATTCTCGAAGACGCAAGGGTTCCTCGCGCACCCGCTCTACCATGCGGCGATGCGGCGCGACTGCGACGGCGACGAGTCCTGCATCTCACTTCTCATGGACGTCTTCCTCAACTTCAGCGCGAAATTCCTCGGCGAATCGCGCGGCAGCACAATGGACGCGCCCCTTGTCTTGACATACCTGCTCAACCCCGCAGAGGTGGACGACATGGCGTTCCATGTGGACACCGCGTGGCGCTACCCGCTCGTGATGTACGAGCTGGCGCTCGAGTACAAGAAGCCGTACGACGTCAAGGTGCCGCTCCTCAACGACGTGCTCGGCACGCCAGCGCAGTTCGAAGGGATGGGGTACACGCACGACACGGTCTCGCTCAACGCAGGCGTGCTCTGCTCGGCGTACAAGACGCTTCCTTCCATGGAAGAGAAGCTCTTCGGGCAGATGGACCTCGCGGTGAAGATACGCGCGTGCGACGCGACCGACGTGGCCCGCCTCGTCATCGAGAAGCACTTCCTTCGGGACACGAAAGGAAACCTGCGCAAGTTCACGCAGCAGGAATACCGTTGCGTCGCGTGCAACGAGAAATTCCGCCGTCCGCCGCTCGTCGGGAGATGTCCGGTCTGCACAGGCAAAGTGCTCTTCACGATAAGCGAAGGCAGCGTCATCAAGTACTTGCAGTCGTCGATAGACCTCGCCGAGAAGTACGGCATCACCGGCTACCTCAAGGAGGACTTGGAGCTCCTGCAGCGGAAAGTGGACGATCTCTTCGGCAAGGACAAAGAAGTCCAGACGGGACTCGGCGCGTGGGGCGTGTAGACTTATGAACTTCATCCCAAAAATTCCCGCATTGACAATCGAGAAGAAAACTAAACTACTTGAGGTTCTTTTTACTGTCGGGACACTGCTGTCGGTGTTTTCATCGCCTTCAGGGATGAGATATATCTTTGTTCTTTTCGTTGTGCTAGGAGTAGTGATGTACGTTTTCTTGCTCAGCGGTAAACAACCACCCGTATTTGTTTCAGTGTTAGTATCTGCGTTCTTTTCTTTGATTCCTGCATACTTCATAGGAGAGTATACTGCAGGTTATTCTCCGGCGTTCGGTGTTTCTTTGGCGATAACGTACGTCCTAGTGCTAACGATATTGTTGGCAGCAGTTTTTAGTAAAGTACCGAAGCGATAGCTCAAGGGGCCGCCTTGGAACAATCCCGAGCACCGAGCGTCCGCGAGGCGACAGCCGACGCGGCCATGCGAGGAGCGAGACACTCAACGGAACGGATGTGAGCAAGACCGCCGCGGCCCCGAGAACTGTTGCAGACGATTAGGTGTCGATGCATTTTTATACAGCGCAGCGGAAGGCCGTCCTATGGGTTCGGGCGTCATCGTTGGTGTCATGCTCTTCTCGGCGATGGTCTTCACGATCATCATCGGCACCGGCCTTCTCTTCTTCCAGAGCACGATGGCGCTCGAGGACGGTATGCGCGAGCCGGAACCGGAAGTCACCGCGGTGCAACAAGCAAGCGCGATCGTCATCTTCGCGCTCTTCCTCCTCGCGGGGCTTCTCTTTGTCGCAGGCGCTGCGAGGATAGTGACTAGAAGCGCTTGATCAGCTTAGGACGTCCGTCATCTCGGCGTACCTGTGCGCGATGCGCTCGTAGACGCGTCCCATATTCGCATAGATATCGACAATGTCTTTCGTCCCCTCTTTGCATCGTTCTAGCTCGCGCGCCTGCGCTGGATCGCTGGTCGTCTGCGCCGCGAAGAACTCGACGCCATGACGAGCCAGATCTGACAGTTGGAGGCATTCATTCCTCTTTTCGACGCATTTATCTATTTTCCTGGCGAAGAATCTGTTGTATGATGGAGCGAAACTGAGCCATGACGCGATAGTGGCCATTGCGCGTAAGGTTCCACGGGATCCCTCGTTTGCTGCCTGTTCTACACTAGTGGCATGCTCTGCGACGGGCTGGTACTGAGCGTACATCTCGCCTAGCGATTGTTGCAGGTTCTTCCTGGCTTTCTCCGTGATGACCGCTTGCTGGGGCAGGTATTCCTTCTCTCTTTGTATCAGTTGCCTGCTGTAACAGAGAACCTCGTCGCCGAGATGCGCGAACCACATCGTATCATCCAAGATGGCGCGGGTGATCGTGCTGTACACAGAGAGTCGTTTATCTTCTATCTTGAGCCGTTCGGTCAATCGATCATCGATAGTTCCCATACTATCGGGATCCTCGTGCGGTTTAAATCAGTTTTTCTTATGCGGCATTCTTGCCCGTCGTCGGGGGCCGATGTCGTCGTATCCCGTCGTGCGTCGTCTTGCGGTCTTGTGTGGTGATGTCTATCACCCCTAACTATTATATCTCTCACACGCACTCCTATACCTATGGCAATCACACCAGGAACTCCCATAGAATCCATGAATCCGGTCTACCTCACCGGTGATGGGGTATTCAACGACATACTCATCGCGCACGGCGGTAGGACGCTCGCAGAGATAAAAGAGGACGGGTATCGCGTGCAGTTGCATAAATGCGGCGATCGCGTCACTGCGTTCACGCGCAGCAAGAACCAAGTCCTTCTCGATCTCTACCCCGAACTCTCATCATCGATCGCGAACCTCCCCGATTGCATCCTGGATGCCGAGCTCGTCGGCAAAGGCCTCGTCGGGAAGGATGCTTTCGACGCCGTGAAGACGCGTTTCCGCCCGCGTATCGGCGAGAAGGGCAAAGAGCAATACCTCGGTTCAGGGATCATCGAGAGCACGCCGCTCGAGCTGCGCGTGTTCGACACGCTCTATTGGGAAGGACGATCGCTCATCGACGAACCGCTCACAGCACGGCGCAAGTTCACGCAGCGCATCGACGAAAGAGTGATCACGCCGAGCACACAGCGCGATATCGGCGACACACAAGCCCTTGCTTCGTGGTTCGAGACTCTCGTCGGCAGCAACTACGAAGGACTTGTCTGCAAACGGCCGGAAAGCGTCTATACGCCGGGCGCTAGGACGACCGATTGGGTGAAGGTAAAACGAGCCGAGCCCTACGACCTGGTCGTGGTGGGCGGGTACCTGAAGGACGGCGCTCTCTCGCACGTACTATGCGCGGCGTACAATCCGCTCATGGATCGCTATGAGACGCTTGCGAAAGTGAACGCTGACAGACATGGCATGAATACCGAGATAACGAGCGCGTTGCGCGGCAAGACGAGGAAGACGCCGCCAGCGGACCTGCTTCTCAATCCGCGTGTAAACGTGGAGGATGGTGACGATCGCCGTACGCCGGATTTCTACGTGACCCCAGCCCGTTCTATCGTCGTCGAGATTGCCGCGATGAACGTACAACGCTCAAAAAACAGCTGGCACTCATGCGGCCTTGAAGATGGGATGTCATACTCATTGCGTATCGGATGGCTCAAGCGCCTCCGCGACGACAAACTACCATCGCAGGCGACCACGCTCGACGCGGTGCGCTCGGCGTATGCAGGAAACAGCGAATGACGAGGATGATACTATGAAAAAAAGACTATCCACTACCGAATCACCGAAGACCTACGCGTTGTCGCCAACATCATTGAGCGTCATGGACCGCTGCGGACAGTGCTTCTGGCTCGCCCAGAACGAAAAGATAGCGCAGCCACGAGGGCTTTTTCCGTCGCTGCCGAGCGGCATGGACGAGATATTCAAGAATGAATACGAACGGTGCGCAAAAATCGACCCGACCGGTGCTACGCTACCCGGATCGCTCGCATCGCTTCAAGGCAAAGCACGGCTTTTCACCGATCTCGAGACGCTGCGCGGCTGGCAGAACTTCCGCAAAGGCCTACGCACGACGAGCGATATCGGGGACGTGCTCTACGGCGCTCCCGACGCGATACTTGTCGAGGATGGGGCGCTTGTTGTCATGGACTACAAGACCAGGATGAACACGGTGCGAGAAGCGCCATCATACAACGCGCCGCAGCTAGAGATATACACGCATCTCCTCCGAGAGAACGGTCACAACGTGGCCAGCCACGCGTACTTGCAGGTATGGTCCCCTTCAGCGGTCGAAGGAAGCGATCTGATCCGTTTCAACGCGCAGCTTTTCCATGTCGATATCAATCCGGATAATGCAGCAGCGCTCTTTGACAAAGCGACGACATTGCTGCGCGGTCCCAAGCCGGCGCCAAGCACGTCGTGCGAGTATTGCAGCTACGCGACGAAACGTTCCATGCAGCCTTAGGGCTCCGCGATACGCCAGAGAAGCTCGAAGTACTTGCCATAGGCTTCGGCGATAGACGGATTACGGATGAGGATGACGATGGGCTCTTCGCTCCAGACGATGATGGCCACGCGGTCACCGTATACGTTCGTGCTCACAGGTGTAGCGTATGATTCGGGAAGGTAACGTACCGTTCCGAACGGCACTTTCGTCTTGCGACGCTCCCCAGCATAGATGAGGTAGAGCTTGAGGCGTTTGCCGACACGCTGTCTCGTGTACTGTTGGAGGTGGTGTTTGAGTATGTCGTTCGCGTTGCGCGCCGCGCCGATGATGCGTACCGGTTTTCCTTCACGCACTTGATCTTCGAGCACCGCACGCAGTCCTTGGACTCCTTTGTAGAATCTCGTCTCTTGCTTCTCGTGCTTGGAGTTGTACGCGGCGAGAAGCCCCGGAAGCACTTTATCAATCTCGTCCTGCTGCGCCCGCACGATCGTCGCGAGCTGTCGAGGGTCTTCCGGCAGGTAGAATCGCTCGTCGTTCTCCTTGATCCAACTCGCGAGCCCCTTCTCGATGAGCCGTTCGAGAGCGTCGTACACGCTCCGTCGATGTATGCCGGTGAGCCGGGATATCTGTCCTGCTTGCGCGCGCCCGGCCTCAAGCAATGCGGTATAGACGCGTGCTTCGATGCGGGTGAGCCCTGCAGCAGTGATATTCTCCACCATAGGAGTCTCTGCCGTTGTAATGCCTTAAAAAACTATGTCTGCGTAGGACCCCGTAGAAATCATTGTCGTTGCCTTGGAGCAAACCAGACCACCGAGGTGCTGGAGGCCTCGGTGGTCGTAAGTGCCAGCAGGTGCTGGTAGACGCTCCGCAACGACGATTTCTACAGGACCGTTTCGGGTATCGATAGAAAAGTTGCACTGTTAGCATAAGACCGCACGATAGCGCTGGTCGGTAGCGCGCATGACAGGGGACTGCCCTCGCGACGATATCATTCTTTTGCCGCGGCGGAGATACTCTCGAACCGGTCTCGGGCGCCGCGTTGCCGTCGGGTCCCCCGGTCCTGCGGACCGTACCCGACACGGCGCCCTCGGGATGGGTGCCAAGGCGGCAAACAGAAAACCTAACCATCCACATGATGCTATTCGAAAGCTATGAAGGGTGTTTTGTCTATTCACTCGTTGCGTACCGGCACGTACTGGCATCCGAGCGTCGTCAGTTGCGATGCTTCAAGCGGTCGGACGGCGATGAACGACATAGTGCTCCCTTTCTCCCGCGGGGTGACTGCTGCCAGCGCGACTCCGCCTGCCGCGGTCAATGGCATCAAGACAGGCCCTCCTACAACGCCCACTAGCATGCCCATGCCTCCGAGCGCTGGGTTCTTCGAGATCGTATTCGTCACCCCTTCCATGAACGAGTATCCCTTCGCGTAATAGAATATGACTGCCACGGGCGCGGTGGTCCCGATGATCGGCTGCGCTCCCTCTTTGAACGCGTCCCCTTCGAACTCCTCGCCAGTCTTCGCGCCCGCCAAGTATTCGAGGTATGTCTCGTTCGCGGTCGCTTTCGTAGTGCGCAGGTATTCTGGCAACCCAGTTACCTGCGGTGCTCCTTCCACCGTTATCATGCTGCAGATGTGGCAGTACGCCCCCTCTTTATCGCCAAAGAGCGGTATTCTCCCTTTGCCCCACATCCCCCAGCAACGCTTCATCTCCGCGGCGATCTTCTTGCGCGCGCCGCTCTCACCATCGATGACAGAGTATTTCGTCGGGCAGACAATGGGGAGATCCGCGATGCCGCCCGATGCCCGTATCGCCGTGCTATGCGCTACTATCTGCGCTGCGCAGACGGCGTCTTTCTCCGCTGAATCAGTGGTGTCGCGTAGCGCGATGAAAAGCATGACAAGAGCCAGTATGACGATGACCATGACGACCATCTCTAGAATGAAGTTGACTGGGTGCTGGGCGCGGCGTTGACCGCTTTGCGGCGCACTGTTCATCTTGCCATCTCGTCCCGCCTTCATCCTGCCGTTATTCATCTTGCGGCCAATCATGTTGCAATCATTCATCCCGCCACCTTATCACAGAGGTCAGGAAGCAACTCTACCGGCACGACTTGGACGGTGTTGGTGAGGTATTGGTTCGTGAACGTGGTATCGGCGTCTTTCTCATTGTCACAGCTGCCCAGTCCTCGACGGAGGAAAACGACGGCATACTTGCGGTTTTTGGGCAGCACGGTGTACGGCACAGCCACATGGTCGTTGCCATCGTCATCATCGTGCTGCATCGCGTCCCAGCAGGAGCCATGCTCGCGCGCGAGATCGGGGTCGCACCATGCTTTCGTGTTGTTCGCGAGCAGGTCGTAATACGACGTCTTGCCGTCGCTTGTCGGTTTGTTCTGCAGGTAAGGGATGAGGTCCTTGACATCGGCGTCTTTGAGCGTCACCTCGCTGCAGATGTAGCAGGCGATATTCTTGTCTTTCTTCGTGAAGAAGTTCTTCGCGGGGATATCCAGTTGTTGCAGGACTATCTGCTCGCCGTTGAAGAACGTCCGCCAGCAACGCGCCATCTCATCGGCGAGCACGTTGTTCTGCAGACAGACGTTTTGCGCGGAGGGTTGCGGCTTCTGGAGCGTCTTCTGCGCGTTCTTCGCGCGTTC
>Ga0209211_10007632_pt1 | contig 15105 bp, 17 predicted proteins | sample RifGroA2_FD_183992 | JGI IMG/M metagenome (GOLD analysis project Ga0209211, IMG submission 183992) | Groundwater microbial communities from Rifle, Colorado, USA - Groundwater A2 (SPAdes) (version 2) | ecosystem: Environmental > Aquatic > Deep subsurface > Groundwater | place: Rifle, Colorado... | reverse complement strand
TATTCTGTCTGAAACATGTAAAAAACACTAACAACGACTAAAATTTACTTAAAAAGCCAGTAATGTGGCGGAATATTAAGAGTTAAAATGAGATTTTGTATCATTGTTGTGGTTTTTCAACGCTCTCGGAGATAAAAAATGACCGTTTTTTGCTAATTTAAGCAAAAAACGGCACGTCTAAAATAACTTATTTTTACAGCTTTTCCTTCAGTTCCGCCATCTTCTGCAAAGCCTCCAGTGGCGTCAATTCATCGATGTTTAATTCCCCTATTTTCCTGACAACAGCCTGCTCCTTGCTATTCAATTGAAGCGGCAGACTGCCCTGTAAGGCCTGATTTGGGGCTTTAATGGCTATCTTCTTCTCTAGGCTCAGAAGTATCTCTTTTGCTCTATCGATAAGCTCCTCTGGCAAACCAGCGAGCCGCGCGACTTCAATGCCATAGCTTTCTGAACTTGCACCCTTCAATATCTTATGAAGAAAAACTACCCGTCCATCGTTCTCACTCACAGCCACGCAATAATTCTCAGTTCTTTCCAATTTAGCAATGACTTCCGTCAACTCATGATAGTGCGTTGCAAACAAAGTCTTCGCACCCAAATGATTATGTATGTATTCAATTATAGACCAAGCAATACTGACTCCATCATAAGTGGAAGTCCCCCGCCCTAGCTCATCCAATATTATTAATGAATCTCGAGTCGCATTATTTAAGATGTTCGCGGCTTCCTGCATTTCGGCCATAAAAGTAGAAACACCCTGTGATAAATTGTCCGAAGCACCCACTCGCGTAAAAATTCTGTCGACAACGCAAAGATTGGCTTTCTCGGCCGGCACAAAACTTCCCATCTGCATGAGAAGTGAAATGAGCGCTGCTTGTCGTAAAAAACTAGATTTGCCACTCATGTTTGGCCCAGTCAAAAGTATAAATTCATTTTTCTCATGATTCAATTCCAAATCATTTGGTACATATGGCTCCGAGATGAACCGCTCGATGACTGGATGACGTCCATTCTTAATATCAATAACACCATTTGAATTTATTTCTGGACAAACATAATTATATTCCCCAGCAATCTGCGCAAAATTTAACAACACATCCAATTCAGCAACTGCATCAGCTGCTTTCTGTATTTCAACAAAATGTTGCGTTACTTTTTCTAAAACTTCAACGAAAATTTGTTGCTCAAGTTTAATAATTCGTTCTTCGGCGCCCAGAATCTTTTCTTCATACTCTTTCAACTCTGGTGTTGTAAATCGTTCTCCATTCACCAATGTTTGTTTGCGCGTATAGTCTTCTGGCACTTGGTTCAAATTAGAATTCGTAATTTCGATATAATATCCGAAAATCCGATTAAACCTAACTTTCAAAGTATTAATTTTCGTTCGTTCAATTTCTTGCGCTTGATAATTGAGCAACCAATCTTTCCCGCCTTTTGAGATCTGACGCAATTCATCAAGTTGTTCATTATAACCGTCTTTGATAATTCCTCCATCAGATAAAAGTGCCGACGGTTCATCCAGGATTGATTGATTTAAATATTCAGTCAATATTTTATGATCCCCAAGTTCTGTCGAAACATTTTGTAAACGTTTTGAAGTACAGCCAGTCAAAATATTTTTTATTCTAGGAATGTTTTCTAAACTCATTCTCAGACCGACGAGATCCCTCGGATTGGCTTTGTTGCAACCAATTCGTCCAATGAGTCTTTCAAGATCAGCAATATTCTTAATTTGTTCTCGGACATCGCTTGCAACATTTGATTGGCTCAAGAATTCTTTAACAGCTTCTTGACGATAGTTGATCTCGTCCTCGTTCAATAATGGTAATAACAACCATCGACGCAACATACGTCCCCCGAGGTTAGTCAAAGTTTTATCGAGGACAGATAGTAAACTACCACGATACTCACCAGTAAAAGAGGTGTTGAACAACTCGAGATTACGGATTGTCGCCTCATCCAAAACCATATACGTACCTGATGTATATCGAAGAACTTTAGAAATATGCTTAAGGTCTGTCTTCTGAGTTTCTTTTAAATAAGCCAATAAAATTCCGGCCGCTTCAATCCCCAGCCTTAGATTCTCGACACCAAAGCTTTGTAAATTCTTTGTTTGAAAATGTGTTGTCAAAATTCGATACGGATCGTCAAAAGCTGAAAGATTATAGGTATTCACGTTACGAAGTGTTTGAAAAAACTTTTGGTTCTTTTCCTCGTTCGCTAAAATTGTTGGAATAATAACTTCAGCCGGCGACAAACGAAACAATTCACTTTTTAAAATATCTTGATCGCCTGTTTCCATCATTTTAAATTCACCGGTCGTCAAATCCGCCACTGCCAAGCCCCAATAATTTTTATGACAAACTAAACTGACTATGTAATTGTTATTTTTATCATTCAAACCAGCTTCGTCCAAAGTTGTTCCTGGAGTAATAACACGAATCACTTCCCGCTTAACGATGCCCGGCAAAGTCGGATCACTCAATTGTTCGCAGATGGCAACTCTCTTCCCCGCTTTAATCAATTTGCTCAGATAATTATTCAAAGCATGATATGGAATTCCGCACATTGGAGTTTCGTGCGCCGTGCCTTTGTGCCGTGCAGTCAAAACGATATTAAGAATACGTGATGCTTCTTTGGCATCTTCCCCAAACAATTCATAAAAATCACCTAAACGAAAAAATAGCAGCTCATTTTGGTGCTTTTCTTTGATCGCTTGATATTGTTTGAGCATGGGCGTTAATTCTGCCATAAAGATTGTTCGTGAACATCTTATCAAAGTTCTTAAGAAAAATAAATCGCCCCGTTTGACCGACGAGACGATTTGTTGTTTTTATTTATCAGTATCAGCAAACATATCTTGCGGTTCTTCTGTGTTCAATTTTATTTCTGGGACAACAGGAGTTGGGGCAGGTGCTGGAGCTTCAGCAGCTGTAGTCGGAGGAGTTACAGGTACTGGACTAACTGGAGCAACTTCTTTTGGTTCAGTAGCCGTCTCGTACAGATCCTTCGGTTCTTCTGCTTTCTCTACTGGAGCAGGTGGTGCTGACGGAATCTGGGCTTCACACTTATTACAATAATCTGGATTTTTCTCTGATGGTTTGACACCTGCCAAAGCAGAAATTTTAGCAAAAAAACCATCTAAAGGAGCACCACAGGCTAAACATTTTTTAGACATAAAATTTAATTAGGAATTCTATGTCTAAAGTATATCATTAAATTTAGTAATAAAAAAACAGAGCTTTTGTCAAACTCTGTTCTTAAAAAATTATTTTATTACTCCGCCGCCCAAACATTCCTGTCCTTTCCAAAACACCGCATATTGCCCCGGAGTTACAGCTCGTTGCGGTCGTGTGAATCGAATCTCATAGCTAGCTCCGATCTTCTCGACAACACAATCAGCTTCAACTGCCCTATATCTGATTCGACATTTACATTTCAATGGTAACTTTTGAATTAGTGCAATCCAATGGCAATTTTTTAATCGAATATTTTTTGATTGCAAATCTTTTTCGTCCTTACTAACCCAAAGAATATTTTTCTTAACATCTAATTTAACAGCATACCACGGCCCACCACCCAAACCGATCCCCTTTCTCTGACCCAGCGTATACAATGACAAATCTTGATGCTGACCTAATTCTTTTTTTGTATCAACCTCGACAATCTTTCCAGGTTTCAATTTATTATATCGTCCCAGAAATCCAGCAAGATCACCATCAGGAATAAAACAAACTTCTTGTGATTCTTTTTTACTGGCGACCGAGAGTCCGAACTTACGCGCCAATTCTCTAACTTCTGGTTTTTCAAATTCACCAACAGGAAACATTACTTTTGACAATTGCTTTTGTGCTAATTGATGTAAAAAATATGTTTGATCTTTGTTTTTGTCTTTTCCTTTTGATAGATGATAAACTCCGTTTTTATCTTTTTTAACTTGAGCATAGTGTCCAGTCGCCACAAATTGTGCACCCAACTTTTCGGCTCGTTTAATAAATTCGCCGAACTTAATGAATTGATTACAACGGACACAAGGGTTGGGTGTTTCACATTTTCCGTAGCCAGAAATAAAATCATCGACAATATTTTTCTTGAATGGAACATCCATGTTCATGGTGTAAAATGGAATCTGGAGCTTTTGACAAACTCGGCGGGCATCTTCTTGCGCGCCCAAAGAACAACAAACATTTTCGCGTATTTTACTCTCCCTTTTCTCTTGCCAAAAGTGCATAAAAACACCCACAACATCATAACCTTGTTGTTTGAGCAATGCAGCTGCGACCGATGAATCTACTCCACCGGACATGCCGACTGCGACGCGAATTTTGCTTTGGACTTTCATGATTTTATAGTAATCATTGTGAATCGGGCAGGTGCAGGTCTCGACATGCACCTACCCTATACTTATTGCTTTTTTGTTTTTTTGCTTTTTTGATTAATTGCTTCTTTGTTTACTTGTCCTTGTGCAATGTCACCATAACTTGCGGCACGTAATGATTTTCGTATTCATCTACTACTTCAATACTATTATTTTTCAACAATTCATTCCACATCAAATCTGACAAAACAGTTTTCATATCTTTGATATCAAGTTTAACATCATCCAAATCATTAAACTCAGAGGAATACTCTTGACGTAAACCAGTTTCAATTTCTTTTCGACGAGCGCGTAATTTATTTAACTCTTCTGTTAAATCTTGATACTCTTTACGTCCTAAAAAAGCATCTTTAATTACCTGCGCTAAATCTTTCCTTTTCTTTAAGGCGACTTGGATTTCTTTGTGCATTTCGTTAATGCGAATTTGTACATCTGACATAATGAAAATAAAAAGAGCCCATACAAGCCCTTGCTTATTATTAATTACTTATAAATTTTTTTTCAATAAACTATAAACTTCTTCGTAATTCTTGGTAATGGCGGCTCCCATCACCAAGGCTAAAACCTCATGATTATCTTTTTTGGCTTGTGTGACTAAACAATATCCGGCTTCATGAGTCCAACCGGTTTTACTACCCGTAACATATAAATCCTTATCTAACATTTTCATGCTTGTATTTTTAACCCAGTACGACAATTCCCCACCCACCGGCGTAACTTTGTACCAACGTGTGGTGCTGGCCTTAACCACATCCATATTTTGGAAAACTTTGCGCGCAATCACCCCAAGCTCTTCTGCAGTTGAAACATTCCTTTCATCTAAACCAGTTGGTTCTACGAAATGAGTATTCTTTAACCCCAAAGAAATAACCTTCTGATTCATTTTAGCAACAAATTCTGAAATCGACAATCCAGTAGAACGAGCCAAAGCCATAGTCGCATTATTGGTTGAACCAACCAAGGTTGAATAAAATAAATCTTTAACCGTGACGACATCACCTTCCTTAACCCACAGCGAAGCACCGCCCACAAAATCACCTTTTTCCATGACAACTGTTTTATCCCAACCAGGATTATAATCTAAAAACGTTAAAATTGAAGTTAGTTTTGTTAAACTCGCAATGGGTAAAACTTCCTTGGAATTTTTTGTAAAAATGATTTCCCCAGTATCTTTGTCCATCACTAAAGCTGATTCCGCGGTTAAACCATCTACATCAACAGACTTAACTTTTGGCCCCAAGACCACAATCTGACCATACGGAAAAGTTGTTTTTGTTTTAATTATTCCTTTTTTGTAATCTATTTCAGATTCAAGTTCACGCCATTTATTTTTGCACGTATCAAAAAAATATACGCCAGAACCTTCTGTTAAATTATTTGATTTGAGAGTTAAAACAACTGGCGTTTTTAACATGCCTTTATATTCTGGCTTAAAATCTAATAAATAAACTTGACTCAGCGTGCCCTTATCATCTGGGATAATCTGGGCTAAGTCCGGAAGACTTATTCTCACTGATAATTTATTTTTGAATTGTTTCGGCAACACAGGTACACAAAAAATATTATCGCTCGAACAAACTGTGTAACCTTTTTCTAATGCCTTAGCATTAAAATCCACAAAAACTCCTGTCGACTCAGCAGCCTGAGCAACAGGAATAAATAATAAGCAAATTATTATGGCTAATGAAAATCTACAAAATTTAATCATAGCTTAATTACGTATATTAATACCGAAAGGATTAGCAGCATAACAACCTAGCGTCATGAAACTGCCAGTTCCCTTTTCTAAATGAAAAAGAATCTCGTAATCATCAATTGAAACTCCAATAAAAGCATAATTACAGTTTTGAGTTTTACAAGCATTCAAATCGGAGCAGGAGGCAGTTACTCCAGACGGATCATTCATTGATGCTAAACCTGTAACATAACGAGCCAATTCTGACATTTGATTTTGCGCACAAGCACTGACTGATCCTGGCTGACAATAACTCCGATCATAACCACCAGTTTCATTTTTTACAACCTGCAAACCGTCACGTAAAATTTGGATGTCACGAATGCGGCTTAAATCTCGGGTTTCTTTTTGCTTAGAGTTGAGGGTTAACCCCCAAAAAACTAAAATTATACCAACAATACCAATAACGATTAATATCTCGACAAGTGAAAACCCTTTAGCTTTTTTCATATGTTTTTATTTCATCTCCGGTGAATACGGCTCGGCTCCATTTGGTCCATATAAATAACAACCTGGCTCAGCATAATCAGCCATCCCGTTTTCTAAGTAAAACAGAACGCCATAATTATTATCAGTCAATGTCTTCCAAGCATAATTACAAGGACGAGTACAATCTGTAAGACAACTCACTGTGCCTACGGGATCTTTAACCTCTTTAATTAATGGCAAAAATTCTTGCAAACGCCCGCCTTCACATTTATTTATCACATCACCAACGGAACAACCCAGGTTTTTGTCATAACCTTCATATTTGTTCAAAACCATCTGCATAGCAATGCGTACATCTTCATTCATGTTTTGAATACGTTTAGCATCACGATCCTTTTCGTGCAAGTTGCTTAAAGAAAAAGCTGCGATAGCGCAAAGAATAACAATGATGCCAAAAACAATTAAAAGTTCGATGAGAGTGAATCCTTTATTCTGCTTCATAAAAATACTAATTACTAATTATTTACTAATTTACTAATAGTTACGAATTATTAGTTACGATTCGTAGATTCGTAGCTGATTCGTAATTAGTAATTAGATTATATTATACTTTTCACAATTAGAAAACACCTCATCTAAAGTTGTTAAACCACGCAAGGCTTTAATTAGACCATCTTGGAGCATATTAATCGTCAAATATCTCTCAACTAGGTTATCTAACTCCGAAGCTCGACGAACTTGCGCTAATTCTGACTTTAAACGATCGTCAAACAGCAGCCCCTCATGCAAAGCTAATTTACCATTATAGCCAGTATGATCGCACCAAGAACATCCAGCCGCGCGCGGTGCATAAAGCGTCTCGGAATTGCTATCTAATCCGCGCGGCCAGTGTTCCATTGGCACCCCGCCCAGGATATTCAAGACCTGTTTACTCATATTATTCGGTACGACTAAACTCTCTGAACAGTGTGAACAAACGCGCCGAATTAATCTTTGAGCTAAAATAAGATTTAAGATGGATGAAAGATGGAATATCTCTAAATCGAGTTTTAAAAGTTCTTTTAAACCCTGAACAATGCTGTCACCTCCGACTGTTGTCATAATTGGCATACCCGACAAAGCAGAATGCAATATATGTGACGCACTTTCGGCACCATCAATCTCGTCCAGAACCAAACAGTCTGGTTGCCACCGTTGAATCTCTGGCAAAATATTTTCGTACGACAACCCAATTTCTGGCTTAACTTGAATTCTTGTTACGCCTGGAAGATTATTCTCGATATTTCTTTCGACGGTTACGATATGATTATCTAAACCTGACATTTTTTGAACTAATGAATGCAAAGTTGTAGTTTTCCCAGCGCCATCCAAGCCAACAACAACAATCTTTCCCGTCTTACGCGCCAAAGATTCCTCGATCATGTTTTGCAGATGGCGACTAAAACCCAGTTGTTCAAAGTTTAAATGAGTTGACTCGCCTACTCTTGGTTTAATAGACAAAACTTCCTTGTTAACAGAATCTAAAACCTTTAAATCGAATTCGCGCGGTAAATCATTTACTATTAACTGAATTTGACCTTCAACAAAATTATTTTTAATAGCTATTGGCAAATGTGCTAAACCTTTCAAATAGTTTATCAGCGGAATAAAAAGATCTTCTGGTAAATTAGCCACGGGAATTAAATTTTCTTTTAAACGAAAACGTATTAAAGCACGATCTTTTTCTTTGCTGATTAATATCTCAGTGGCCTTTTGGTTAATAGCTTCGCGCAGAACGACAGCCACAACTTTGTCTATAGGCATTTTTTCCCAGGCCTTATCCTGGATGTCATCAACTTTTTTTTGTTCAAGAGGTTTTGAGGTAGCTGGTTCTTCTTTCACTAAGTAAGAGTTCAATTGATGCTCATAATCACCTAATGAACAAATGTAATACTCAATTTCGAACTGTTTTTCGCGCGCCCAAGAACGAAGTTTGTTCATGTTTTCTGTGTCCGGATAGATTAAAGCGACTTTTAAAAATCTTCCCATGGCAGAAAAACAAATAGCGCCGCAATCGCGCGCTAATTCAAAAGGTAATGTTGATAGAATCTGATCCGGTATTTTGTTCGTTAAACGACTATATTCTAAGTTAAAAAATTCTGCCTCATAACGAGCCAAATCTTCACTTTTCACAAACCCACCACGCACTAGCAGTTCTACAATATTACTTCCCTGCTGTTTTGCTATAACACTAGATAAATCATCTCGGCGTTTACTTGTCAAAACATTGCGCTGGGTTAAAAAATTTAAAAACAATTCAGATGAACTCATTATTCTTTTTGATCTTTGTTTGCGAAAGGATTGGGTTTAACATTCGGTTCAGCTTTTACTGCCTCGATGGAAATATTTGGAAGCAATTGGTTATAATCGGCATTTTCAACAGTCCAGACCTTAACTTGTTCCAAGGCAACGACCTCCTGCTCGGTTACTTTTAATTCAGCTACTTTGGTTAACTGATTTTGCTTGACAGTCAAATAGCCAAAATTAAAAAACAACGCTCCGGCAGCAACAATTACAATCAAAACAATAGTAATGATACTTGAGACCTTATATTTAACATTATACTCAGCCATATATTTATTGATGATAGATATCAAAACTTAAGACAAACATATTAACATCTGGCGAATAAATTAATGATTTTGGAACAATAACGCGCCAGCTACTTTCGATATCACTTAAATAATTCTTCAAAGTAAAATAATCACCACCGCTCAAGGTAACTTCATAACTTTGAGTTTGAAATTGTTTAGTTTCGGTTGCTTGTGAAGTGAAACTATCTGTTTTATTAACAATAGAATTAAAAACTAGATTATATTTTTTAGCTAATACTTCCAGTTGAACTAAAATTTGCGCTAGATCTTTTTTGGCCGGTACCATTTGATCGAACTTCTCTTTGTCAGCACTTAACGCTTCAACTGTATTACCCCAGCTTGCGAGTCTGTCGTTCCACTGTTGTTTAGAGGCAACTTCAGTTTGTAAGGCTGCAATTTTATTATCAAAATTAATAACCATAAAATAATATCCTAGCAATAAAGCAATGATACTAACTCCAAGCATAACAACCAAAACCACAACGAAATTCCTACCAAACTTCATAATCGCGTCCTCTTTGTTGGTGATTGACTCATCTTTGTTCATAGCCATTGATGCGGCTGAAACCGAAGGTACAGGAGTTCTGGCAACTACTGGTGGTAAGGTGTTTATTTTAGGTGCTTCAAACATATTTATTTACTCCAAAATTCTGGAGCTAATTTTAATTGTACAATGCCCGTCACAGTTTGATCATCGGTGTGCTTATCAATAGCTACACTAGCATCACTAATATCAGCTAAAGTTACTCCTTCAGCTTGTTCAAAAATCTCTACTTGTCGCGCTAAGTTTGAATAACTTGGCGCAACTACAGTTAGATTGACTAAAGTATCATTAATAACATTAAAATCTGTGTATGAAACCTGAGCTAAAGTTTTTGTTTCTAAAAAATTAAATAGTTTTGTCCATGAAACACGCTGTGCCATCACAGTTTGTACAGTTTTTGCTTGATCAACTAAAGCAATCGCTTGATCTCGATAGCCTTCTCTGTTCTGTAATTCTCCATTAAGCCGGCTAACATTATTGACTAGATCATTGTATTGTACTAATCGTCCATTATGATAAGACTTTATACCTATCCACCCCACACTAAAAACAATTAAAACAATAAGAACAACTAATAAAATTGCTCTTATCTTTAACCAATATTCAGATTGAATTACCCAGTTATACTCTGCGGTCGTAGTTCGTGAATTTAAATATGCTGGTTTTATCTTTTTAAATAACCCTCTACCTGGATCAAAATATTTTAACCACATATCTGGTTTCAATTTTGGTTTCGGTGGTGTTACTGGTACAGCAGAAACAACTGGAGTAATTGGTTTATCTTCTTTTTTAAAAAGTTTGAATACCCCCTTTTTCTCTTCTGGTTTAACACCATTACCAAAACTAACAGCAGAACCAGCCGACTGATTTAATAACGGTGCGGATGTTTGAGACGTTTCAGCACCAGGAATATGCATGCTAAAACTGGGCGGAGCTTTTGCTTCGCTAGCTTTTGCTTTTGCTGCTGCTTCTCGCCCTCTTAAATCATCAGGCAATAAGCTAATATCATTAATAGGCATATTTTATTCGATGTCGCGCATGGCCAGACCTAAAGCAGTCGCTAAACGTGGACCAATTGACTGTAAAATTGGGTCTAAATCTTCTGGGTAGATAACCCGTGCCCAAGGATTCCCAATGAAAGTTTTTAAATTTAATGTATCGCTAAAGTACTTAGGTAAATTAAATAAATTGGCAGTACCGCCAGAAAGAATCACTTTTTCTACTCGTTTATTAGCATTTTCGGCTTGTTCTAAATAAAAATTAATTGAATATTGAATTTCATCGACAATAGTTTGAATTGGACGTTTAATAACCTCCGGCAATGTTTCGCCTGCACCCAAATCTTGAACATTCCCTTCAAGATCACGCTTAAATTGTTCTGCTTGTTCAACTTTAATATTTAAAGTTTGTGCAATTGCCTGTGAAATTTGCATACCACCAATCCCCACGCTACGATTCACAATCGGAATGGTATTTTCAATAATTGAAATATCCGTATTAACGGCTCCAATATCCACCAACACAACAAGTGACTTATCTTTGCCGACCATAGAGCGAGCCAAAGCAAATGATTCTGTTTCTAAACTAATTAATTCTAAACCTGCTTTTTTGAAAACTTGAATATATTTTGTCACAACTTCTTTGGCTGCGGCGGTAAGCAGAACTTGAACATTGTGAATCTTCTCGGTTTGTTCTTCTTTTTTAACTAAATCTTCTGGTTTTGTTAATAATTTCCAATCTAAAACCATTTCTTCTAGTGGCATTGGCAAAACCTTTTTAGCTTCCCATTCCACGGCTTCTGTTAACTTTTTAGTGGAAGATAAATCTTTTTTTAAAATTTCTGGTAATGAAATAATGGCTGTAAAAACAACCGAACTTGGTAGGGCTGTAATAGCACGTCGAGATGTGGCCTTACTTTGTTCAACAACCCGCTTAATTAACTCAGCGGTTTTGTCTGGTTCATCAATTAGTTTGGTTCCGGATAGAGCGCGCTCCAAATAGCCATAAGTAACTAACTGTGCACGACCATTATTATTGGTGAGTTCAACCAATTTAATACTGCTACCACCAATATCAACACCTAAAAAATTAGCGTTTTTGTCTCCAGAAAATAAACCCATATGTATTTTTACTTATTGTTCGAAATGTTATATCACTTCGTTTGCTTGCCCAGCACTTAAAGGGCTTGTCATGTAGTTAAAGAGTATACTTTATACTACATGGAACACTTTATAGTACTGGGTTGTAGTTGTTCAAATTGTTATATCGCTTCGCTTGATTACTAGTTTCTCGTTACACGCTTGCCCTGCACCCAAAGGCAGTTTGTGGTGCGGGGTTACTCGTTACTATATCAAGTGTTCTTATTATAACATTTTTTGAAAGTTCCGTAAAAGTTTATCCACTGATAAAAAACTTCTCCAAATTTTAAATTCAAAGAAGATTTTTTGAACTAAACCTATTCGTCCGTGGTTCTGAATATATAAATTTGTAATCTTGGGTCTACGAATATAATCTATGATAGGGATCAAGCCAAACGACGTAAAAATTATTTGTAATGAAATATCCATATATTCTACCGTGCTTATTTGCTGAAATCGAAATTTGCCACGCATCCTCTTTTATGTCTTCACTTAAAGAAAACCCTCTTTCAGAAACTTTTTGATCACTAAAATCAATTCTATGTAAACGCAAACCCTCTGAACAATCAGTTTGAAGCTCTTTGCGTGTCAAACATGAAACACCCTTTAACCTTTCTAATAATTTTTGAAAATATTCTTTTTCACACTCTGCGTAGCAAAATTTAGAATGTTTAACACAAAGATGTTTAAAATTAAATGACACTTTTTGGGTGTCATCTACCTCAGTTTTTCTCATTCTATTGGAAGAAGGTTCAAATTTAGGTTTTTTGATATTGAAGGGTTTGCCCATAATAAATCTCCATTGATTTTTTTGAGATAACAGATTCACATTTTTGATCAGGTTCAAATCCCTTCCTAGCATTAAGCCACGGTTCTTCATTATGAGTCATCAATTCTAATTCATAAGCTCCCGAAGTCATATAAATAGAAGCGACTTCAGTTAAAAAATCTAAAGTTGTACTCTCAAATTTTTCTTTGACTGCGTTTAGTTCTAATTCAGTAATTATTGGCGAACAACCACGTTCCTTGTATTTTCGGTATAAATCAGGAATAACTGGTCCATGAACCCAAGCTTGAAAATCTTCTTCAAATAATGGTTTATGAAAATTCGCTAAATACCAAGCTTGAGCATAGTATACTAACTTCTGGAGTTTGAGGTTAGTTATCTGCTCTCCACACTCATTTGCATATGCTAAAAAGAATTCAGCAACATCATCAGATGTAATTTTGGTCTCTCTTATATTAGCCATATTGTTCAGCGTGACTAAGTATATTAGTGTTAAACATTTCTTTTCACAATCTCAATGTATCACAGATTTAAAAATATTAAAATTTTAGGTGAAATTTATCTGTCGAGGACAATTCTCGTTTATTAAGGACAAATTACTGGTGCAATAGGTGCTTGTTTTTTGCCATAGAATTATTTACTACAGGCACTCTTTATCCCCTACTTTCTGTTTATTCTATTCATAGCTCGTTTCCAAATTATATAAAATCTATATAATACAACTAATGTGATAACTATAATAACCATTATTTTCCCTCTAATACCGCCACTAGTTGAAAGAAAATAAAGCAGAAAACAGAATACAGGTAGCAATATTATCATTGCTATCCAAGTCAAGACTAAATATTTATTTTTCATAATAGAACATTCTATTGCAAACTAGCTAGATTATACCTTAAAATGACCAAATACAAAGGAGTCCCACAAAGGAGCTTACTATTTTTGTTGTTTACTATAAATTTTATCATATTTCTTTAAGAGAGCTTCTTGGTCTTGACGAGCCTTTATAGCGGCGCTTTTGATAAGAGCAATTCTTTCTTCTTCGGGCAACTCAAAAAAGCTTTTTGGTTGATTTAAGCCTAAAAACTTTTTAATATGTCTAATTATTTTTGATGCTCTATTCATATTTTATATTATATCATAAAAAGCATTAATTGAAAGTTTTATTTCTTAAATTGAGCGCTGTCAATAGGCTGAATATCTAAAAACCGATACAAAAAACCTTTAGTTTTTTCAAAAACAGCATTCGTTAAACCCAACACTTGCTGATAATTTTTATTAGCGTTTTGTGACCAATATTCTTTTCCTTTTTGGAAGGAAATTTCCTCCTGCTTTTGTAGCTTTAAAACCCCATTCTGACTTAGCATTTGTCTTGTTCCCTCTGTATTTAACATCGTATTAGCAAAACCACCCTCGGCAATGAAATCATCAACAAATCGATAACCTCTGTGCCTGTGCGGATCCCTATTTTGAGAAACATTTTCAAACGATTTCGAGATTTTTTTATTTAACCACGTTAATGCCTCATTAATCTCTGTCTTATTGCTAGCGATATGATTTAAATCATTTTTTAAAGTCCCAATATAATGGGAAAGTTTATTTTTCAATGTAGTTAAATCTTCTAGGTATGCGTGAACGTGGTGTTCCAGTGCTTCAATCTTGGGTATTTGCTTTGTTTTGGGATAAAACTTATTAAAATATAGTTCGTACCTTAAAATTTTCTTTAAGCACCACATTATACTTTGCGACAATAGTAGATATTTTTTAATATTCTTCTTTTCAAATCTATTCCCCCGACTCAATTGAGATGACATTGTTTTAAACAAAGCAGGATCATTGCAAATCAAAAGATTACCAACAATTTGATCGAGCTCCGTTAAACTTTGATTCATAAATTCTAATTTATAATCTTACTCAGATCACTTTTATAAAAACTTTTTATCTAAAGCTTCATTCACCAAACTATCGGCCAGTTTATTACGCTCCCGATAGATGTGATGATATTTAACTAACTTAAATTGATTCTGCAAACTCCAAACCATTAAAAAACACTTAGCCAATTTTTCATTTCTAACTTTATACTCGCCTTTTAATTGCTTAACGACAAGCTCAGAATCCAAATAACAATCAAGTTCAGTACCAGAAAGCTCCTTGGCCTTTTTTAACGCAGCAATGATGGCCGCATATTCAGCCTCATTATTTGTTTTGTGGCCAATGCACTCGCCTGCCTTAAAAATAACATTATCTTGAGCATTTTGAATTACAAACCCGATTGCGGCTGGACCTGGGTTGCCGCGCGCGCCACCGTCTGAATAAATTTTTAGTTTCATATAAGGGATGATTAAATTAATTCTGTTGAAACTTAATGTTATTGCATGTAACTGTTGTCCTGACTCTGGTTAAAGAAATTGCTCTTAATCTGAGCGATTCCGGAGTACGAACATATTTACATCTATCGCGG
>Ga0209211_10007631_pt1 | contig 15108 bp, 12 predicted proteins | sample RifGroA2_FD_183992 | JGI IMG/M metagenome (GOLD analysis project Ga0209211, IMG submission 183992) | Groundwater microbial communities from Rifle, Colorado, USA - Groundwater A2 (SPAdes) (version 2) | ecosystem: Environmental > Aquatic > Deep subsurface > Groundwater | place: Rifle, Colorado... | reverse complement strand
GCTGCTCCGACTGTTCGTATAAGCTCCAGATAGCGTTCAACACTACACCAGTTTAAGCACTTTACACCGTGCCAGCGACGGCCAAAAAAAATCCCGCCATTACGGCGGGATTTAAATGATGCTTTGTACCCTATGCTATTTTGTGGATATCAAATAGCCTTGTGGATATCGAATACTCTGTCTTCAGGCTCGAGTGCTTCGCCTTCCCAAACTGTTGGCAACAGCTTTTGCGCCAGATACAACACAACAAACGGTGCAGTGAACAGTGCAGAGACCGTTACCAAGCTTTCACGTCCCCATACTTCCGGGTGGAAGGTCAGCAACCCCTCCATGGTCTTGGATAATTGTTGCCCGCCGATCACCACGTTCCAGCGCATCGCCAGTACGCCGATCATCATGGACAATCCGCTGACGAAGAGCCAGAAAACCAGTGTTTTTCCCTTCGGAGTACTCAGCATCATTATCGACGTAATCACCAACGCCAGGAGCGATCCTCCCCATTGTATTGCCATGCCGACATGAATCGGACCCTCAATCAAGGCAAATACCCCTTCGACACCCTCGCGCGCCTTGTAAATCATTTGTACCATTTCCAAGGCCTCGATCACCATCACGATGACAACACCCGACCACAGTACATACAGCAAGCCTTGCATCGCCCCTTGATCTGTCGGTTTCTTACGCCACCAGGAGGTGATCACATAGATCACGATCAGCAGTCCGACACCTGAACCGATGGCGGACAACAGGAAAATGATAGGCATCAGGTCGGACGACCACCATTCCCGCGTCTTCAGCGACCCGAACAGGAATCCGACATAGCCGTGCAAGCCGCACGCGCCGGGTATGCCGATCATCGCCAGCCTGCGCGCAATGGTGTGGTCTGTATCAAGTGCACGCTGTGATACGTCGTCCGAACCCAAGGTAAGTACCTTATATACTTGTTGCATGATGCCTGTCCTTGATTTCGATAACGCGACAATATCGGCGCGGAACGAAAACCAAGTTTCCAGCAACAGCAAAAATATGTAAAACGCGGCGACATAACCAAATGCCGCCATCGCCGAGGTCCAGTGCGGTGTCAATACCGCATTCAACGCGCGGGTTGGTTGACCCAAGTGAAACAGCAGCGGCGTCGGAGCGAAGAACATGAAACACAGCGATGTCAGCAACGCAAATTTGGAGATAGGAGCAAAGCGCTCCATACCAAACACGTGGTGCAAGCTTGATACCACAAACGCACCGGCGACCAGCCCGGTAATGTAGGGGTAGATTACGATAAGTTCGCTCCAAGGCACTTCCGTTTCATTCGGAAATGTAAACCCGGTAAACGGGGCTACGTGATGAAAGACGTCTTGTTCCATTTTAAAAAACCTCCTTATCTATCCCTGCATAAAACACATTGGGGTGATTACCCATGGCCGGTTGCAGCGTATTCACGCGGTTATTGCGGATGAATTGGCTGATTGGGCTTTCCGGGTCCATGCGATCACCGAAAATCCGTGTGCCGGTCGGGCACACTTCGACACATGCCGGGTTGAGACCCTTGGTAATGCGGTGGTAGCACCAGTTGCATTTCTCGGCGGTACCTCTTACCAGATTGAGGCTACGCGCACCGTAAGGGCAGGCCTGGACGCAATACTGGCAACCAATACAATATTTCGTATCGATCAATACCGGGCCATCCGGCGTTTTGTAGGTAGCGCCGGTCGGGCACACCTGGACGCACGACGGTTTTTCGCACTGATTGCACAGCTTCGGCACAAAGAACGACTTGGTAACCTTGGCATCCTTGTAGCGGTTATCGAATTTAAACCTGGTCTCCTTGGTGCCGGGCACCACGTTTTTGATATCGTGGATGCTGTCGACGAGCGCATTATCCGAACCCTCCAGATAGGTGTAGCGCTCGACCCAGGTGCGGGTATGGTTCCTGTCCATCTGCACACTGTTTTCCATCTTGCATGCTTCCACGCAACGCAAACAGCCGATACAACGATTGGTATCAACACCGAACGCCCACTTGTGCTCAGTCCAGTTGTAATTGGGTATCTTGGGCGGGTTCTTGCGCGCCTCGGCGTATTGCTCGTCTTCCTGCTGGAATGCGGGTCCAACACCGCCAAGAGGATGCGCTCCTCCGCCGGCCGAAGCCAGCGCACTGCCCGCACCAACCAGCGCACCAGCACAGGCAGCTCCTTTGCCCAACAAACCCAAGAAGTCACGGCGTGACAGATCGCCTGCTTCCTTTTCTATTTTTGTATCCTGAGTAGTCATTTTTTCCTCGCTAGGTAACTTAATCATTTGCAACTCGCAGTGGCGTAGTAAGCCGCCAAGTTGTCAATATCGGAAGCACTCAGGGTCTTCGCAACACTCGTCATTGTTGGGTGATTACGGCTGCCATCCTGAAAGGATTTGAGTGCAATGGCCAGATATGCGGCATTCTGCCCGGCCAGATTCGGCCAAGCCTGCGCACCGCTGATCCCGTCCTTGCCGGGTTTATTGAGTCCGCCAGAACTGTGGCATGCTGCGCAACCAGCAGTTGCTGCCTTGGTTTTACCCAGCGCTGCTTTGTCTTTGTCGCCGCCGGTTACGCTGCAGCTATTTTTGGAGAAATAGGCCGCTACATTCCGCATATCAGCATCACTCAGACCTGCCGCCATGGGGCTCATCATGTCATTCTTGCGTGCCTCGGATTTGAATGCCTTAAGCGAATTGACCAAATAAACGTCATTTTGTCCGGCCAGATTTGGCCATTCAGGATTGACGCTGGTTCCGGAATTGCCGTGGCATGCAGCGCAAGCCGCCGCCACAGATTTACCTGCTCCAGCATCGCCACCCTTGTCCGCACTCACAGGAATAACCTTGCCGGTTTTCGGATCGACCGGAGGTCTCGGGATAGAGGCAAAATTGATGGTGGGTGCATGTGGGTTATGACAGCTTGTGCACAGCGCATTGCCGCCATGTCCTTCGACTACAACTTGGGGCACACCGGGCACACTTACCACATCAGTAACCCCTTGACCGGGTACGCTAGCACCAGCAACCTTACCCCTCAGCGGGCGTCCGGGTATTTTTTCATGGCAATTGGCGCACAAAACTCGCATGTCTTCCGGATCCCGCATCAAATTTCTGCCCGGTTCATTGGCAGGATGCGTGTAAGGTTTGCGATATGTAAGAGTGGTCACCTGATCTTCAGTGGAGAGCGGCATGGCCTCCTTGGATGGGTGATTACCTGCCGGACCATTGTGGCAAACCTCGCAAATGGGACCTGATTTAATGACAACACCTTGAACAACATTATTTTTGGTTGCTTTCTGGTGTATGCCGGACGACCATTCTGCGTAGATTTCCTTATGGCACGATTGGCATGATGCAGCGCCTTGATGTTTAGGCAGTTTGGCGGCAATTTGTGCTACTGATGCGCCGCGGTAGTGACCGTATTGGTAAAACGTATCCTGTCTAGCTAAAAACTTTGCGGAAAAAGCAACCACCGCAATTACCGCAACCAGCGTCATCAAACGAACTATGTGCTTATGCATAATCTTCCCTTTTTTGTTTTCGACTTAACTTGAACTGTCCTAGTTTTGACGAACCTAGTTTGACGAAACGTGACTCTATTGGATGCAAACCTGAAGGTCAAGCTAAATTGCCATGCCCGGGGTCGCGGTATGTCACCACACAACAAAACCCCGGGAACAACAATGCCCCCAAGTCCATCAGCCAAGTCTTTTATTATTGTGTCGCCAAGATGGCTTTTATCAATTTGACGCACGTTGCCAGACTAAGCTGGTGCGCTTAGTGTTCCTATACTTCTAAAGGACAGGGTGAGAGAAGAAAAAGAACTAGTTCTTTCGGGTAGATGGCTTCTTTGGACGGGAGTTCCTAAAACTCCAACGGGTCGACATCCAGCGACCAGCGCAGCTTTTGGGCGGGCAGAGCATCCAACAGGGGTTGCCAAGCGCGCAGGAATTGCTGCAAGCTCTTGCGCTTTGAGCTTTGTATCAGAAGCTGCGCACGAAGGTGATTGGCACGACGCGGCAGTGCGGCGGGCACCACGCCGAGGGTTTCCACCGCATACCGTAAGGCAACCGCAGCGATCCGCGCCTGATGAAGAAACTCATAAACTTTTGTTTCCTGCTTGCCTTCTGCACGCAGCATCGCTTGATAGGCAAACGGGGGAAAATCCGCTGCCTGTCGTTCGGCGAGCTGCGCCGCTGCCCAGCCCTCGAAATCATGCGCTTGCAAAGCGCGAAACAAGGGGTGGTCTGGAAAGGCAGTCTGGACCAAAACCTCGCCGGGCTTGTCGGCGCGCCCAGCGCGCCCGGCCACCTGCACCAGTTGCGCGAACAGTTTTTCCGCCGCGCGGAAATCGCTGCTGTACAGCGCGTTGTCCGGGTTGAGCACCCCGACCAGCGTCAGTGCGGGAAAATCATGTCCCTTCGCAAGCATTTGCGTACCAACCAAAATATCCACTTTGTTGGCGTGTATCTGCTCGCGCATGGTTTGCCAGGCGCGTTTGTTGCGTGTGCTATCCCTGTCGACCCGCAGGATGCGCGCCTCCGGAAAGCGCTCCTGTAACACGCTTTCCACTCTCTGCGTCCCGCTGCCGACCGGATGCAGGTCGGCGTTGCCGCAACTCGGGCAGGCGTGCGGCACATGCAATTGATAGCCGCAGTGGTGGCAGCGCAGCCGCCTGTCGCCGAGATGCAACACCATTTTGCCCGCACAATGCTTGCAGCCGGACAGCCAGCCACAGCCAGTGCACATCAGTACTGGTGCATAGCCGCGCTGGTTAATGAACAGCAGGCTCTGCTCGCGGCGCGCGATGCGCAGCCCGATCTCGCGCAGCAGGTTCTCGCTGATGCCGTGATGCATCACGGTCTGGTTGATGTTGATGCAGCGCACCGCGGGCAGGCGCGCCTCGGCAAGCGCGCGCCCGGTCAGCTTGAGCATCCGGTAACGTCCGCTCTGCGCATTGTGGTAGCTCTCCAGCGACGGCGTCGCCGACCCCAGCACGATAGGTACACCGCGCTGATTGGCGCGAAAAATCGCCACATCGCGCGCCGAGTAACGCAACCCGTCCTGCTGCTTGAACGAGCTATCGTGCTCCTCGTCCACGATGATCAGCGCGAGCCTTGGTAACTCGGCAAACACTGCCAACCGCGTGCCGAGCACGATTTGCGCCGCTCCAGATTGCGCATGCTGCCAGTTATACAGCCGCTCTCCTTCGGATAAACCGCTATGCAGGCTAACCAGCGCAACGTCTGGGAAACGGCTGCGAAAATAGTTTTCCAGTTGCGGCGTGAGATTGATCTCCGGCACGAGCAACAATATCTGCTCGCTATGCTGTAGCACATGGAGCATCAAATGCACATATACCTCGGTCTTGCCGCTGCCGGTAATACCATGCAGCAGAAAACAGGCATAGCCCTGCGCCGCAGTGACTGCATCCACCGCCTGCTGTTGCTCGCCGGTGAGGGTATGCGCATTATCGAAGGTGTATTGCGCAATCTGCTCCGCTCTCCCTCTGGCGGGGGAGAAGCTGGAGGTGAGGGGCGTAGCGAGAGAAAAACTCTCAACCCATCCCTCCGCCAGCAACATTTTCAACTGCGCTCCCGCCGTTGCCGACAACGCCTTGATTTGTGCCAGATTGCACGGTTGCTCGACTAGCCTCGTCAAAATGCGCCGTTGCACCACTTTACGCTTAGAAAATAAATCGAGATCAAGGGCCGCTCCGCTGGCGCTCAGGCGATAACTCAAGTTTGGTTTGCTAATGACAGGTTTGTCCGAACGCAACCGCGTCGGCAATGCGGATAGCACCGTCTGCCCGATAGGATAACGGTAGTACTCACTGCAAAAGCGCAGCAAATCGAGCAACTCTGCCGACAGGGGCACGCTGTCGTGCAACACCTGTTTCACCGGTTTTATACGCTCTGCTGGCATGTTAGTAGTAGCAATGCACTCCATCACAATCCCGGCTATCTGCCGCCGACCAAACGGCACGATCACACGTTGCCCTATTGCAACCGCAATACCTCCCACCACCGCGTAATCAAATAAGGTGAGCAATGGAACATCAAGGGCGACGCGGACGATTTGCATAATCACTCGGACAACAAACGCTGTGATTGTCGCAGAAATACAGAAAATGCAGGAAATATAGCGGCATTTTGGTTAAAGTATTTTTGACGAATTACCACCTGCAAATTGCCGTTTTCACGCTCCTTAAGTGTTGCCATGATAGAATTTGATCAGGTCACATTTTTAATAGGTGCCCGGGTGGCGAAATTGGTAGGCACAATGGACTTAAAATCCGTCACAACCGTAAAACGTGCGTGTCGGTTCGATTTCGGCTCCAAGCCCAATTCAATGACTTGCAACGGTTTGGCTAGACAAATTAAGACTGTAGCAAAAAAAAGCCAGTGTAAGCAGCTGAAAAAATAATATGCCTATGAACAATTTTCAGTTACTGCAAAACTCCCTTCCCTTCAAGGGGAGGGTTGGGGTGGGGATGGGTTCGGAATGCCGATAAAGTTGCTTTCTCATGCACCCCATCCCCCTCCCAGCCTATCCCTTGAAGGGGGAGGAGCGCCCACGCTACCTTGCCTGAGAATAGTTCAGAGGCATAAAAAATAATCAGGATACCAGTTATGGAATTTAAGCCGATGCCGCAGCGCCCAGATATATCTTGCGAGTTCGAGGGCAAAACCTATAGTGCAAAATATTTCGTATCAGCAGGCATGGTAACAGTAGCATCTGTGGTTTACGGTAGCAAGTCTGCATTTTTAAAAGAGGCACTGCCTGAAGCAATTGCGCAAGACTTGCTGCGTGAATTACTTACAGATGCAAAACGGAATAACCAACTGTAGCGAAAAATCAACGATGGAGTGCAAGAGGTTAGCGTAATAATCGGGCTTCAGCCGCAAATCGCCCAAAAGTCGCTCAAAAATTATCTTATTAAATCATCTTGTTATGAGGAACGACTTAAGAGTCGTATCGGCAGTTCAAACAGTTGAGATTGGTCATATGTCAGAAACTAGGGATTTGGAATATTGGGCATCAATGCTCAGTCACGCGGATTTACCTGTTCTGAAGCAGACGGCGCGTGAACTGGCAGCATTGCGTGAGGATGATAAAAGGTTGACCGCAATTTCCATCGCGGAGGTTATCGCTCGCGATCCAATCATGACCGTCAAGCTGTTGCGCTACCTCCAGCGGCACAAGCGCAAGATACAGAAAACTGAAATTGTCCAGGTTGACCAAGCGTTGCTGATGCTCGGCCTTGGAACTTTTTTCAATAAAATACCGCCCGACCCTCTGGCTGAGGATATGCTGCATTCTCATCTTGAGGCGCTTCCCCGCATGTTGCGTGTTGTTCACCGTTCGCATCGCGCTTCCGAATATGCCAAGGACTGGGCGGTAATATTGCGTGACCTGCACTATGAAGAGGTGCGCGTTGCAGCTTTATTGCACGATTTTACCGAGATTCTGATGTGGTGCTTCGCACCGGATTTGATGTTGGAAATCCGCGAGATTCGCCATAAAGATCCGACGTTGCGCAGCCAAAGCGCACAGGAACTGGTGTTTGGTTTCAATCTTTATGAGCTGCAAAAAATATTGATAGTTCAATGGGGGTTGCCGCAACTGTTGTTTACCTTAATGAACGACTACGGTTCCGATAATCCGCGTGTGCGCAATGTGGTGCTAGCCGCCAATCTGGCGCGGCATTCCGCTAGGGGATGGGATGATGCCGCGCTTCCAGATGACTATAAAGATATCGGCAAGTTGCTGCGTATGCCGGCTGAGGGCGTCATGGAAATGATTTATGTGGATGCAGGTCTTGTATGCGATATTAATCAAACACACCGGTAAAATTGTTTATACCCGGCTGGCATGTTTCAACATTGATTTCGTTTTGTTCGGAAATCCGAGGTGATCGACACGGTTTCTTAAATCAACTTTCCCGTCCGATACCGTGATACTCAATGCCATGTGCGGCAACACTGGCGGGCTCAAACAAATTTCTCCCGTCAAAAATTACCGGTTGTTTCAAGTGCCCCTTGATGATGTTGAAATCAGGGCTCTTGAAGGCTTTCCATTCCGTTACGATGACCAGCGCATCGGCATCGTGCAGCGCGCCCTTGGGGTTTTCGGCATAGCGCAGGTCGGTGCGTTCGCCGTAAATGTGCTTGGCTTCTTTCATCGCCGCCGGGTCATAAACGGTGACGGTTGCGCCCCGTGCCCATAACCCTTCCATCACCACGCGGCTGGTTGCCTCGCGCATGTCGTCGGTACCCGGCTTGAACGCCAGCCCCCATAGCGCGAAGTGCTTGCCTTTCAGATCGTTGCCGAAGCGTTGCGTGATCTTGTGCAGCAACACGGATTTTTGCGCGTCGTTGACCTCTTCCACGGCTTGCAGCACCCTCAGTGGCAGGCCGTATTCGTCAGCGGTACGTTTCAGAGCGCGCACATCCTTGGGGAAACACGAACCGCCGTAACCGCAACCCGCATACAGAAAGTGGTAGCCGATACGCTGGTCGGAGCCGATGCCCTTGCGCACATGCTCGATGTCTGCGCCGACTTTTTCCGCAAGATTGGCCAGTTCGTTCATAAACGAAATGCGCGTGGCGAGCATTGCGTTAGCGGCATATTTGGTCAGTTCGGCGGAGCGGATATCCATCACCATCAGGCGATCGTGGTTGCGCTGAAATGGTGCGTACATCTCGCGCATAACATTGATGGCCTGTTCGTCATCGGCGCCGATAACGATGCGATCCGGGCGGTTGAAGTCGTCGATGGCCGCGCCTTCCTTGAGGAACTCAGGATTGGACACTACGCTGAAACCAGTTTTGACGCTACGCTTGCCCAGCTCTTCCTGCACCGCCTGCCTGACTTTGTCGGCGGTGCCAACCGGTACGGTGGATTTGTCAACGATCACCTTGTATTCGTCCATGGTGCGGCCGATGGCGCGCGCGGCGGCAATCACATATTGCAAATCCGCCGAACCGTCCTCGCCGGAAGGTGTGCCTACCGCGATCATCTGCACCAGACCGTGTGCCACGCTCTCGGCGATATCGGTGGTGAAACGAAGGCGGCCTGCGGCGACGTTGTTCTTGATGATTGCTTCCAAGCCGGGCTCGTAGATCGGTACGCCGCCGTTATTGAGGATATCAATTTTTTTCGGATCGACATCCAAGCAGATGACATCGTTGCCCAGTTCGGCGAGGCATGCGCCGGAGACCAATCCGACATAGCCGGAACCGATTACTGTGATCTTCATAAAATCTCTTTCTCGTTGATCTCCAAGGGTTGAAAATTACCTTTCACGTTTGCTCCATCTCCAGCAGAAGCGGATTGAGGTGATGAAAACGCGAAGCGTTCATTGCGTCAGGCTTTCAAGAAAACGATGCGCGCATTATGCCGCAGAATGACTGTATCCATCACCGCCGCCGTGGCAGCACTACCATGCAGCAAATACCGCAAAAACGTGAATTTTGCGGGTTATTCGGGGTGTTGTGGAGCGGAATGGGCAGAGTCGGGAAAATTAAGCTGTCATGCAGGCAAAAACCAAGCAACATCACTTGCCGATTCGATCAATTACCTGTGTCGCTGGAGTCCAGTATTACACAAAAAGCAAACATCCCCCGCTTGCGTGGGGATGTTTGTTCTTGAATGCATTAATGTGGGAATGCAAAATGTCCCTGTGAGAACACATAAAACAGTAAGTAAATAATTGGAAAAATTATCAGTGGCATCGCAACAATACAACCCAAATCTTTTATCATTACCCAAACCCCCCCTAAATTGATCGATCGAGCCAATACGGCTAAACAATAATATCATATGAATTTTTCATCTTCAATATGTCTGGCTGCGTTTTATTTCAGAGCAAATGAAATTTGTATGGGCATGCACAATTTTTAGTATGGGACATGCACAATTTTCAAGGGGGGGCGACATAAAAATATCCCTATAAATCACACATTTGACAGAGCGCGCTCAATCCTGGCATCGGCTTCGCGAGCCAGCTCCGCAAGCCCGGTGTCGCCGAGTATCTGCATCATCGCGGTCGGCTTGGCAAACTCCAGCGATATCCGCCCCGGCGCAATTTCGCGGATCACCGCATTGCATGGCAGCAGGCTGGATACGTCGCTGTTCGCTGTATAGGCCTCGTATGCCAGATTTGGGTTGCATGCGCCGAGAATCACCGTCGGAACAATGTCCTTGCCGGTTTTTTCCTTGATCTTGCTGTGCATGTCGATGCGCGTGAGGATACCAAAGCCTTCGGCACCCAGTGCCTTGGTCGCGCGTTCGATGGCATGGTCAACGGTATCGGCGATTTCTCGTTTGAAATTGATAGTAGTCATATTGTTTCTCCTTGTAGTGATATGTAAATGAAGTAGGTGCGCCAAGCGCATCATGGAGCGTGGAATGCACCCTGCGCGGCCTAACTCAGGGATATTAGAGTATAAGCGAATGCTAACACATCAATTAACCGAATAATAGCGGCGTATCTGGTTAAATGTTTTCGGTGAGAACGTCGAGTACCGTCTGCGCCAAGTTTGGCGCAAGACAATCCAGCTCGACGTTGCCCGGCATGGAGCGTAACCATGTGAGCTGGCGTTTCGCCAATTGGCGCGTGGCGGCGATGCCTTTATCGAACAATTCAGCTGCGCCGATTTCTCCTTCGAGGTATTGCCAAGACTGGCGGTAGCCGACGCAGCGCATTGAGGGGAGGCCGGGATGCAGCGGATATTTTGTACGCAGCACACGCAGCTCTTCCACCAGGCCGAGTTCCAGCATGGCCTTGAAGCGCGTGGCGATGCGGGTGTGGAGTTGGGTGCGGTCGGAGGGGAGGAGGGCAATGGGGAGGATGCGATAAGGCAGTTCGTGCCGCGTTTGCTGCTTGAGCAATACGGACATCGGCGATCCGGTGAGGCGGTAAATTTCCATAGCGCGCTGGATGCGTTGCGTGTCATTGGGCGAGAGGCGCGTGGCGGTTTCCGTATCCACCAGCGCGAGCTGCCGGTGCAGATGTTCGATGCCGTATTGTGCGATTTCGGCGTCGAGCTCGGCGCGAACGGCAGGGTCTGCTTCCGGCAATGCGCTCAATCCTTCGCGTAGCGCCTTGAAATACAGCATAGTGCCGCCGACCAACAGCGGGATTTTGCCGCGCTGCGTGATATCCGCCATCAGGCGCAACGCATCGCGGCAGAACGCGGCGGCGGAATAGGCGTCGGTCGGGGCGATGATGTCGATCAGGTAATGCGGCGCGCGGGCGAGGGTGGAGGTATCCGGCTTGGCAGTACCAACGTCCATGTCGCGATATACCAGTGCCGAATCCACACTGATGAGTTCCACCGGCAGACGTTGTACCAACTCCACCGCAACCCCGGTCTTGCCACTGGTGGTGGGTCCCATCAGAAAAATAGCAGGCGAAAATTTCTGGTTCATTAATTAATGTTATTTATTATGTTTGCAATGCAATTTATTATATATAAATGAATTTATTATGTGAATGTTGTGGTGACAGAAAATAGCCAATGGGGATTCTACATGGTTTCATTAGGCTGTATTTGTTGGCACTAATATAAAGTTGCGGTTGCCACAGTAGTAAATTCTTGGGAAGTTTGCACTTGAAAATACCCAAATTAGCCCCATCTGCTCGCCCAATCATTAAACTTATTAATTAACTGAAGGGGTTTGTATGACTGAGAGTATTGCCACCAATCGCGAGACGATGGGTTTTCAGACGGAAGTTAAACAGCTTCTGCAATTGATGATCCATTCGCTGTATTCCAACCGCGAGATTTTTTTGCGCGAACTGGTCTCCAACGCCTCGGATGCCTGCGACAAGCTGCGCTTCGAGGCGTTACACAACGCTACGCTGTTCGAAAGCGATTCAGATTTGAAAATCCGCATCAGTTACGATAAGGGTGACAGAACGCTGACAATCAGCGACAACGGTGTCGGCATGAGCCGCGAAGAGGTCATCGGCAATCTGGGCACGATCGCTAAATCGGGCACCCAGGAATTTTTCGCCAAAATGAGCGGTGATCAGCAGAAGGATGCAAATCTGATCGGCCAGTTCGGTGTCGGCTTCTATTCCGCTTTTATCGTTGCCGACAAGGTCGTGGTCACCACGCGCCGCGCCGGGGAAAAGGCAGACCAGGGCGTACGCTGGGAATCGGATGGCGGCGGGGAGTTCTCCATCGAGATGCTGGACAAGCCCGCACGCGGCACGGATATTACCTTGCATCTGCGCGCCGACCAGGACGACCTGCTCAGCGGTCACAAGCTGCGCTCCATCATCCACAAATATTCGGATCACATCGTTCAGCCCATCGTGATGAAAAAGGAGGAATGGAAAGAGGGAAAGCAGGAAATCACCGCCGAGGATGAAACGGTCAACCAGGCTTCCGCGTTATGGGCGCGTTCCAAAAACGAGATTACCGAAGACGAATACAAGGCGTTCTACAAACATGTCGGCCACGATTATGAAGACCCGCTGGCATGGACGCACGCCCGCGTGGAAGGGCGCCAGGAATATACGCAATTGCTCTACATTCCCGCGCGCGCGCCTTTTGATATGTGGAACCGGGAGGCGCGCCACGGCATCAAGCTGTATGTGCGCCGCGTGTTCATCATGGACGATGCCGAACAGTTGATGCCTTCCTACCTGCGCTTCGTGCGCGGTGTGGTCGATTCCAGCGACCTGCCGCTTAACGTGTCGCGTGAAATCCTTCAGGAATCGAAAGACATTGAGGCGATTCGTGCCGGTTGCACCAAGAAAGTACTCGGCCTGCTCGACGAACTGGCGACCAACGAACAGGAAAAGTATACCAAGTTCTGGGGTGAATTCGGGCTGGTGTTGAAAGAAGGAGTAGGGGAGGATTCTGCCAACAAGGAAAAAATCGCCGCCTTGCTGCGCTTTGCCTCAACCCATGCTGATACCGATGCGGAAACCGCTTCACTGGCCGACTACATCGGGCGCATGAAGGAGGGGCAGGACAAGATTTACTACATCACCGCCGAAACTTTCAATGCCGCAAAGAACAGCCCGCATCTGGAAGTGTTCCGCAAAAAGGGCATTGAAGTGCTATTGCTTTCAGAGCGTGTGGACGAGTGGGTAGTGAGTTATCTGACCGAATTCGACGGCAAGCCGCTGGTTTCTGTCGCCAAAGGCGGGCTTGACCTGGGCAAGCTGGAAGATGAAACCGAGAAGCAGGAACAGGAAAAACAGGCCAATGATTGCAAAGGCCTAACCGAAAAAATAAAAGCGAGCTTGGCAGAACGTGTCAAGGAAGTTCGGGTGACCCACCGCCTGACCGATTCACCCGCCTGCCTGGTGGCCGACGAGCATGATATCGGCGGAAACATGGCGCGCATGCTCAAGGCCGCCGGGCAAAAGATGCCCGCTGCAAATCCTATTCTGGAAATCAATCCGAACCATCCGGTGGTGATGCGTTTGAAGGAGGAAGAGAAGCACTTCGATGATTGGGCTGCTGTGCTGTTCGATCAGGCATTGCTGGCGGAAGGGGGGCAGTTAGATGACCCGGCCGGTTTTGTTAAACGGGTCAATCACCTGATGCTTGAAATGCGCGCGGGCTAATGGCAAAGGGTGCATAAAACGCACCCGAAGCGTTAACGCACGACCGGATTGGCCTCGGCAAAATGCGGCGTATCGCCAATCACAGCAATATCTGCAATTTTGCCCTCCAAGGTAATCAACAGGCTGTTCCCATTGATTCTGGTGTTATAAGTAAGCATCCGGTTAAGATTGATCGCCAAACGCGTACGTCCGGCAGACTGGACAATGTTGGTGCTGTGCAAATTCCCTTCGGGGAAATTCTGAACTGATCTACCCAAGCCGTTTGTAGTATTGGGGAAATCGAGGACGATGCGTGGCGGGGTATCGGTAGTGAATCCGGACGGTAAATTGGCCGGCGGCTGCGCCATCCCAACTTCAATGACAGTTTTTCCATTACCGGCACTGCTGACATTCAATCCGGTAATACTATTTTGCGAATTGGCCAACCTGACAACATCATCGGCAGAGATTTTAAACACCTTCGACCAACTGTCGTCCCCAATAATCCTTGTGTCAGCAACCAGAGCATCCGCAATATTGCTCCTGTTCCACCCCAGTTTACCTAACAAGTTAAGTGCAATGGTATCAGCCTCACGCAATTGATCATGCTTGTAGCTCTCTATGGTTATTTTGGAGCCAACAAACGAAGCGGCCGAGGTAATCGCTGCAGATGCCGAAGTAGTTGAGGCCGTCTGCGCCAAAGCGGCGGAACCCTTTAAAAGGTTGCTAACTGGCATGAACACTGAAGCCAGCACCGAAAACAAGATACTGGTTGCCGTATCTTCGTCATGATGCCGCCCGATCACATGCCCCATCTCGCGAGCGATCAAGAAAGCCAAAGTCTCATCGCCAAGGTATAGTTTTTGCACACCACGAAAAATTACCACCGTGCCGGCCGCGCTTGAAACACTTCCCGTGCTGGATTTTTCGGCAATAACAAACTCGAACTTACCGAACCGCCCAGCAAGGTCAGGATAGGTTTCAAAAGCCGATTTTGCCAGGCTTGTACCGAGCCGCAGAACTCTCTGATCGAACACACGATCAAGCTCACACTCCGTCTCAACACAGGGTGAACCGGTATTGGCCTCGGTGACAAGAGATAAGTGCATATCCACTTCGGAATAAACCGCGCTTACCGACGCCGGGGCAGTCATTTGCAAGCGGCCAACGGGCGATGATGCCGCACAAGCACCAAGTATTATGCAGGCAATGGCAATGAGACTGATGCGGATGATAGTAATAAGTTTACCCTCCGGAAATCATGGCGAATGGGAAGAATGAACCTGTTGGACTGGTTATGTCAAGCTAAAACAATGGGATGCAATTTACTTTACCCCCAAGTTGGACTGTGTCCGTAACAAAAAATACAAGCTACCTTATTAGGCCGAAATATATAGATATTTCGGCATCAGTAGTGTCCGGCAATTTTGCCAAAACGGTTAGTTAACATGTTGGTGTTGAATAGGAAATAGTATGTTTAGGGGTGTCACCGACTTGAACGTAAATATTTTGGGAAACTG
>Ga0209211_10007629_pt1 | contig 15110 bp, 10 predicted proteins | sample RifGroA2_FD_183992 | JGI IMG/M metagenome (GOLD analysis project Ga0209211, IMG submission 183992) | Groundwater microbial communities from Rifle, Colorado, USA - Groundwater A2 (SPAdes) (version 2) | ecosystem: Environmental > Aquatic > Deep subsurface > Groundwater | place: Rifle, Colorado... | reverse complement strand
GACGTCCACGCGGAAACGGCCGCGGCCGATGATGCGGCGCGTCCCGAAACGGCCGAAGGCCTCCGCGGAGCCGCCGACTAAGCGCGCGCAGAGAAGGGCGACCGGGTCGGGATCGCCGGCCACGGCCAGGTCGAGGTCGAAGGTCGCGCGGCCCAAGAGCCAATCGCGCACGCAACCTCCCACCGCGTAGAGCGGCAGGCCGCGGCGCCGAGCCTCCTCGGCGAGCGGCCGCAGCAAGCGCGCCGCGGCCGCGGGCACGGGAACCGACAACGGAGAGGACTGTCTCACCGCGCCTTCGCCGCGGGCGGGACGGCCGCGGCCTCGTCATTCTCCAACCCGCCTAGAAAATCCGACCAGGCCGTGAGGCGGTCGTTGGCCGCCGCGAGGGCCTTGAGGCCGGCGATGAGGGACTCCCGCGTGGGGACTCCCTTCCCCTGGTAAGGCAGCTCGGACGGCGCGCCGTGGGCGCGCGCCCATAGGGGGCTGGCCTGGTACACCGAGAGCCCCAGCTCCGAGGCGAAAAATTTCATCACGTCGCGCTCGTCCTTGCGCCAGTCCTCCGCCTCAAGGAGCGCGGCCAGGCCGTCGAGTCCGAAGAAGATCTCCGGCTGAATGTCCAGCGGCAGGCGCTCGCCTAAGGCCGCGCGCATCTCGTCGAAGTCGTCCTTCATCTTGGCGCGCCACTTCGGCTCCTCGGCCCGCCAAGCCTCGGGGAAGACGAAGGCCCATATCTCGGCCGGCCCCTCGCAGTAGACCCAGGAGGCCTCGGGCATCACGGCCGCGCCGCAGTGCGGGCAAAGGAGGAGGTTGCACTCCCGCGCCTTGACCTGCTCGCGCAGGCGCTCATCGCGCTCGCCGTCCACGAAGCTCCAGACCGGCGTCTCGAAGGACTCCTCGCACGCGAGGCAGCGCGTCTCGACTTCTCCTTGCAGGGACGCCATGGCATGATTATACGACTTCGGCCCTCACCGGGCGAGGCGCTTGAAATATTCCTTGATCTCGGGATCGTGCGCGGCGGGCCTCGGCTCGCGCAGGGAACGCTCCAGCTCCTCGCGTAGTTCCCGAGGCGGGCGGTATTCATCGGCCGAGGGGATGCGCACGCGTCCCATGCCCGCGCCGGCCGCTCCCCGGGGCGCGGCCCGCACTGCGCCGCGCATGAACTCGCCGGCGCCCCCCTCGCCGCCCGAGGCGCCCGCCGCGGATTGCGCGGCCGAGGAAGCGGCGCCCGCCTCGGCGTCGCCCTGCTGGAGCAGAGAGAGCGCACCCTCGGCCCGGCGCAGGCCCTCGGGCGCGTCGCCGCGGCGCAAGGCCCGCTCGCCGTTCTCCTGCTCGGACACGACTGCGTCCACCTGTCGCGCCAGCCTCCCCGAGAGGAAGCCCTGCTCCCGCGACGCCCGCCCGACCTCGGAGCGCAAGCCGACGGCGCGCTCCCGCGCGCGGGCCTGCGCGTCGGCCGCCCCCCGCGCGAGCGCGGGGTCGGGACCCGGCGCCGCAGCCCCCGCGGCCAGGCGCGCGCTCAAGGCCTCCTGCGAAGCGGCGAAGGCGCGCAGGGCCTCGGACTCCCCGGGCCGCGAGAGCGCGTGAAGGCGCAGCAGGCGCGCGGCCGCGTCGAGACGCGCGGCCGCGTCTCCCGCAGCGCCCGCGCGGAACTGACGCAAAGCCTCGGCCGCGGCCGAGCGCGAGGACTCCGGCCAGAGGCCCGGGCGCGCGGCCGCCGAGGAGAAGACCGTCTCCTGCTCGCGGGCCAACTCCGCGAGGAGCTCTTTCTGCGCGGCCAGGCGCCGCTTCTCGCGCGTCTCATCGAGGGCGCGCGCCGCCTCCACCGCCTGGATCTGGGCCTCCACCGCCTCCTGCCACGAGCGTCTCACGCGGTCGGCGGCCTCCTGGCTGCGGCTCGCGCGCGAATCAGCCGAGCGGCGGCCGGACTCCTCCAGGGTCTTCGACAGCCCGGACAGACGCTCGGCCAAGCGCCGCGCCGCCTTGGCGGCCGCGGCCACGTCCCCGGAGGCCAGGGCGCGGCGCAGGTCTGCGGCCGCCTCCCGAGCCTCGTCGAACGGGAGCCGGCGCGCCTGCGAAGACGGCGCGTCGTCCCCCGCCTCGGGCAGGGCTTTGACCGCGCGCCGCAAGGCCTCCAAGGCCTCTTCGACCTTGGCAAGTTCGCGTTCCAGCGCCTCCAACTCGCCGGCCGCGACCGTGCCCTCGCGCCCGCGGGAAGCCAGGCGCTCGGCCTCGCGGGAGAGGATGTCGCTCGCGCGCTGGGCGCGCGCGGCGCCGTCGGCCATATCCTGCAGGGACTGCGCTCGAGCGCCCTCGCGCAGAGCTCGCTGGACGCCGCGCGCCTGCTCGGCCAGAGCCGCCTGCTCGCGCCGAGCCTTGGCGGAGTCTCCCTCGGCCAGGGCCTTCTCGGCGCCGGGCAGGCCGTCCTCTCCGGCGCGGGCGAACTCCTCGGACGCGCGGGCGGCCTCCTCGGAGAGGCCCGGGTCTCCTCGCGGGTCCGCGCCGGAGCGCCGCGACCATGCGGCCAGGGACTTTGCCGCGGCCGACCACTCCCCCTTCAACGCGGCGGTCTGCGCGCGCGAGGCGGCCAGATCTCCCCGCGCGGACGCGTCGCGCGCGGCTTCCGCGCGGCCGGCAGCCTTCTCCAGTTCGGCCTCGGCCGCCGCGCGCGCCGCCAGGGCCGCCGCATGGTCGGCCGAGGCGTCGACGACCTCGATCGAACCCTTCTCGGAGCGCGCGGTCTGAGGCGGCACGGCGTCGTCGGTCGCCTCAAGCCAAAACTCGACGCGCGTGCCCACGCTCAGGCCCTCCAGTCCCCAGAACCATTCGCCCAGGACCTCGCCGCGCGGCGGCTGGGGCACGGGCAAGACGGTCGCGCTCTCCGGGCGCCCCGCGGCCCGCGCGACCAGCGCCAGGCGCGTTACCGCGCCGTCGTCGCGCGCCGCGTAGATCACCGGAATGGAATCCTCCGGCGAAGCCACCAGCGGCACCCGAGGGGAGAGAAGTTCCGCGGTCGGCGGCGCGTCGGCCGCCACGCTCAGCGTGTAGGAGGGCGGCGAGGGGTCGCGCCGGCCGTCGCCGGAGACGAGGCCGAAGGAGAACGCGAAGTCCTCCGCGGCCGAAAAACCCGTCTTCCAGGTCCCGCCCTCCCGGCGCAGGGGCAGAGGAGGCCGGCCCGACGGCCTCAACTCCGCGTAGGAGAGAGGGCCGTCCGCCTCCCCCTCCATGCTCACCCAGTCCCCCCGGCGCGCTCGCACCACGGCCTGCGCGCCCAAGTCGAAGCTCATCTCGGAGCGCGCCCCGCGCACCACGAACTCGGCGCGGCGCCAGCGCGGGGGCAAGACGGGCTCCAAGCGCCGCGCGTCGCTGAGCAGGTCGCGCCAGCGCACCCGGTACGCGAGCGGAACCGACAGGGCGTCGACGCTCCAGAAAGCCTCGTCGGCGCCGACGCGCGACCAGGCCGCCTTGCGCCAGGCTCCGTCTTCGCCGCGAATTTCCAGGACCAAGGAAGACGCTCGCAGGCCGCGCGCGGCGCCCGTCGCGCGAAGCCGCGCGCGCACCGTCGCGGGCGCACCCCAGTCCAGGCGGGCGTCCCCCGGTTCGATCTCGACCCATCGCTCCAGGGAGGCGTCGCGCCACGGCGCCAGGACCCGCAGCCAGGAGGCCCGGTCGCCCGCGACGGCATTGACGAGAAGGAGCGCGACGGACGCCGCGGCCAGACGACGCGCCGGGAGTTGAGGCTTCCAGCGAGCCAGGGGCTCGTCGGGCAGGTTCGCCGCCAGCAGGTCGGCCCGCGCCAGATGTTCCGCGCGGAGCTCCTCGGAGACGCCGGGTCCGGCCGGCCTCGCGCGCAGGCCCCAGGCGGAGGCCAGAAGGTTGCGCGTCTCGGGCCAACGGCGCGCGGCCGCGGACAAGACCTCGTTCCACCCGAGACGGCGCCAAGGCGACCACAGATCCCGCGCCAGGCTCCAGGCCAGCCACGCGCCCCAGAGAGCAAAGGCGCCCAGCCTCGCCGGACGCGGCAGGGCCGCCGCGCGGTCGAGCAGCGCCAGCGCTCCCGCGGCGGCGAGAGTGCCCCCCGCGGCGCGCGCCGCCGCCTCCAGAACGAGCGCGCGCCGCAGGTCGGCGCGCCAGGCCCGGGCCCGCGCCGACAGGTCCCTGCCGCTCATCTCCCCGCCGCGACGCGCGCATCGCCGGGCCGGCCGGAGGCGGCCAGCAGATCGGCCAAGCGCGCGCGTCCCTCCCGGTCCGCGGTCAGGTCATAGAGGAAAATCGAACCGCCGCAAAGCGCGACCGGACGGCGATCTCGCAGCCAGGCCAGAAGCGCGTGATCGCGGAAATAGACGCCGAGGAGGTTGGTGACCGACACGGCGAAGAGGAGCGCCCCCCGGGGATCCAGGCTCGCGTTTCCAGCCCGCTCCGTGTTGGTCATGAAGAGGAGCGGGACATAGCGCAGGCCGTGGGCCTGCGGGTCGGCGGAGCCGAAATAGGAGAGGACCAGCGGCGGGTTGCCCCGCAACGCCAGCTCGCGCGCGAGCGCGGGCAGATCCTGGCCCCAGTCCAGGTTCGAGTCCGCCAGCCAGTCGTGCCCGCGCCCGGAGCGCACGAACTCGTTGAAATAAGAGAGGTGGCGCGGATGGTTTCGTCCGACCGAAACGGCGAGCCACAGCCCCGCCGCGGCGAGGACGGCCCGGCCCTTCGCGCCGAGGTCCCAGAGTCGCGCCGCTCCCAGCCCCGCCCACAGGCAGAGGAAGGGGTAGAACGGCAGGACATGGCGATAGCCGATCTGGGTCTTGGAGGTCAGGGCCGCGAGGAAGTAGCCCAGCGGCGGGAGGAACAGCCAGGCCGCCTGCGCGCAAGGACGCCGCAGCGAGGCCCATGCGCCGAGCCCTCCAAGCGCCAGCAGGGCGAGGGGCGTCTTCACGAGCACCGCGGCAGGAAAGTACCAGAGCCAGCCCGAGTCCGAGTAGCGGCCGTGCAGGTAGGCCCCCCGGCCCTCGGACAGCCGGGAGAGCGTGGCGCTGAGGCCTCCAGCGTAGAGCCCGACGAAGGTGAAGCGATAGGCCGCCGCCAGGGCGAGGAGCGCCGCGGCGAAGAAGAGCGCCAGTTCCCCGGGCCGGGGGCGGCGCGAAAGATCCATGCGAGCCTCGGCCGCGAGCGCGCAGCCGACCAGGACCGGAAGGAGGATCATGTTGAACTTGGCTGCCAGCGCGGCGCCGGCAGCCGCTCCGGCCATGGCCCAGATGAGAGGCGTGCGCCGGGGGGAGGCGAGCAGGGCGCAGGTCGCGAAGAACAGCGCCGTCGACAGACCGTCCGTGGTGACGAGAGCCGCGTTGGAGAACCAGGGCACGCAGAACCCCAGGGCCCCGGCCGCCCCCCACGCCGCAGGCGCGCCCTCCAGGCGCCGCGCCCATAAGACCAGAGCGCAGGCCAGTAGCGCCGTGAGCGTGGCCAGGTTCCAGATCCGAGCCGCTCCGAGGAGGCGTTCGGCCGGGACCCGGTTCTTGTAAAGGAAAAGGTCCCCGTAATGGTAGACTCGCCCGTCGAGCCACGCCGGATGATCCGAGAACCGGTTCGGACGAAGGGCCAGCAGCGGCAGGGCGGCCCACATCTCCGCCAGAGGCGGGTGATCCATTGCGTTGAGACGGTAGCGGCCTTGCACGAGGTCCGTGTAGCCCGCCGCCAGATGGACGGGCTCATCGTAAGTGGCGCAGGTCGACCGGATAGAGCCCAGCCCCAGAAAGGAGGCGGACAGGACGCAGAACAAGATCGAGGCGGTCGTCTCAGCGGCGCGCAAGCGTCGCGATTATACCAGCTTAGGCTGCGTGAGGGGAGGCCAGGCGATCTTCGGCCTCGCGCACTTCTCGCATGGCCTTGCGGCGGCGGCCGATGGAGCCGGCCGAGGAACGGCGCTCGTAGCGGCGCTCCTTGTAGGTGAGCTCGATAAGAATATCCTCCGCGCGGACGTCGGCGGCATGCGAGTGGCACTGGGTCAGGCGGCGCCACCAGAGGTTCAACTCGCGGGGAGCGTCCCACTCGTGCAGGATGGTCTCCAGCGTCCTGGTGAGCACCATCCCCAGGCCCAGGAGGCCGATGGAGAGGGTGAAGACGAACCTTGCGTAGAGCTGCATCCCCGTCATGCCCTCATAATAGCACGAGCCCCCCCTCCCCGCCCGGGTCATGGAGCCCTCGCCGCCTCGGCCTGAAGACCCGGGATGAAATGGGTCCAAGGACCCGCGCCCGGATCAACCGCCGGGCCTTGTCCTCGGGCGCCTCGCCCGGGCGGGCCTTGGCTCATTCTTTCTGGTCGAGCAGTTGGAACGTGTCGCCGTTCACGTCACCCGACGCTTGACAGAGGGACACGGGCGTTCCATAATGGTTCCATGGCCGACTCGATGACCGAGCCTTCCTCGCCGCCGCCGACCTGGCGCCGGCGCTTGGCGCATCCGCGCATCCTCGCGGCGGTGCTGGCCGGGGTCACGGCAGGTTTGGCCGTCGCCGCGGGCGGCTGGTGGCGGTACCTCCGGCCCCAACGCGAGATCGCCCAGATCCGCTACGATACTCTCCAGGACCTCATGTCCCTCTACGCCCTTCAGGTGGCGCACCATAAGTCGGCGGGGACCTACGCCAACAGCCTCGACGCCCTCCTGGCGGGCGCGAAGGACGCGGCGGTTCTCAAGGCGCGGCTGGCGAAGCACGTCGACCTCAACACGGTCACGGTCGTCGGAAACGCCGAGAAGTTCAAGCTGGAGGTCAACGCCCTCGACGGGGAGCGCTCGCTCATCAAGGTCAAGGGCCCCGTCGTGCCCCGCCGCCCGTCGAAGCCGCGCGCGCCCCTGCCCGAACCCTCCTCCGCCTCCCAGGACGCGGGCGCCCCCGTCGGCCGCTGAGACGGGCGCCGCCTATGGGACTTTTCCGCCTGCGTTCGTCCTTCGAACCCGCCGGCGATCAGCCCCAAGCCATCGACGCCCTCGTCGCGCGCATCCGGGAAGGCGCGCCGGCCCAGACCCTGCTGGGCGTCACCGGCTCGGGCAAGACCTTCGCCGTGGCCAACATGATCCAGCGCCTGGACCGGCCGGCCCTGGTGCTCTCGCCGAACAAGGTCCTGGCCGCGCAGTTGTACGCGGAGTTCAAGTCCTTCTTTCCCGACAATGCCGTCGAATTCTTCATCTCCTACTACGACTACTATCAGCCCGAGGCTTATGTTCCCTCGACCGACACCTATATCGAGAAGGACTCCTCCATCAACGACCGCATAGATCGCCTGCGCCTGAAGTGCACGAGTTCCCTGCTGGCCCGGCGGGACGTGGTCGTGGTCGCCTCCGTGTCGGCCATCTACAACATCGGCTCGCCCGAGGTCTACGCCAAGCGCACCGTGCCCCTCGAGGTCGGCTGGAAGGTCACGCGCGAGGAGTTGCTGGCACGGCTGGTGTCGATCCACTACGAGCGCAACGAAACGCAGTTCACGCGCGGCAAGTTCCGCGTGAAGGGAGGAGTCGTCGACATCTTCCCGGCCTACATGGAGACCGCCCTGCGCGCGACCCTGGAAGACGGAGAGGTGGCGGCCTTGAGCGAATTCGACCCCCTGACCGGCCATAAGGCCAAGGATCTCAAGAGCGCGTGGGTCTATCCGGCGAAGCATTTCGTCACCGACGGCCCGGAGCGCAAGCGAGCCATCGCCGAGATTTCGGCCGAGTTGGCCCGTCGCCTGGAGTCCTTCCGGTCGCGGGGCAAGCTCCTCGAGGCCCAGCGGCTGGAACAGCGCACGCGCTATGATCTGGAAATGCTCCGCGAGATCGGCTTCTGCCGCGGCATCGAGAACTACTCTCGCCACCTATCAGGGCGCCCGCAGGGCGCTCGGCCTAACTGCCTCATCGATTTCTTCCCCAAGGACCACCTGCTCGTCGTAGACGAGTCGCACGCGGCCATCCCCCAGATCGGCGGGATGTACGAGGGAGATCGAGCGCGCAAGCAGACCCTCGTCGACTTCGGCTGGCGCCTTCCCTCGGCGCTCGACAATCGCCCGCTCAAGTTCTCCGAATTCGAGGCGCTGGCCGGCCAGACCGTCTTCGTCTCGGCGACCCCGGGCCCCTACGAGCTCAAGAGGACGAAGGGTTCAGTGGTGGAAATGGTCGTGCGCCCCACCGGCCTCGTCGACCCCGAGACCATCATCCGCCCCAGCGAGGGCCAACTCGACGACCTTATCGTCCGCGTCAAGGAGCGCGTCGCAAGACGCGCGCGCGCGCTGGTCACGACGCTCACCAAGCGCACGGCCGAGGACCTGGCCTCGTACCTGACCGCGCATGGGCTCAAGGCGCGCTACTTGCACTCGGACATCGACTCCCTCGAGCGCATCCAGATCCTGCAGGACCTGCGCGCGGGCGTCTTCGACGTTCTCGTCGGCGTCAATCTCCTGCGCGAGGGTCTCGACCTGCCCGAGGTCTCGCTCGTCGCCATCCTCGGCGCCGACCACGAGGGCTTCCTGCGCTCCGAGACGACCCTGATCCAGATCTCGGGCCGGGCCGCGCGCAACGTGGGCGGCCAAGTCATCCTCTACGCCGACGCGGTCACCGGCTCGATGAAGCGGGCGCTCGGCGAGATGGACCGGCGCCGCGCCAAGCAGATCGCCTACAACGCGGAGCGCGGCATCAGGCCCCGGACCATCATCAAGGCGGTGTCGGAGCTTGAGGAGTTCCAGACCACGGCCAAGCGGGAGGGCCTGATGCTCCTGCGCGAGACGGAGCGGCCTCTGCGCGCCAAGGACCTGCCTTCCATCATCCAGGAAGTCGAGGGCCGCATGAGAGCCGCGGCCGACGCGCTCGATTTCGAAGCCGCCGCGTTTCTGCGCGACCAGCTCTTCGAGCTCAAGGGCATGTCCGCCTCCCGCCCCGCAGGCAAGAAATGGTGAATCCGGAATATTTTTTCAGGCTAAGCCTGAACGCCGCGTTTGGCCTCGCCTGCCTGATCTCCCTCCTGACGGTCGCTTTGCTGCTCTCCAAGCGGCTGCGTCAAGCCTGGGCGGCCTATTCGGAGAAACGGGAGGCCTTTTATCTCCCCCTCATCTTGCAGGCGGTCACTCGGGAAGCGGGGGCGATTCCTCAGTCCGTGTTCGGCGCCGGCCGCCGCATCGGGGATTGGAGGATCGTCGAGAACTCCCTATTCAAGTGGTCGAAAAGCATGAGCGGTTTCGGTTTGGAGGGGTTGTATCTCATCTTCCAGCAAGAGGGATTCGCGGACTACGAGATACGGCGTCTTCAAAGCCCGCGCTGGTGGGTGCGCGCGCAGGCGGCCCGGCGCCTGGGACAGATGCTTTGCGTGAAGGCCATCCCAAGTCTGATCCGAACCCTGCGCGACCCTTCCTTGGAGGTGCGGCTGGTCGCCGTTCGGGCGCTGGGTCACATGGGGGAAATCAGGGCCGTGGAGGAGATCGTCCGAGCTCTCGCCACGCATTCCCGGCTGGCCGCCTTGAGCCTGACCAACGTGATCCAGGAGCTGGGAGTTAGAGCCGTCCCGGTGTTGAGGGAGCTTTTGCAAAGGCCGGATCTCCAAGTCCAGGTTCTGGCCATCCGGCTTCTGAGCCATATGAAAGACAAGGCGGCGGGTTCTCTCATCGCGCCCTTCCTGTCATCAGAACACCTGGAAGCGAGGATAGCCGCCTGCCAAGCTTTGGCGGAGATCGGAGATATCGCGGCCGCGCCGAGCATCGCCCGGGTCCTGAGGGACCCGGCTTGGGAGGCCAAGGCCAAGGCCGCCTGGGCTTTAGGAAAATTGCGGTCCGTTGAAAATATGCCCCGTCTCGTTGCCTGCCTGGAAGACCAGGCCTGGTGGGTTCGCTTCAACGCCGGGGAAGCCCTGGCGTCTCTTGGCGGGGAGGGCAAAGCCGCCCTGGAGGGCTGTCTTGCGCACCCAGATCGGTTCTCCCGGGATATGGCCGCTCAATGGCTTGACGAGCTTTCCTCAGGCAGGGTCCGCTGATCCTCCTGCCCTGGCTTCAGGCCGCGTTGGCGAAATCGCAGGTATTCGTCCTGATCTATCTCCTTGGGCTCAATTTTTTCTATTTCGTCTTGTTCGTCATCTCCATCGGATCCATTTTGCGGCATGTCCACCGCATGAGCTATCGGGATTTGGACGAAATAGCCCAATCCCATCTCGCCCCGCCCATATCCATCATCGTCCCGGCTTATAATGAGGCGGTGAGCGTCGTCTCCAGCGTCAAGTCCCTCTTCCAGCTGAATTACTCGGAGTTCGAGATCATCGTGATCAACGACGGCTCCACGGACGACACGTTGGAAAAATTGATACAGGCGTTCAAGCTCAGCAAGACCAAGCGGATCTATCATCAGACCATCGATACCCGCGACGTGCGGGGGATATACGCCTCGAAACTGGCCGTCCCCTGGGCCGAGCTTGTGGTCGTGGACAAAGAGAACGGAGGCAAGGCGGACGCCTTGAACGCGGGCATCAACGTGTCGAAATACCCGTTGTTTTGCTCCGTGGACGCGGATTCCATGCTGGAACGCGATGCGCTGCTGCGGGTGGCTCTGCCTTTCATGGAGCGCGCCGGGGTCGTGGGCGTGGGGGGGATCGTCCGGGTGGCCAACGGCTGCTTCATATCCCACGGGGTGGTCCGCAGCGTGCGCCTGCCTCGGCAGTGGCTCCCCTGTTTCCAGGCCGTCGAGTATTTGCGGGCCTTCCTTTCCGGAAGGATCGCCTGGGCCAGGATGAACAGCCTGCCCGTCCTTTCCGGCGCCTTCAGCCTTTTCAGGAAGGCTCCCGTCGTCCAAGTGAAGGGCTATGATAGGACGACGGTCGGAGAGGATATGGAGCTCGTGGTGCGCTTGCAGCACGAATTGAGAGGCAAAGGGCAAGCTTGCGACATCGATTTCATCCCGGACCCCGTGTGCTGGACGGAAGTGCCGGAAAAATTAAGCATGCTTTGGCGGCAAAGGAATCGCTGGCAGAGGGGGTTGGCCCAGTCCCTCTACCGGCATCTGCCCATGCTCCTCAATCCCAGGTTCGGCCTGCTCGGCGTCGTGGTGATGCCCTATTTCTGGTTCGTGGAACTCATGAGCCCTCTCATGGAGGTTTTTGGCTACTTCGTCCTATTGGCGGCGTTTTGTCTGGGGTCGCTCCAATGGAAGGTGGTCGCGGCGTTTCTCCTGCTCACGGTGGCCATGGGGATCAATCTTTCCTTATTGTCCATCCTGCTGGAAGAATTCACGCTGCATCGCTATCCCCGGGTGAGGGATTTGATGACATTGTCCCTGAGTTCCATCCTTGAGAACCTGGGTTACAGGCAGATGCTCGCCTTGGCCAGGCTCGTCGGTATGCTGGATGCGTTTCGAGCCGGGAATCCGTGGGGGTTCTTGGAGAGGCAGGGGCTGGATAAAGCGGATTAACGCCGAAACTTGTACGCGACGGCGGCCTGGCCGCGCCGCACAAACGAATGCATGCTGCGGCTCTCGTACTCGCCGTCCAGTTTGAACTCCCAGCCTTCCCCCATTCGCCAGCCGAGCCCGATGTGGTAGATCACCGCGTTGAAAGAATTCAAGGCGCCTGGAGATCCCGCCTCGAAAGGCTCCTCGTAATAGCCGATGGACGGGGTCAAGCGAAGGTTTTCTCCTCGCGGGAAGAGGTTGGCTAGGAGCAGGAAGCCGGGGTTTGCGGTCGCGGCGGCGCGGCGAAACTCCGTCGTCGATGCCGTCCCCTTCCCGAGAAGTTCAGCCCAGGCGCAGGGCCACCAGTAAAGGCTCGCGGACTGCGCGTAGACGCGCGCGGGGACATAGTCCGAGTACCTCAGGGAGCCCTCGATGTAGAGGCCTTTGGCCAGCGACTGATCCCAGACTCCTTCCGCGGCGAATCGGGGAACGACCGCGGCATCCGGGGCGGTTCTCAATTGGAGGTAGCCGCCGTTCTTTTCTCCCCGGTAGGACAGCCCGGCGAGTCCTGAAGAGTCTTTGCGGCCGAAGCGGCGCACGGATTCCCCTCCCAGCAAAGCGGCCCAGGTTCCGCTGAGAGGCACGGTCGAGTTCGCCCACCAGACACCGCCGTCGCCGGACGCGCTGTAGCGCTCATAAAGGCAGCCCGTTTCGACCTTTGGGAAAGCCGTCCGGGAAGCGGCGGCGGCCCCGGGAGGGCCGATCGCCGCGAGGACGACGACAAGGAACCGCCTCATATCCCCGCAAGGATATAATTTAACCGCTCACGCAGGGCAGAGGGCCCATTCGCGCAGAGGGCCGAAAGACCGCCGTCCTATGGACCATGGGGCTCATCACCCGGCCGATAGCCTTATGATAGCGTGACGCCCATGAGGCGAAATATCCCTGCCGTTCTGCTCGCGCCGGTTTTGGCGGCCTTCGCGCCGAGTTGTGAAGCCGCGGCGCAGACCCTCGCTCGGACCGTCAAGCCGGCCGCAGGCGCGGTCGGCCTCCCCCTGCCGCGGTCCGCCGCAATCCCCACGCTCCCGCTTCATTCACCGGGCCTAAGCGCGCCTCTGCCGGCCGCGGCCCCGGCGGGCGTCTCCGAGACGGCCTTGACCGAGACGGCCTTGACCGAGACGGCCTTGGCCGAAGCGGCTCAGGGCGTCATGGCCGCGGGAACCGACGACGGCAAGCTCGGCGCCGCGCTGGATTCAACCTTCGATCTCCAGCAGGTCGCGGTCTCGCAGGACGCCTCGGCTGCGGCGGTGGCGGCCTCGGCCGCCGGTCCCGAGCCGCTGCGCAGGCGCCTGCAGGACTCCCGGCTGCAGAAGGCGCTGCGAGGCGCGCTTCTTTTCCTGGAGGACATGCAGGTGCGAGATCGTCCCGGGAGAAGGTCCAGCGAGTACGATTCCTCCGATACGGGCGACGGGGCGCGGTCGCGCCTTTTCATCAATATTCCCTTCACCGATCTCACTCTTTCCATCCCCGCCCCGCCTTGGGCTAGAATCCGCAATAAAATCGGGGAATGGATGAGCGACATCCATTTCCTGCCGGGCCTGCTGGGAACCCGGGGGCGCAGCGTCCTGAGCGTCCCGGATTCCAATTCCTTCATGACCTCGGCCATCGCCTTCCCTCTTTTCTTGCTTCAGGACCCGGCGCGGGCCGAGGGCGAGGGCGCGATCACCCGGATGCGCCGGCTTGCCGTCGAGAATTTATCCTCCTTCAAACGGGGAGCGGCCTACAGCTTCTGGAGCGAACTGCCGGGGACGCGCAGCGCCGCCACCCGGGTCGGCCCATTGAACATATCCGTCGATTTCCTGGACCGCCTGACGATCCCGACGCGCCATCCGGTCTTGGGCGCCTTGTTCTCTTTTTTCACCAAGGGCCTGGCGATGCCGCCGTTCGACTGGGTGCGCCGCGTCTACGACCGCAAGGAGAACCCGGCCGGCAGCGACGCCCTGTTCAACGTGCCCAACGACGCCGACGACACGGCCATGACCTTGGCCATACAGGCTCTGCAGGCCGCCGAGCGGGGGCCGGCCGCGGCCGATCCGAACGCCTCCCCCCTGGACATCGCGGCTCTGGAGAGAATCGTCGCCTTCAGGGATATCGGGCGAGACAAAGAGGATGGCAGGGACCAATGGAAAGGGAAGAATTCCGGGGCCTATCTGACCTGGCTGCATGATGAAAGCGCGCCGGTGTTCGCGCAGCCCCAGGCGGGGGTTCTTCCGCTCGGAGTCAACAACGTCGACGCGGTGGTCAACGCCAACGTGCTTCTCGCGCTGGGCCTGGCCGGAAAGACGGAAGTCGAGGGCTATCGATCTGCCGTGGCGCTCCTCGTCAAGGCGATCGAGCAGGGCGTTGGGGGCGCGGCGGGCCTTTACTACCCCCAGAACATGATGTTCCCTTACGTGGCCTCGCGGGCCTTTCGCGACGGGGGGACGCGCGATCCGAGCCTGCGCGCGGCCTTGCAGAGACTCCTGCGAGATATCCTCGACGAGCGGGATGCTTTGGCCGAGGCCAAGCCTCGCGACAGGGGCGCCTTCCCGGGAGGGCGCGACGCGAGTTTGGATCTGTCCACGGCCCTCGGAGTGGCGACCCTTCTGAATATGGGACGCGAGCTGGCGGCCGAGATCGGGGAAGCCAAGCGCTACGACAGGGCCCTTGGCGAGGGCGTGGATTTCCTGCTCAACCGCGGGCGGCCGCATAAGATACGCAATCCGGAGCTGCGCGCATCGAGCCGGGCCACCGCCTACAAGTGGAGCTCCGGCCTCTTCTTCTCGGCCTCATTCCAGGACCTCGCCCAGTGGCGGTCGCGGGCCTACACCGCGGCCATCGTCATCGAAGCCTTGGCCAAGTACCTGCTGGGCTACGATATCGGGGAGGGCGGCCTGCGCGACGGACGGCGGCTGACGATCTCCCCCGACGGCCTGTCCCTCACGGCGTCATCCTAGCCGGCTCATTCTTCAGCAAGAACTTCAGCGCGGTCTCAAGCGCGGTGTATCCCAGCAGCGCGCCGAAGAACGCCGTCGTGAAGGGCAGGAAGGGGAGCAGGAAGATCGTCGTCAACAGCGCGCCCCAGAAAACAGTCTGCCCCCGCAGCAGCACGTAGCCGAGGACCGGCTTCGGCACGAGTCTATATTTTTCGCCGATAGAGGCCGCGATGATCACGGAGAGGAGCGCGAAGAAGTTGTAATAGATCGCGTTGACCCCGAGCGGCATGAGAAGGCCGGCCAAGCCGAAGGCGGCGTAAGCCAGCCGCGTGGTCCAGGCAAATCCGTCCTGGAGCAGCAGGCCGCCGGCCTGCTGCTTGTCCTTCTTGGCGGCCTTGCGCCTGGCGATCTCGTCTTGTACCGCCCGGTTCTTCAGCGAGTCCTCGTTGAGGTCGGCCTGGATTTGGGCGAGGACCTCCTTTCGATCTGAGACGAAACGCGCTCGCTCCTCTTGAATGACCTGGAGCGCCTTCTCGGCGAGGACGAGCTGCTCTTTGGAGGATGGGACCGAGGCTCTCAGGGCCTCCAGCCGCTCGATCATGCGCGCCTCCAGGCTGCCGCCGGGCGGGTTGAAGTCCGAGCGAACAGCGGTGATGATCTTCTCGTAGTTGGCGATCCGGGCCTCTTTCGATGACAGCTTCCGGCGGAACTTCTCAACGAGCGCCAAGGCTGACTGAACCTTGCGGTTGTACACCGGCTT
>Ga0209211_10007628_pt1 | contig 15115 bp, 15 predicted proteins | sample RifGroA2_FD_183992 | JGI IMG/M metagenome (GOLD analysis project Ga0209211, IMG submission 183992) | Groundwater microbial communities from Rifle, Colorado, USA - Groundwater A2 (SPAdes) (version 2) | ecosystem: Environmental > Aquatic > Deep subsurface > Groundwater | place: Rifle, Colorado... | reverse complement strand
CCGCCGATGCCGTTGGGCACGATGCTGCGGATTCACTTCATGCAACAGTGGTTTGGTTACTCGGACCCGGCGATGGAAGAAGCGCTGCACGACGTGCCGCTGCTGCGCCAGTTTGCCGGACTGGACGCCTTCGAGGATGTGATGCCCCCGAGTTCCGCAGTTAATTTCATAAGCCACTGATTCTATTGATCACGGTTTTGAAACGCTCCACTACAAGAGAGACATTTGCTGCGTAGCGGTGGGTTTTTTGGTGCCGAGGGCTTGAAAGAGTTTGGCCTGTTCGTCGGTGATGGTTGAGATGCCTTCAACGGGCTGGTCGCCGTTGAGTTGAATTCGGTGACGCTGAATTCGCCGCAGACTTTCGAGTGCGCGTTCTGGTGAAAGCGTGTTGTTTGCTGCCTTCAATTTCAGCCGCATGATACGGTAGAGAATCAGCGCCATGAAGCAGTGAGGTCGGTTGTAAACGGTGGAGTCCAACGGCTCAAGCGGCTATCTGTTTTTCATAATGTTGTTGCATGAATGCAGCAGGCGACAGATAGCCAAGGCGAGCCTGCTTGCGAATTCTGTTGTAGAAGATTTCGACGTACTCGGTGATTTCCCGTTTGGCATCGCCGCGTGTTGCGAAGCGACGATGATGGACCAACTCGTTTTTCAGTGACCCCCAGCAGCTTTCCATCGGCGCGTTATCCCAGCAATTGCCTTTGCGACTCATGGAAACCTGCATGCCGAACTGGCGCAACAATCGCTGGTAAGCATGGGCGCAATATTGGCTGCCGCGGTCAGAATGATGAATAAGTCCTCTTTCTGGGCGTCTGGCAGCAACTGCCCGAAAGAGCGCCTGCATCACCAAATTCTGCGTCATCCGTTCATCAAGGGCATAGCCGACCAGTTCGCCGTTAAACAGGTCCTTGATGCCTGCCAGGTAGAGCCAGCCTTCGTCAGTAGCCACGTACGTTATGTCGGTGACCCAAACCCGGTTTGGCGCTGATACCGCAAATTGCCGGTCAAGCAGGTTGGGGGCGATTGGCAGGTGATGCCGTGAATCCGTGGTCACCTTGAACTTCCGTTTCTGCCGACAGCGCAGCCCCTGTTCGCGGCGAATCCGTTTGATGTGATCAATGCCAGCATGAATACCGTGATCAGCCAATTCTGCTTGCAGTCGCTCAGGACCATAGGTCTGCCGTGTCCGATCATGGGCCGGCTTGATTGCAATCGACAAGCACGCATTCTCCTGCGCTCGCCGCGACAGCGGTCGGCGTCGCCAGGCGTAATACCCGGCCTCAGAGACATTGAGCAAGCGGAAAAGCATCCGCACCGTGTACTCGAGTCGCAAGCCATCAATCCGATCGTATCTCACCGCGACTCCTTCGCGAAATACGCCGCAAATTTTTTTAACAGGTCACGCTCCTGTTTCACTTCGGCCAGTTCCCTACGTAGCCTGGCCAGTTCAATTTCCTGCTCGTTCGGAACCCGCTGCCCTTGACCTACCTCTGCCAATTGGCCCTTCTTCGCAGCACGTACCCAGTTGCTCAGGCTGCTCTTAGGTATCGACAACTGTTTCGCCGCCCGATCAATTGACATCCCTGTCTGCTCGACCAGCTTGACCGCTTCCGCCCGAAACTCCGGCGAGTACAACCCCTTCGGTAGTCGTTCCATCTTCGTCCTCCAGATCGTAAATTACACGATCCGTCGGACTCCACTATTTCCAGCCTACCTCACACCATATTGGGGCGACTTACAAAGGGACTATTGCTCTTCCCGCGCTGCTTAGAGCCAGAAGCACCGCTGAAAGTGAGAGACACGGCACAGCCTCAAACGCTGAATTACCGGGGACGCCTGCAGGAGGTGAAATTGTCCAACCGAAAATGGTTTGCCGCTATTTTTCACCAATTTCTATTCGCTAATAATACAAGAATGAGGAATTCCACCGGCGCCCACGTTGTACCATAAAAAAACTTGCTTGGTTATTAGGTTCATAACGACTTAAACATTAAATAATCGCGGTAATGGAGGGGGCATCGTGAATAGTTCAAAGAGTGAGATTCTTATAATCGGCAGTGGTTTTGGCGGATCGATCGCTGCTGAACGTTTGGCTGCCGCTGGGTTGAATGTGACGCTATTAGAGCGAGGGCCGTGGCGGGATACCGTGCCTGTGCGTTCAATGGGGATTGTTGATAGGTCGCCTCTTCCTCAAGGCTTCAACCTAATAACACATGGTGTGCGTTCCATTCGGGCTGGTATGTTTAACCAAGAAGGCTTGGTAGTTAATACCCGCGGCTTCTTTGAGGCGTTTATTGGAAATGGTATGGCGCTATTTTGTACATCCAATGTTGGTGGCGGTAGTCACGCATATGCCGGATTACATACACGACCAATAAATAAAGGGTTTTGGGATGGGAAGCACCCGGAGGTAAGTTCTGAGCGAATGAGTGGGTATTACGACGAGATAATCGGCAAGTTTGGATCAAGGCCGGTATTCGAGAGGGATCATGTGCCTAATCATGTTTCGGGATATGGGGGAGGCCATGCTTTGGACAATAGAGATCAGCAGGATCCACACGTCGGAATTTTACTGCCGGAGGTTCCAGGGAACCCGAAAAAAGTGCTTACAAAATACGGTGTGGAGCGCTGGGAATGTGCTATGGACAACAATAGTTTCCTGGGTTCGCCGACAGGCGCTAAAACAACTCTCGATTTTGCATTTTTGTGGCCTGCAATTAAAAACGGATTGAAGTTGAAAGACCTCTGCGAAGTAAAGTCAATTCATGAGATTTCATCGCATGCGGAAAATATGCGCTACGAAGTTAAATATCGTGACCACAAGAGCGGAAAAGACAGAGTGCATTTGGCGAAACATGTCATTGTTGCAGCAGGTGGGATTAATACGGTAAGGCTTTTGTTGAAGAGTAGAGATGTATCTCGCGGCCTAAGAGGCATGCCGAATCTCGGTAAGGGTATTGGCGGGAATGGCGACTATTTTGGCTTCTGGAAAGAAAATGCCGCTAATGACTTGAGCAGGGGCCTGCCGGTTGGAGGTGGGTTCAAGGCAAGGGAATCGAAGTATGAAAGCGCATATTTTGTACGTGCCGGCCTGCAGGGAATTGATTCGTATCCATTACCAAAAGGTATTAAAAATTGGCTGAGAAGACAGTCAATACTTATCGGTCTCGGAAATGACGAAGCGAACGGAAGTACCTATTTCAAGGGCAGGTCATACCTGATGTCTTACGAACGAGATAAAAATCCAGGATATGCCGAGATCGATAAATGGGTTGCCGAAATAGAGGGCGGGACTTCGACAAAAGTATATGCATTTAACACTCCAATTAGCGTTCATCCTATTGGCGGTGCGAGATTAGGTAGTAGCGTAAATACTGGTGTTGTAGACGCCAATGGGGAGGTATATGGGCATGAAGGACTTTATGTCGCCGACTCTTCATCTTTTGCGTGTGCGCCCGGTGGCCCCCCTAGTATGACTATCTCCGTATGGTCAGCAAATGTCGCGGATAAACTGATAAATAAAATATTAGGTCAGCGATAACCAGTAATAGTCCGATATCTGATCATTCAAGATCATGTATTGGGTTTTAAGCGTTGGGTATTAAACCCAATTTCACGCCAATGTTGGCTTTTCAAAGGAGTAGACAACTATGAGTAATATGAATCCGTTTGAGCTGAAACGAGTTGATACCGCAGAAGATTGCAAGGTATTCTTGCTTGGTGTCCTCACGACCAAGGGGTTTCTTGGCAATGCCTTGGATTTGATTGACCCCAAAGGCGGATTTTTCTGCGATGCAATGACTGAAAAGAACCTGGATGAGTTTGTTCGTGTTCAACAAGGTCCGATCATCGATATGGTGCCCGATTTTACAATCATGAACTGGCGCTATGGCCTCAACTGTGGAGATACCAAAGTAGTTAAATTCCAAGCAACTGCTTCTCATAACGGAAAACGCTGCACTTGGACTTGCGTTTGGATTTTTACAGTGAAGGACGGTAAGGTCGTACAGTTGGAGAAGAGCTTTGACCGCGCGTCTTGGCATACTGCGCTTGGCCTGAACGCATGGACGGAAATGCCAGTCCAGCCGACCTTCTCGTCAGCATGTAACCGTTAACCACTCGCACAGGCTGCTGATGCTATTGCGTGGGTGTGATTCATGCCCGCGCAATTCCACTAACAGAGGTAATATTATGGTAGGTCTTATTTTCACTGGAGAGTAAAATGGACAAAATTGACCGTAATATACTTCTTGAATTACAGAAAAATGCAAGATTGACTGTTTCCGACCTTTCTGAAAAGGTGGCCCTCTCGCAATCTCCATGCGCACGCCGTTTGAAGAATCTAGAAGATGAGCATTATATAACGGGTTATCGAGCAGTTATTGATCGTGAAAAGGTTGGCTTGACGGTTACTGTGTTCGTTGGGGTAAAAATTGGCACCCATCAAGAGAAGTCAGTGAATAATTTTGAGTCACTGATTTGTTCGCTCCCCGAGGTTTTAAGTTGTCATGTGGTATCGGGGCAATACGATTATCTGATGGAAGTTGTTTCCGATAGTATCGAGTCTCACGAGCGATTCTTGCGCAAATTAATATCGATGGCGGATATCAAGGAAGCTCAGAGTTGCTTCGCAATGAGGAAGATAAAAGTCGATACTGCAATCCCAATATAATAGTGCTTGCACCAGCAGTATTGCCGAGTATCTCCGATTGTGTTCACCGGGCGGCTCCCGGTGAGATTGCAACGGTGAAAATATGGGTATAAATATATGAAAAAAATGAATTATGTTGTATCGGTGGCCGCTGTTGTTGCGTGCTCAAATTCATATGCGTTGAGTACCGATCCTTTGGATTTCACTGCTGCGCCTGTTGGCACAAATTTGAGTATTTTATATTATCAACACAATGCAGCTGACCGGTATTATGCTGGTGGGAAAAATGTTGCAAATCCAGACATTAAATTGGATTTGGCAATTGCACGGTTTGTAAAGTATTACGACGTTTCAGGATTTACAGTTGCCCCTCAGATTTTAGTTCCTGTGGCAAATTTAAATGTTAAGAGCGCGGATCAGAGCCAAGCTGGTTTTGGAGATCCTATTTTGGCTGCGCCTATCTGGTTATACAACAACCCGGAGTCGAGAAGTTATTTCGCAATCGCGCCGTATTTAATTGTTCCGGTCGGACAGTACGATAGAGATGGCTTAAGCATTGGTGAAAATCGTTGGAGCTTCATCTTGCAACCCGGATTCTCCGTCGGCCTAGGTAAGAACTGGACTTTTGACTTTATTTCAGAGGTTCAATTCTTTGGGAGAAACAATAAATTTGCTGCAGGTGATTTAAAACAAGAGCCGCGCTTTTCAATACAGCCTCATCTTACCTACCACGGTGCTTATGGTTTTAATTGGTCTCTTGGTGGATATCGTTATTGGGGTGGGGAAACAAAGGTTGGTAGTGTTTTCCAGAATGATAAGACAAATACGACCCAGATTATCGCTGGTGTCTCCAAGTGGATTTCAAAACAAGATAATATCCAATTGCAGTTCAGGAAAGATGTTGACGTGGAAAATGGGCCAAGATTTAACGGAATTCAACTACGTTATATACACGCCTATTGAGTAATTAAATAAGTCTCCTCTAACGGGATGTGCCTCCGCTGTGGTCTTAATTCCTTAGATTTGGGGCCCTTGGGGCCCCCTTTTTTTGCAAGGAGAAGCTAATGAAAGTTTTGAGTAAAGATATTGTTAACGGTGAAAGACTTCCGGATTATTTGGGGTTCTGTGTTTGTCATGAAGGAGAGATAAGATTTGGTGATAACAAAAGCCCACACTTGGTTTGGTCGGATTTTCCTAATGAGACTGAATGCTTTGCAATTGTGTGCTCGGATCAAGACGCTCCCATTGCAGCCGAGGACATTAATGTTGAAGGGAGAGTGATTCCTGCTGACCTGAGGAGGGTTGTGTTTTATCATTGGGTGATTTTCAACATACCAAAAGAGATCACTGAAATATTCTGTGGGCAGTTTAGTTCGGGTGTTACTCCTCGTGGTAAAGGGGAGCAAGAGTGCATGGTGAATGGTGCTGTTCAATGCATGAATAATTATACAGACTGGTTTGCTGGTGACCCTCAGATGGATGGCGATTATTTTGGGTATGATGGGCCATGTCCGCCCTGGAACGATGAATTAATTCATCGTTATGAATTTACAGTTTATGCATTGTCAAAAAAGATTGCCTATTCTCCGGGGTATTTTCGTGCCGGTGATGTTGTAAAATCCATTACGGAAAATAGTATTGATAGTTCGATGTTAAGTGGGGTTTATACATTGAACCATAAAATATACTAACGATTTGGCGTGTGTTCTACGCTTTTCGGTATTATTTCTCTGTGGGGCGATGCAGCCGTTCGAGATTCGATGGCGAGTCTCCGAATGCTTACAACCCGGCAACCTTCAAGTCTTCCGACAGCAACCATTTGTCGAATTCACCTTTATGTGTTCTGGTCAAAGTATCTGTTTTTGGCCAATTGGCTTGGCTGCACTCTCTTGGTGCTGCCTAGCAACCAGTGGATTATCTGAACAAGCCAGTGTTTTCGGCATTGATTTAGAGTAAGCCATTGTTTTAGTCATGCCGAAATTTTTGTCACACCGTTTTCGTAGAGCATTCTTGGAGTGTTCGTAGGAATGCCTAGGGCTCCCCTTTATGAAGGCTGAGATGTTTCCGGCGTGTCTCGCGAAGTGCGCATGCAACGAACTCTATAGACATGGGTGGTTGGATCCTGGAAGGAGGTGGATCCGGCAAGAAGGAGATAGGAGCCACGATGGAATTGAGATTGCTGCGCTACTTCGTTGCCGTTGCGGAGGAGCTGCACTTGGCGCGCGCAGCCGAGCGCCTTGGGGTGGAGCAGTCTCCCGTTTCCAGAGCCATGCGCGATCTGGAAGGTTTGCTGGGCGTGCGTCTGTTTGATCGCAGCCGGCGCCGTACCCGCCTGACCTGGGCCGGTAAGGTATTTCTCGACGAAAGCCGTCGGGTGCTCACTCTGGTGAATCAGGCCAGCCATGCTGCCCGCGCCGCTGCTCGCGGTTGCCGGGATACGCTGCGGGTGGCGGTGAGTGATGGCCTTGGTCAGCCCCGTGTAGCCACGCTGTTGGCCGATAGTCGGGAAGAAGAGCCGGAACTGGATCTTCGGCTCTGCGAAATGCCTCTGGCCGAGCAGGCCAGAGCGCTTCTCGATGGCTCGCTCGATGTGGGTTTCGCACTTGCCGACAAGGCCGGCAGCGGCATTGCGACGGCCCCAGTGTGGCAGGATCGACTCTGCCTGCTGCTCCCCGCGCGCCACCCTCTGCTGGGGCTGGCAGAAGTACCCATTGCCCAGGCGCTGAAGTTTCCGCTGGTGCTCTACCACCCGGACAGTGAATCCGAAGGCCATCCCGCCCTGAACCTCCTGCTGCAGGCGTCAGAGAGCCAACCCAGGATTGTCGACACCGTCACCACCCCGGGCGCCATGCTGACGCTGATCGCCGCCGGTTACGGCATTGGCTTCACCAGCCACACCATTGCCACCGGCCTCCACCGCCCGGACCTGATCCCCCGCTCCTTGGCCGGCCCCCCGATTCTGCTCACGACCTACCTGCTGCGTCGGGAGGGGGTGATGTCGGAACCGGTGAGACGGCTGGTGGAGCGGGTGAGGGGCGGCAAGGACGAGCAACGCTGATGAAATGCTCAGGAAATCGCAGCTTTGCTTTCGAGGCGCCGGATGTCTCTACGCATGTTCAACAAAGAACGATGGTCGCTTGGTGTCTTGGGAAAGGTGATGAAGCCGATCCCGGCCGGGTGACGAAGCTTGCCATGCCTGCCTGGCTCGAAACGCCACCCGCTCCGTAGCATTTCCTTGATCAGGCGGTTGATGTCCTTGTCGTTGCAGTAGTGCATGAATGATCCCCATGGTTGTTGAGCAACCGTGAGGATCGGATTTGTCGACGATGCATACCCGACACGTCGCCGAATGTATTTCTCACAAATTTCCGGGGCTGGATTGGGTCATGCCAGTTCTTTTCTCGCGCTCCATGAGGTAGATGGCAATTGCGTGTCGGCCATGATTGATCGCGACCCAGAGGGCGTCGAATCGCTCCAGGGAGGTAGGCACCACCAGGGTCAGTTCGGGGGCTCCGCGATTGCTTCCGGGGTGCTCGACGAGCATCCGGAAAGTATCGAGGTCCCCGGTCTGCGCCGCGAACAGGGTCGGTGTCCATTCGGCGAGGTGATGAGCTTCCACACGGTAGCGTCGGTTGGCATCTGCGCCGCCGTCCAGCAGGGCTTGGATCACGGCACGGTGATTGGCGGGCGGGAACGTGAAATAGTCGAGCACTGCGCTGAAAATCTGGCGTTTCCGCTCGGAGGTGTTCTTGGATATGTCGCTGAGCGTTCGCCGCGTAGCCGTGTCGATATCCAGGACCGCGCCTTGTTTAGCATCGTAGGCGTTTGCCCGCGTCTTGCCTGATAGATAGGCTAGCTCCTGTGTTCGGTCGCTACGATGAAGGCTGTTGTACAGGAGGGTGACGGATAGGCACAGCGCGGAGGGGAGAAGGTCGCATTTTTGCTCTACGTCCGCGCCGAGTTTGATCAATCGGCGAACGGTTTCGGCATCGGCCATTTCGATGGCGATCTGGAGTGGCGTTTCGCGACGGGTGGATGAAGGACGATTGACTGTGTCTCGTGAGAGTTCAAGGCTCAGCAGGTGATCCATGATGAGCGTGTCCCTCTGTTGCCGCGCCCGATGCATGGCGTAGGACAGTGGCCCCTCACCGGATTCCGGAATGAAATCATTCGGGTCGCCACCGGCGGCGAGCAACTGTTTGACATCATCCAGAGTGCCCTCCTGAATCGCGACCATCAGGGGCGTTCGGCGGGTTCTGCCTTCGGCGTACTTGGTCTTCTGATTGGGATTGGCGAGGTGCTTGTTGCCGAAATTGAAGGCGTCGTCAGCGCTCCGGATTTCCACCGGGGGAGGAATTCGATCCTTCGCTTTCTGCGGGGCAAACATCTGTTCGAAACCAAAGGCGATACGACGTTGTTCCTGGGTATCCAATGGGCGTTTCGGGCGCTGGTTCAGGCCGAGCATGAACGTCTTGTCCCAGTAACCATTGGCAATGTCCTTATCCCCCACGCCAACGGCGTACAGCAACGCTTCATTCAGGATCGGGTGTTGATTCTGCCCGGCCCGCCACCATGCACCGGAAACCGCTTCGGCATAGAGGTCTAGGGCGGCCTCCTTCTGGCCCAGCAGTGCCGCATGCCGCGCGGCAAACCAAGCGTGGATGTAGCGATAGGCGGACTGCAAGCCGGGATCAGCCCGCTCGATCAGGCCCAGAAGCTGATTGAGTCTTTCTTGAAGGGCCTTCTTGTCATGTTCCTTGGTCGAGAACATCATCTGAATCGTCTCGAGCAGCGGGATTATCTGGCGATGCAGAGGAACATCGCATGCTCGGTGGCTCGCCTGGCTGATGGCGCGCAAGGCGTCTTCGAGCCCCCATGGTTGTTGGCTCCGCAGACTCAGGTTGCGCTTCACTGCCTCACGCAGTTCCGTCGGTAGCGATTGGTAGGCGCAGGCCAGCAGGAGCCATCCCGACAGGAGAGGGATCTCCGGTGCCGATGCGTCCTTGCCGATCGCCGCCGCAACCTTGGATGCATAGGGCCAACCAAGCTTGCCGACGGGTTCGCCAGCAAGCCAGCGCTCGATCGTTCTTGGGTCGGCATCAAGTTCGTTACCCAGATTCGTGAGCAGCTTCTCTTCGGGTACTTTGGTGTGATGCGAAGCGAAGGCCAGCCAGGCTCTGAACGGCGAGGAGCCCCATTGTTCGAAATCTGGAGCGCTCCTCCTGCTGGCTGCAAGAGTAAGGAAGCCAGCAAGCATCGGCGCCGTGAAGTGCCGTGAGATCAGCCTTTGCCCCTCGGCGGTGCTCAGTGGGGTGACGTCCAGGTTCTGAGCCAATCCTTGCAGTGCCTCGGCGGTCCGAAACCAAGCGTAGCGGAAGGTTTCTGCCCAGTCTTTGCCACAATCAAGGGCGAGGGCGTTCGAGCAGGCATCTTCGATGGTTTGCAGCCTGTCGAACCCGCTGCCCTGGCGTTCGTCGTCCTCATTGGCCAGGTCATCGAGATCCTTGTCTTGCCCAATCAGTACGAGGTGAGGCCGATAACCCGCAGCTTTGATCAGGGCTCTGAGAAGGTCGCCCAAGCGGGGGATAATGGTATCTTTGCTCATGTTTTTCAGAGCGGGAATTTCCCGCCCCCTCCCTGATTAGCGCTTGCCACCCTTTGCCGCCGCACGTTGTGCGCGAGCGGCAAAGCTAGCCTTGGACACTCCGCCCGCCTTGGCGGTCGCGCTCTGGATACGCGCGGCAGCGGTCTGGGTCATCGGGGCGGCCGGAGCCTTGGGTGCAGAAGTCTTGGTCGTCATTGTCATTCCTTTCGAATAGAGTAGTGCCAAATCGGCACACCGTCATCTTGAGGAAAGGGCCTCCAGAGCTCACGACACGGCACCGAAGGAATTTCTGACTTTTGTACAGGGGCGGTTTGTAGCGGCCTGCCTGCAGTGTCGGGAAATTGACGGACCGGATATTCAAGTCCACAATCGAGTCCATGCCCTGTCAATCAGGGTTGTGGAAAATGGTATTTTTCAATGGGTTAGGAAACCGGTAACGTTCCCATCGCCCGCTCCACATCGAATTTACGCAGATCGTTGATCTTCGAAAGAAAAAGCCCACCAGTTCAAGTGGGCTTTTTCTTTGAGGGTCAGTTTCTCGGCCAAAGCAGCCTTTGGTATGCGCTCTGTTGTAGGTCGGAAATGCGCAACAGAGCAGTCACTATCTAGCTTTCCATAGCCAGATACCGGTCTGTAAAACGGTATGGTCTGCAATGCCCGACAAACAAGCTTTCTTACCCCCTCCCAATTTCGGAGCCATACTTCCGTTCTCGCTGGATAAACGCGCGTATGCCGCCTTCCATGATGTTCTGGATGTCTGCCCTCACAGTCGGAAGTTCGATCGCGCCGCAGTGCTCGACTTTTTGCCCTTCTTCGGTTTCTGACGTACGGCACCGAATCGCCCCATCCCTGTTCTCAAGAACGATCACGCGTTCTGCATCGCCGTTTACTGGAATATTTGCGTTGTGTGTAACCACAATGAGTTGCCGCTTCCAACGGCTCGCACGGAGTTCTGCAACAACGAGGTTTGAAATCCATTCCGTATCGAGGTCGTCCTCCGGTTGGTCCAGTACGAGCGGTTCTTCACCGTGGTGCAAGACGAAGCCAAGCATTGCTGCGGTGCGTTGACCGGGGGAGCCGCGCGTGATGTCTTGCCAGTCTTGCGACTTTTCAGGATGCCCGCCGTCTTTTAGAAAGTAGATTTCAACGGTGTCGTCTGCAAATTCAAATGCAAGGCGGAGTCGGATCGTTGCATCGAGCTTCTCCAGCCGTTTCTGCCATTCGGACCGAGCAATTCCTTTGTCTTTGCCGGTAACATTCTCAAAGTTTCCCGTCGCGAGTGCGTCTCGCCAGGCTGACCAGCGGGCACTCCGCTCGAATTCGTCGGCGGACCACAACCAGTTAGCCAGGATGGGCACATCCTCCAAAAAAGCATCAGACCTCAAACTCAACAGGTCCCGTACAGAATCCCGCCATCCGATTACGTCACTGTATGGAAGAAGATTGAAGCGAAGCCGGCCGCTTCGTTCGGACACCTCCTCAAGGAGCTGCAGGCGGGCAGATCTCCTCTCATCGAGCATTGCTTCGATTGTCTGCCACGCCGCTACCTGCTCTGCACGTGCTGCGGGGAGCTTCGCTTCGAGCGCCGAAAGCGTCCTATCGATAACCTGATGTGAGGCGAGTTGGTCCTTCAACCCCTTGTAGGCGCCAGGGTCGATACCCTTCACTGCTAGTTCAGATAAATAGCGTGCGTTGTCCTCTTCGGACGCCCTAGTCGACGCAGCCCACGCGGTCGAGTCTGCCGAAACCCGCCAGACCGCTACTTCAGCCTCAGTTCGCCGAATCGCTTCCGAAACCTGCTCCACAAGTGAGGCCTCAATTGCATCGAGGGAAGAAAGCAATCCGGCGAACTCGTCGCCAAATTCGCCGATTTCGCTTTTACGGGGCTCTCGTTCGAGCGAGCTTCTTAGGTCCTTAAGGAATCCAGCCAAAAGGCTTTCCTGTTCAGCAAGATAGGTTTTCTCTCGGATGCGAGCATCATTGGTTGCTCTCCGTACTCGTGCCTCGGGGGAATCAAGCGCAGCCACCTGCGCCTCGAACTCTTTAATTTTTGCTCGAACCGATGGCAACTGCGCTAGATCACCCTCTGTTCGTAGTAAATCGGTGGTCTTCATCAACCACACCTGTCCGGCATCCTGGAACCTGCGCCACCAACTCTCTGCCTTCGGAAAGTCTGTCTTGAGCAGTCCCAAACCTTCGTCGAGGAACGCGAGAAAACTCCGCGACGCGGCAAGTGGGTCGTGCTTGTCTCTCGACACCCGCTCGAAGAGTTCCTTTTGATTTACAACGCGGACGCCGAAGCTAGTCTCGACGGAATTTCCGTCTGCGCTCTGCGTCATTTGTCCCATCAAGGATGACCAAGAGGCGTGTTGTAGTTCCTGAGAATTCTGGATGCGGTGCTCTGATGAAAGTGAAGCTTCCGCGAAAACTGCATTCGAGAACGACTCCGCCTCGGTCCTTACATTCTCCGGAAGCGTCTGCGTTCCTGCATAAATCTGCCGGATCGCCGAAACCACAGTCGACTTCCCGCTGCCGCGACCGCCGATTACGACGTTCAGTGCAGGATGAAAGCTGAGTTCAAGTGAAGAAGACGAATTCCCCATCGTTCCACCCAAGCTAAGTGAACTAATCCACGAATGCCGGACGTTATTTGGGTTGCGCTCGGGATATCCTCGCAATTTCTCGTCCCAAGAGCAGATGATTCGTGCTTCGTGGTCGAGAAACGCTTGACGCAGTCCCTCAAGCGTCGGTTGTTCCATTCGGATCCAAGAAAAGCGCGATCCGAGCGAATCAAGCGAGTAGGCATCTGATGTGGCGACGAATGCGAGTTCCTTGAGGCGAGGAAAGTCGCCTAGGTTTCTGGTCCTAAATTTCGAATTGAAGGAACCGTCGTCCACACCATCACAATTCCCTGGATCAACGGCGACTAAGCGCTCGTGGTGCAAAGCTCTCCACCGAATATCACCTGTTGCAGTCTTCTTCGACGCAATCCCATTCTCACTGAGAACGTGTGGTGCTATGACAAGGTAGTCGTCAGAGAGGTCATCGAGTATTTTACTGATTGTCTTTTCCGACGACCCCGGTGCTCCGTGAGCGTGGAAACGAGGGTAATCGGGCTCCCTGAAGCCAAGTACTCCACCCAAGAGCACGTCGAAATCCCGGCTCGTCTTGCCATGATCACCGATCACAACGAGGTGCATGCCATCGGCTCCTGAGCCGGTAGTGATTTCGCAACCGGGAAACACGCAGACGCCTTTGCTTGCGCCAACCTCTACCATGAGGTCGATCCATTCGCCAGTATTATGGTCTGCGAGGACTACGACTTCGATACCTTTACGAACAAGTTCATCGACGTAACGTTCTGCAAAGGCTCGCATACCTTCTGCACTATGAAGATCGTAATGTTCGCCAGCCGGCATGCTGAAATCCCAGGCTGGCGTCGCCACCTGAAGGTCACATTTCCACCATTTGCTTGCCATCGGCTCTCCGCTAATGTGCAATGGATGAGCGCGTGTGTTGACGCAGTCAAGCGGCCATCCATGAATGCATTATTTGAATTCAGCATATTAAACCTTGAACCCCGAATAGCCCGAACTGTTCCCAAGCTAACGCTAGTTGTCATGGCTCCGTATGTTCAACGTATCAGTTTCCGATAGAACCTGATTTGCCTCTACTTCAATCCACCAGTACGGGGTCAAATCCCTTCGTTTGCCGACAGAGTCTCGTCAGAAGTCGCCGGTCGGCTTTGGCCGATTTCCAGCACTCGTCCAAAACGTGGATTGGAGATGACAATTCCAAGAGGTACCAACGACGCGGCGATATGGTTTAGAAATCTATTACGCCGCCACTAATTCCTTAAAATTATGAATTTGGATTTGCGTAAAAGATGTCTGGCGGAACAGCGGTTTTGCCAGGTTATGCGTAAAACTCCAGCCATCAATTGATTGACTGCACAGTATTTCGATTCAAAAAGGCCAACCATATCGGTTGGCTTTTTGTTGTCCGGTCGCTGCTGGACGCACTCGTTTTCGGCCTGCCAGGGGCGGTTACCCGCAATGGTGTGACAGCTTCCAATTTCGCCACGGACATTTCAATTTTGGCCATTTTTTCCAGTTGACCGTGGAAACGGGCTGGCGACAGGGGGATGCCAATTAAAAGAAATCAGACAATGGTTTAGATCGAGAAAACCAGCCGGATTCGCGGTAATAATGGATGCGCAGGAACCTGCCACTTCCGGGTGGCGTTTTCTCTTCATATAAAAAGGAGACATCATGATTTTTGAAGGTGGTTGTTACTGCGGCGAGGTGCGTTATCGGGTCGAAGGCGAGCCGGTTCTGGAGGGGCAGTGTCACTGTCGCCAGTGTCAGTACATCACGGGGGGCGAGCCGAATACGTTCATCGCTGTCCCGTCGAGCGGCTTTGCTTACACCAAGGGCAATCCAGCCTCATTTACGCGCAGCGATGTGCCCAATGCGGTGACGCGCCGGTTTTGCCCGAACTGTGGCACGGCGATTGGTACGGAGATCCCGGGTGGGCTGATGGCGGTGAAGGTTGGCACGATGGATGAGCCGGCCCGTTTTGTGCCCAAGGTCGCGATTTTTACGGTGGACAAGCAAGCATTCCACATGATTCCGGAGGGCGTGCCCAGTTTCGAGAGAATGCCGGGCTGAGTTTTCATTTCAGACATTTACCCCCGGCAAGCTGTCGGGGGGTGTAACCAAAGCAATTGGTTTTCAGCCGAGCAGTTTCCGCTGGTCGAGGTATTTTTCGAGGATTTCCAGGCGGGCGAGCGGGTCGTCGAGTTCGAGCAGTTTTTGCTTGGCGAGGTTCTGGATGGGCAGGACTTCGGTGATGCGGAA
>Ga0209211_10007627_pt1 | contig 15116 bp, 11 predicted proteins | sample RifGroA2_FD_183992 | JGI IMG/M metagenome (GOLD analysis project Ga0209211, IMG submission 183992) | Groundwater microbial communities from Rifle, Colorado, USA - Groundwater A2 (SPAdes) (version 2) | ecosystem: Environmental > Aquatic > Deep subsurface > Groundwater | place: Rifle, Colorado... | reverse complement strand
TCCGAGAAAGATCTGGCTCACGATGCTGGACGCGACCGAAGCCACCACCACGGTGCTGAGCGCCCGGGTCCCGAAATCCCGAAGGATGATTTCCAGCGCGAACATCACGCCCGTGATGGGCGCGTTAAACACCGCCGCAATGCCCGCCGCCGAGCCGCAGGCCACGAGGTTGTGCACGCGCGTTTCGCTCAATTTGAAAAACCTTCCCACGGACGAACCCACGCCCGCTCCGATTTGCACGGAAGGCCCTTCCCGGCCCACCGAAGAACCCGAGCCGATGGAAATAGCGGACGCGAACAGCTTGACCAGCACCACGCGGAGCGTGATTTTTCCGTGCGGAAGCGCGATAGCCTTGAGAACTTCCGGAACGCCGTGGCCTTTGGCGTCGGGTGCCAGGGTCGTGCACAAAATGCCGACAATCAAGGCGCCCAGGGCGGGTATGAAAATCATCGAATAAGAACCGAGGGGCAGGTTTTCCGGCAGGGCTTTGAAAAAGAAGGTTTCGCTCAAACGGATGGCCTTGATGAAGGCAACGACCAGCAAGCCGGTGGACATACCTATCACGCTGGCCAGAATCATGGGGATGGCAAGCCTCGAGGTTGCCACCAGGTCAAAAAACTTCGCCTTTTTCTTCACGTATTTTTATTTTATCACAAACTTTACCGGAGCGCAGGCGCGAGGTAAAAAATTTCAGAACCCGCGGGAAGGGAGGCGTTGGGCGCGGGGAAAATCGGTTTTCCGTTGGAAAAGGCGATGAGCAGGCAATCGGCATCGGGCCTGTTTATATTTTCCGGCGTCAGCTTTATTTGTTCCTGCGCGGTCCTGGAGGCCGGCGGCCGTTTTTCGATATAGAGTTTTTCGACTAACTCCTCACTGCTCAGCGCTGACGTCGCGAGCAGGGGGTTGCCCCAGGATTCATCGTAGGTGCTGGCCGCGGCCGTTTCCCAGGAGTCGGTTTTGTCCCACAAACGGTAAACTTTGCGGCGGCCCAAAAATTCCGCCAGCGTTTGGCAGGAAAGAACGTTCACCTCATGGTTGGGAGTGAGCGAAATCATGGTCCCCACGCCTTTCAAATCCAGGGATTCCAGAAATTCCTTGTCAAAGCCGCTTCCGAAGTGGGCGGGAAAGCCTTTTTGGGCGGCTTTAGAACAGAAGATGGGATTGGTGTCGAGAAAAGTCACCGGTATTCCTTTTTGTTTCAGCAAATCTGCGAAAAAAAATCCCAGAGGATTGGCGCCGACAATCAGCACGCCGTTTCCTTCCTCTTCTTTGACGCCGAGCCAGCGCACCACAAGCGGCGAGGTGGCGGCGTAGAAAACAATGGTCCCGGCGATCAGAAAAAAGGCGAGGGGCAGAAAAACGCCCCGCGATGTCAGGGCTTTCTGCTCAAACGACAGGGCGAAAATCGAGGCCAGGGAGGCGGACACGATGCCCCGCGGAGCCAGAAGGCTTAAAAACAATTTTTCCCGGAAAGAAAGTTTCTTGTCTTTCAAGGTGCTTAAAAAAACGGCCAGAGGCCTTATAACAAGAACCAGGATGAAAAGAAGGACGAGTCCTTCGCCCATGATCCTTTGCGTCGCGCGCGCCGGGATATTGCTTGAGAGCAGGATAAAAAGGGCGGAAAGCGCGAAAAGCGTGACCTGGCTTTCAAAATGAAAAATCTGGTCTTTGAACGCGAATTTCCGGTTGCCGGTTATCAGGCCGGCCGTGGTCGCGGCGACCAGGCCCGAGTGCGGCATCAGCCATTCGGAAATTCCGTAAAAGAGAAGAACCACCGCGAGGACAAAAAGGCCGCCCAATTCCTCGCCTTCAAGCCTGAGAAGCCATTGTTTTGTAAGCCCCAGGATGATCAGAAATCCGGCAGCTAGGCCCAGGGCAATGCCCAGCGCGAATCTTCCTCCCAGCATCCCCAGGCTGGCCCAAATACCGACGTGCTCCGAAAGCAGGAACTCAAAGAGAACCACGGAAATCACCACGCCAAGGGGGTCGATCAGAATGGCCTCCCATTTGAGGATATTGTGAAGGTTTTCCTTGACCCGTATCCGATGAAGGATAGGAATGACGACCGTCGGGCCGGTGACCACCATGATGGAGCCGAGAAGAACGGCTTTGGCCCAAGACAGGCCGGCCGCGAAATGCGCGGCCGCGGCCACGCCCGTGAGCGTCGTGATTAGACCGACACTGAGAAGGTTTTTCACTGTCCCGGAAACTTCCCGGAATTGGGAAAATTTAAGCGAGGCGCCGCCTTCGAATAGAATCAAAGCGACCATGATGGAAATGTAATGAGGAAAATTGGCGGGCTGAAAGACCTTGGGTTGAATCAGATTCACGCCCTCCGGACCGAGAAGAATTCCGAAAAGGAGCAGATAAAGGATGCTCGGAATCCTGCTTTTTTCAGCCAGGATCAGCGAAAAAATGCCGCCCGCGATGGTCAGGACCAGCGTGGAAAGGGGTTGCAGCTCAGACATGGGAAGCCGATGGCCTTGTTACAGCTGAATCACGTCGCCTTCGTGAAAGAGGGAGATAAAAAGAAGAAGATAGTCGCGCAAATGCCGGGTTAGAAGAAAATTCTGACGGATATGCTCGCGGCCGTTTTGGCCCAGTTTTTTTCCGAATTCCTGGTTTTGAAGCAGCTGCTTGATGGAATGCGCCGCGCCTTCGATACTGTGGCAGAGAAGCCCTGAGTATTTGTGGGACACCTGCAGGGTGATGCCGCCGACGCCCCCGGCCACGAGCGGTTTTCCTTTCCAAAGCGCCTCGCTCACGGTAAGGCCAAAGCCCTCCTTGATGGATTTCTGGACAATCACAGTCGAGGCCCTTTGAAGGGCGTTGATTTCTATATCGCTTCCCGACGGGATGGCCAGGACGTGAATGTCGGAGTTATGGGCCGCGCGTTCCCTTACTTTTGTCAAAACCTCTACGGATTCGGGGTCGTCCGTGGCCTCGCCGCCGGCCAGCACCAGCTGGCAGTCGATATTCCGCTGCACCATTTCAAAGGCCTGAATCACTCCGAGAGGATCTTTGAGGTAATCAAACCTTGATACCTGGGTGACCATGGGTTTTTCCGGATCAAGATGGAACCGGTTCATCACGCTGTCAATGGTGTCTTGTGAAAGCTCCTTGTTTTTGTCGCTGAGAGGATCGATAGACGGCGCGATGAGAAATTGCGGGATGGGAATTTGCTGGCTGAAAGACGGGGCTGAAAAAACGCTCGCGTCATAGCGGTCGAGAAAGGGCCTTAAAAAACTCCACACCCGCTCGTCGGGGTTGGAAACATCGATGTGACAGCGCCACACGAATTTGGCTTTTTTGCCGTCTCTTTGATTCACCAGGGCGATGGGTTGAGGGTCGTGAATCAGCAGGATGTCTCCCGTAAGCTCCATGGACTTGTTGTTCATTTCGCTGGTTTCCATGAAAGCCGTGAAATCTTCCGGGCCGATGTCTTCTTGTTTGCCGTGCAACGCGTTGTGGAATTTTTTTGTCACCTTGAAAAATTTTTCACCGCCCTTGATCACGTCCCACCGGGCGTTGACCCCCAATTCCAGCAAGAGGGGGATCATCCGGTTCAGGATTTCGGCAACGCCCCCGCCCACGGCCGTTGAATTAATGTTTTGAACGGTCAGGTGTTTTGCCTTGTCCGCGATAAGCGCCAATTCTTCAATGACCTGGTGTCCGACGATAGGTTCGTATTCCTTCAAGGTAGGCATGGTTAATTTGTCTCCCGGGGCGGGGTGCTTTTGGCCATGGCCAGTCCGCACATGTGCAGAATTTTTTCGCGCAGGCCTTCTATCGTATGAGTGTAAGGGTCGAGCCGCGCGATTTTTTTTGCGAGGTCAGGCATGCCCAGTGATGTTTCCAGCCAAAGGGAAAAATCGTTGACGCCCTTTTCAAGGCGCAGCTTGGCCTCGAACATATGATAATAAATGGAATGAACGGACACTTTTTTGAGGATCTCGACGAATTCCTGAAGCGTTTGCGCCGAGTAGGGTGTGGGAAGCACAAAGCTGATGGATCTCATGAGATAAAATTCCTGGCCCTCATTGGCTTCTTTTAAAGAGTGTTTTGATTTTTCCAGATGTTTTTCAATCGTGTCCGCGATTTTTTCGCGCAGCGCACGGATGGAAGAAAACTCGCAGGTGTTGATGCTGGTGAGTTTCTCGCCCAGTTCGTTTTCGTTGAGGGCCTCCGTCACCCAGTAGGCGAAATCATTGGGCGGTTCGGGCGTCAGCGACTGGTGCTGCTGGAGGTAATGATGGGTGTGGTGATAAATCACCGAACCGGGGACGGTTTTGACGTGTTCAAGCAATTCGCGCAGATTCTTGATTTTGATGCCTGTGAGCGCCCTGAGATGGACCCGGTTGTAGAAGTGAAAAACGTCGCGGGCAACGGGCAACGGCGTATCAGTCATTTTTGCCCCCCCCCTTCAAAAGGGACAGCCTTTTCAAAAATTGAAAGACTTCACCCGTCGACTTCAAGTAATAAGCCGCTCGTGACTTCCTTGTTTTCTCACCGACTTTAACCGTGACGCCTTTCCGGCCCAGTGCCCTGAAAGCGTCTTCATCCGTCGCGTCGTCTCCTATATAAACAGGGAGAATATCATTGGAATTGCGCGCGGCGCGCTTCAAAATGGATACTACCATATTCCCTTTGCCCCATGCAACGGGCGGGCGTATTTCCCAGACTTTTTTGCCTTCCGTGACTCTGATCTGTTTGCGTTTTAATTCCGCGCCCAGCGTGTTCCAAAATACCTTTTTTGCCCCGCGCGCTGTCGCTAAAGAGGCCCGGCGGTAGTGAACGGTGAGGGTGAGGTCTTTATCTTCCACAAAAATTCCTGAAAGTTTACGAAAGGCCGCCTGAAGGCGGGGCTTGATGCGCTGAAGAAGTTTCCTTGATTTCTGTGCCGCGGGATGGACACGCCGGCTGCCGTTTTCTTCCCGCTCCAGCCCGTGATTGCCCGCGTATAAGATCCCACGCACGCCCGCCAATTTTTTAAGCGTGGAAATAGAGCGGCCGCTCACGAGAGCGATCCGGATTTTTTTTGTCAGGGCTGTTTGTTTAAGCTGTTTTCTCCGGGAGGGGGACAAAACGGCGAGGTCCGGATTCCGCACAATCGGGGCCAGTGTGCCGTCATAGTCTAGGAACAGAAAGACAGGCGATTTTTTGAATTTCTCCCGCAATGAGGGCCACCCCTTGCGAAGGAGATGTTTCATCCTATCCTTCCTGAAATTCGAATTTGAGAAGCTGCGAAAGCACCTTGCCCGCCCAGCGGTAAATATTATTGTGAGAGACCGCCTCGCGCATTTTTCGCATTCTTTTTTCCTGCTCATCTTCGGGCATGACCAGCGCCTGGGCAATCGTGTCCGCGAAAGATTCCGTGTCGTAAGGATTGACAAGAATAGCGTCGGTGAGCTCGCGTGACGCGCCCGTGAATTTGGAAAGGATAAGGCTCCCCCTCAAATCCGGCCTGGCCGCGACAAATTCCTTGGCCACGAGATTCATGCCGTCATGAAGCGAGCTGACCAGGCAGATGTCGGCCATGCGGTAAAGGGCCAGGATGTCCTGATAGGGCATGAAGACGCGCGTTAGAATAATCGGCACCCAGGCGCCCTGGGAATGCTTCCAGTTGATTTCCTCCACCAGCGCGTTCAGCTCGTCGTTCAAATCTTTATACCGCTGGACGTGAAGACGGCTGATTTGTCCGAGCTGGAAGAAGATGATTTTTTCTTTGTATTCAGGGTATTTCTCGAGAAACCGGTCCACGGCCCGTAGTTTTTCCGGGATCCCTTTGGTGTAATCAATGCGGTCCACGCCCACCAGCAGTTTTTTGCCGCCCAAAGCGAAATTTTCACGGATTTGCTCACAGCGGCTCATCACCGTTTCGGGCTCCGTCACGCCTGAAATGGCTTCAAAATCAACGGAGATAGGGAAGGCGCGCACCAGGGTTTCGTGATTCTGGTAATTCACGGATTGTCTTTCGCGGTCAATGCGGCTTTCCAATTCCTGGTCAACGGCCGCGAAAAAATTCTCGCAGTGGTAGCGGATTTGGAAGCCGAGCAGATCGTAGGCGAGCAGGCCTTCGAGGATTTCTTTTTTTTGAGGGCATATGCGGAAAACCTCGGCATTAGGCCAGGGGATATGCCAGAAAAGCGAGGTGATGATATTGGGCCGGTTCGCTTCTTTCAAATATTTGGCCACCAGCGTGAGATGGAAATCCTGCACCCAGACAAAGGCCTTTCGGTCGCCCACTTCTTCAAGGATGGTGTCGGCAAAAGCGCGGTTGGCTTTTTCATAAGACGCCCAATCGGCTGCGGCAAAAAGCGGACGGGCATAAGCGATGTGAGAAAGGGGCCATAAGCCTTCGTTGCAGTAGCCGTAGTAGTAGCTGTCCATGTCTTCCTTGGAGAGAAAAATGCGTCGCAGCGTGTAGGAAGGGTTGTCAGGCGGCACCGCGACTTTGTTGTTTTTGTCCACGGTTTGCCGGTCGTAGATGCCGGAGCCTCCCGCTATCCAGATGCCGTTCGCGGCCTGCATCACCGGGTTGAGGGCCGTCACCAATCCGCCGGGCTGTCTTTGGCAGATGATTTTTCCTTCTTTGCGAACATGGCCAAAAGGCTGCCGGTTGGATACCGTGACCAGCAGGTAATCCGACATTTTCGAACTTATGGTTTCCTGCAGCTGATGTTTTGTCCACATAGAAATAAAAGGCCGCCTCCTGATATTTGATTATCAGATGGCGGCCCGACCATCCCGTTGAACCCTCCGGGATTTCCCCGGACCCGAGAGACTTTTTTATCTTAGCGTTCTCCCGCGGCCAAGTCAAGGCGCGGTTTTAACAATCCCTTATTTTTTAGCAAAAGCGAAATCAACACTTTTTGTTTCACCGTCACTGACTGTCACAGTCTGGGTCTGGGCCCCGAGTTTTTCATGCCAGGCTTCAATCGTGTAAGTGCCGGCCGGAAGACCCGACAGCGTGAATGTTCCGTCATCCCCCGTGATGGTGTAATAAGGATTGTCCGTCACATGAAGGTACGAAGACATCCAGAAATGCACGTCGCAGCGTACCTGCATGCCTATTTCCGGATTTTTGAAAATTTTTTTTGTTTTCATGCCCTGAATAGGCTGCGCGAGATTCATGTTTTGTCCGGTTTTTGAAACCACGCGGACATTGTGCAGCACCTCATCGCTGTTTTTGAACTCAACCGGCTGTCCGGCCATGGCCGCGTAAACGTGCGGCGTGAAAATACAGCCGATTTGATCGACATGAAGGGGTTCCTGGGGTGTTTCAAAAGGCCCGGTTGCGCCTTCCGTCACATGAATGAAAGTCCATTTGACCGTTCCGTTGGGATTTACGACCAAGCTTTCGTCTTTGGGCGGATTATCGCCGTGATTCATGGCGCATTGGCGCTCGGCGCCGAAATTAATGGGCTGGGGAACGGGCGGCGTCCCTTCAAAAGCCACTTTACCCGTGATGCTTGCACCCGCCGCGTAAGCCGGCGAGACAGCGGCGATAAAGGCGCAGACGGCCATAAAGAAAACGACAGGCAACAGGGAATTTGATTTTTCAAGTTTCATGAAAATTCTCCTCTCTTATCAATCAGTTCTGTGAAAGTAAAAATCCGGCCATGGACTTTATCCGCAAGTTCCTGCGCGCCGCTTTTTGTGACCTCCGCGGCAACGCCGTAGCCCATGGGTGCCGAAATCTGTTCCGAAAAAACAAAAATGGCAGTGGCGGCGTCAAGCCATTCAGCCGTGCTGTAACTTTTGACCCAAAATTTTTCCGATTCCGGGCGCGATTGCTTATAGCGCAACAGGCATCCCACGCTGTCAAATTTTGTGACCTGGCCGCTTTGTCCGGCCGCTGCGGCGAAGCGGTCTTCATTGATAATCATGCGGCACTCATCGCACAGGTCTTTGCCGTACCGGATAGAAGGCGGTCCGCCGGGCTGTTTCCCGCAGCTTGCGAGCGCGAGACAGGCAAAGACCAAAACCGCCGTCAGAAGGCTTATTCGCCTTTTTGTTTTTTGAAAAGCCATAAAGATACCCCCAAAGGGAATACGCCCCAAGACGCTAAAACCGTTGTCAGGATCCAGGGGAACCCGTCTCCGAAAGAGTCAACCGCGTAACGGCCCGCCGGCCCGAGAATATCCAGGTCTCCCTGGATCAGGCCGACCGTGGCCATTTTAAAACACTGAGCCGGATTCAGGAGCGTCAGCCAGAAAAAATCGCGGGGTTGGAGTTTCAGCACCACGGCTGAGCCCATCATCCCCAGGTCTGAAAGGACCATGAAAAGAAACCACAGAAAAAGGGCAGCGCCGATGGCTGTCGCCGTGCGGCCGCTCAAAACCGAAATGCAAAATCCAGCGGCCAGAAAAACCAGGCCCAGGAGAACCGTGCAGGTGAGCAGCGTGAGATAAATACCGATATTCGAAGGCCCGCCGTAAAAACCCACCACCAGGCCGCTGAATCCGAATCCGGCCAGCAGGGTGAGCGTCAGGGCCGCGGCCGTGCCGGTGAATTTGCCGAGAAAAATTTCAGCCGTGTTCACGGGCTGGGCCAGCAGGCTACGAAGCGTTCCGTGCTCGCGTTCGCCGGCCAGGCTGATGGAGCCTAAAAGCAGGGCCATGAGCGGCACCACGAGCAGCACCAGATTGAGCAGGCTCATGGTGGTGCGCCCGAAACCTGAAATGCCGAGAGTCCCGAGTCCGGAAGAGCCCATAAAGCTGAACCCCAGCGAAAGGCCGGTGAAGATAAGAGAAATAAGGAGGAACCACCGGTTCCGGAACGCGTCCCGGATTTCTTTGGCGCAGATGATGGAAATATTGCGGAGCTCGATATTCATAAGGCCTCCGGCAATGTCGCGTCGCTTTCCAGCTCGTAATCCAGCACGGAAATGGAAGCTTCGTGGAGAAGCGCGAAGGGCAGTGTTTTTTTGTCCAAGGGGACTTCAATCAAAATCTGAGAGCCGTTTTGTTCCGCCCGGATACCGTTTTCTTGAAGCAAGGCCGCGGCTTGAGCAGCGTGTTCGGTCTTGACGGTCAAAGCCAGGAGGGCCCGTCCTCCCAGATGGTTTCTAACTTCCTCCGGGGTCCCTTCGGTGATTTTTTTACCGGCCTTGAGCACCACCACGCGGTCCGCCAGCTTCCAGACCTCGGAGTGGCGGTGGGAACAGAGCACAATGGTTTTTCCCGCGTTTTTCAGGTTAGACAAAAGAGAAATAAAATCGCGCCGGGCATTCAAATCCAGGTGATTGGTGGATTCGTCCAGAAAGAGAATGGGCGGATCGGACAACAGGGCAATGACCAGCGCCAGTTTTTGTTTCATGCCTCCGGACAGAGCATTGACGCGTTTGTGTTTGGCCTCGGTTAATCCCCAGCGGTCAACCAGCCTTGAGGCCTCGGGCAAAGACACGCGGCGCAGGGCCGCGTAAAAGCGGACTGTCTCCTGCACGGTCTGGTCCGTGTGCATGCGGATTTCCTGCGGCACATAACCCACGCGTTTGCGGACTTCCTTGCCTTGAGTTGTCACATCCAGGCCCATCACTTTCAAATCGCCTTTAAACGGCATGATGCCGAGCAGGCAGCGCAAGGCCGTTGTTTTGCCCGCGCCGTTGGGTCCCCAGAGCACCAAGGTTTCTCCTTTTTGTACGGTGAAATCAAGCGATTTCAAGGCCCGCGTTCTGCCGAAAGTTTTTTCCAGGCTGCGGACATGGACAACCGTTTCCGGCTTGTTTCCGCGCGGTAGCGATGAGATCAATGACGCGGAAGGGCTTGCCGCGGACACTTTGGGCCAGGCCGCCTTTGAATGGCGTTGCCAGACCCCCAGCGTGGGTAAAAGCAGGGTGCCGGAGAAGAAAATCCAGGGCCAGGAAATGGGCTGCTTTTCCGCGGACATGATTTGAATGGGGCTCATGGCCGGGGAGCTATCCGTAAAAGCCGGCTGGGGCGCGAAAAGCGGAAAAATTTTTGAGGCCAAATCAAGCGCCTGGGCGGATAGGTTGCCGTTGAAGATTTTGAAAGAGGGGTACCGGTCCGTCAGCCTTTCAAAAAATTGAACGGCATGATAAGGCTGGTCTCCTATTCCGTCGCGGTCCGCGTCATAACCCCGGTAATCGCTCCAAAAGTTTCCCCGCCAGTCATTGGCCAGGACTTTTCCCATGCCTTCAATCGTGACCTGCTCGCCGTTGTCGAGAAAACTATTGGCGTGAAAGCGGTTGTCGCTGGCCGTGGGAAGCATTTCGATACCCAAATCGTTGTAGGCGAGCACGTTGTTTTCGAATGTCCCCGATACGCCGTCGAGAAAAAAAGCCACGCGGTTGTCCGCCACCACATTGGCATGGATTTCGGCGCCCGTCATGTCTTTGAACCCCACACCGTAACCGCTCGGCCCCCGGTTGCTCAAAATGAAATTCCCGCGCATGGAAATATTGGCACTGTACATAAGGTAAGCGCCCACGGAATTGCGCTCAAGCGAGTTGTCTGCCACGACGCTGTCGTTGCAGTACATGAAATGCAGGCCGTAGCGTCCGCCCGCGAAGTGATTTTTTTTAACCGTAGTATGTTTGGAGTACCAGAGTACGACGTCCCGGCCGTTTTGCGTGCGGTTGGATTCAAGTACTGTGTCGTGGCTGTACCATACGCGGATCAAATCTCCTCTGCGGGCCGGGTCCATTTTTTTACCGTGAAGGACATTGTTTCTGACCACCGTGTTTGAAGAGTTTTTTAGATCGATCCCAAAGAGAACGTTTTCGAAAACATTGTTTTCAATCAAGGCCCCCGGCGCTGAAACGCGCAGCCCCGCATCGTCGGCGGACAGATAATCCCCGCTGTTCACCACTTTGAATCCGCTGAAAACAATGCCCGGGGCCGTGAGAGAGACCACGGTCCCTTGCCCGCCTCCGTCAAGAACTGGCAGCCCTTCGCCGAGCAGGGTGACGGATTTCTCGACTTTTAAAGGGCCCCGGTACGTGCCTTGCCGGACGAGGACGGTATCTCCTTCATCCGCGGAAGCCACAGCCGCGTCGATGGTGTGGTAAGGCCCTTCCGGAGACACGGTGAAAGTCTGGGCCCATCCGGTGGAGGCAAAAATCCAGAAAGCAAAGACCATCACCGGAAGAGGGCAATGAGCTTTGTTGTCAACCCGGCGCTGCCAGAACCGGCAAAGCAGAGCGAGCAAAACCAGGCCCGCGGCAGCCACGCTCAAATAAAAACCGTAATCGAATTTGGCAATGGCCACAAATTGCGCGATTTTGCCTTCGCCGAAAAGAGGGGGCACAAAAGGTTTGACTGAACTGCTCAAGGGCGCCTTGGGGTCCAAATTCAAGCCCGAATCCCGCAGCCACCAGAAAAGGTCTGTGGCGAAAATCAGCGGGAACAGCATGGCCGGCAAGGTCAGCAGCGCGGACCAGCGGCTCCGGAACGCCGCGGCGATAAAAAGAAAAACCGCGATCAGGATAACGCCCCCACGTGAAAGCCGCCTTTCTATTTTTGCCGCGTCCGCGGATTTCCGCATGCCGATATAATGATTGAGCATGTCGATTTCAAACACGTCGCCGGCCAGGCGGTCCAAATGGATAATCATGTTGAGGCCGCTCGGGTATTGCGGGGCTTTCACCTTCAGATGCCAATAGGGAGCGGGCAGGGAAAGGAGTAAAATTCCCAGCCCGGCCCCCATCAGAATTTTGGCCAGCCATTCGCGCCAGCCAAATTTCCTTTTGGCATTTTTCGTCACGGCTGTTTCACGCTTTCCGGCTCAACCATGAGGTAGCCCGCCATTTCAAGGTGCAAGGCGGAGCAGAATTCCAGGCAGTAGTAAGGAAAGACTCCCTCCTGGTCGGCCACGAAATCAATCGTCACGGTTTCTCCGGGCTCAAGGCTTGCCGCGATGTTATAGCCCGGGATATTAAAGCCGTGCGTCGCGTCCTTGGTCCTCTCAAGGTTCGTGATGTATAAAATAACGCGCTGTCCTTTTTTCACGCTGATATGTTCGATATCAAAGTGACTGCGGATGGCCGTCATGTAAACTTCAACCTTGTCCGCCGAGCGCACAATTTTTCCCTCCATGGTGGCGTGGCTGCTTTTCTTTTGTTCCAGCGTGTCCCAGCCCACCTCGGGGTAAACGTCCCACGTTTTTAACTTGTCGGCCTTGATGATTTGAGCATAATGCGGCTCGCCGTTCCCAATCGGCATGTCGTAAAGCACGCTCAGCTTGTCGCCCGTGTTGTCAATATCCACCAGCTGAAGGTTTTGGGGAAGCAAGGGGCCGATGTTGTTGAACCTGTCCACCGACCATTTATTAAGGGAAACGAGATATTGTCCATTCGGGTTCACCGTGTCGCCTCCGGCCGCGGCAATGTGGCCGACATTATAATGAACCGGTGTTTTGCTTACCAAAGTCCAGGGTTTTTCCGGGGCCTGGTATTTGTCGCCGCCAAGCGTCCAGCGCGCCACGGCGCTGTCCAGAAAAAGACTCGTGTAGGCATATCCCTTGTTGTCGAACTGGGTGTGCAAAGGACCCAACCCGAGTTCGACCTGCGCTTTTTTAACCGAATCGAATTTCAGGATAGGAAGGCCGAAAGGATCTTTCCCTTCATAATCCTGTTTCGCAATGGCTGCCTTGATCATGTCTATGTCGTAAATCGTAACGTGCGGATCAAGCTTGCCGGCCACCACAATGTGTTTGCCGCTCGGAGTCACATCCACGCCATGCGGGCTTTTGGGTTCAGGCGCAAGGAAAAGCAGGCCTTCGGCAATGGAAGTCTCAAGCGGAATAACGCGCAGTCCGTTGATGACTTTCACTTTAGAAGGGTCCGCCGCAATTTGCTCGGCCTTTTTCCAGTTGATGATGTGGAGAAAGTCCGTGTCTTTTTGCGTGGTGCCGGCCTCAAAAGGAGGGTTTCCCGACTCAATGCCGCCCGTTGCCATCTCACTGTTAAAGGAATTGATAAAAGCCCACCCTTCGCTGGGGCCTTTGCCGGCGTCCGCCAAATCCTGCCAATAAGGAGGAAGTTCAAGCGCGAAAGAATTTTCCGGTACAAGCCGGCCCTTGGAGCGGTCGAATTTCCAGAAAGCCACCATGCCGCGGTAGTTTTTTTCATATTCGGAAATAGGCGCGTACTCACCTCCCAGCGGCACCGCGAACTGCGATCCTTCAATCACGTACTCCGTGTTCGGCGTCACAAAACAAGCGCCGTGGTCATTGTTCACAATCGGATTTTGGAGGATTTGTTTTGTCTCAAAATCCCGCAAGTCAATCACGGCAATGCGGCCATTGGCCTTGTCGCCGATGAAAAGATATTGTCCGTCATAATCGCCGGCTGTTTCGCTGAGAGCCGGATGATGGGTGTCGGCCCAGGTGATGTTGCGGCCGTCCCTGGTTTTGGCTGCGTCCACAGCCAGCGCGCTTTCTTTTACCCCGAAACCGTATCCCTGCCAGGGTTCGGGCGTGAAAGCCGCGATGACCCGGAGAAGGCGCATGGAGGGAAGTCCTATGGCGAAAACCTGCCCGCTGTGCCCGCCGGACGCGAACATGATGTAATCGTCATATCTCCCGGTCGGCATATAGGTTGAAACAGCGCTTAATACATCATGGGGATTCAATCCTCTTTTTTGTATCATTTCCGCGGCATCACCGGGCAGACTGGGCGTTTCACCGACCGCCTGCCGGGGGCTGACAACGCCGGAACCCATGGCAACAGCAATCAAAAAAACAATTCCCAAAAAGCCGGCTATTCCTGCCAGATATTTTCTTGGGGTACTCATCGGGGTCTCTCCTTTTTGGTTGGATTTTTTTTAAGATGATTTCTCAGGTGTTCCAAAGTGACAATTTCGAGTTCGGAAGCTATTTGCGCGCGCACCGGCCCCCAAAGGGGGTGCACAGCGCAAGGCTTGCCGTTGCTGCACTCCTTGAATCCCATCACGCAGTTTTGCAGGGCGTTTCTGCCGTCTACGGCTTCAATCACGCTTAAGACTGAAATTTCCCCGGGTGATTTTTTGAGGCAGTACCCGCCGCCGGGGCCTTGCGCGGCGGTGAGAATGCCTTTTCTGACCAAGGCCTGGAAAATTTTACGAGTGTACGATTCCGGGATTTTTATCTTCTTGCATATTTTTTTGATCGAAAACCTGCCCGCGTCTTCCGCCAGTTCCGGCTTGGCCAGTACCCTGAGCGCGTATTCGCATCCTTTCGAAAATATTCGTATCATCGGGGCTCCTTTAATTATGGACTTCAATGTCCATATATAAGATACCCCAACAGCCAAAGCAAATCAACTTTTTATTTTTTTATTGACGGGTGCCTTGGGGCGATGCCTGGCGGGTTTTTTGCTGCAGAATTTTGGTCAGGATTTTGGGCCGCGCCTGTTCGTAAGGCAGTACGTACGCTTCTTTCCGGGCCGTGGCCCAGAAAAGGTACTCCGCGCCATTCTCATCCCGGACCATCGCGGCGCTGCCCTTTTTTAGTCCGAAAATCTTTTCGTACGCGGCTTCGGAAAAAGGAGCGTTAAAGGTATCTCCTTTCTTGAACCAGCCGGCATCTTGCCAAGAGCGGCTTGAGGCCGGGTTTTTTAAGATTTCGGCCGGCGGCCCGTTGAGGGCGGGGGGATTGATGAATTTTAGCCGTATTTGAAGCGGCATGCGGAAATTTTCTTTGTTAGCCCGATAGTATTCTTTCAGCTCTTCTTCAGTCACGCCGCTCGGATGGATCATGGTGAAAGTTTTGGGCTTGCCCTGTCCGGAAACTGTTACGGGTTTATTTTGACCGTTTTCCGGCCCATTGAATTGCACCGCGATATTGGCACCGGGTTCCGGCAGGTCGGAAAGCTCCCTGTCTTCCTGCGACATGGGGCCGAGGTAAATCGGCTGCTTGACCGTGCTTTTTTCGGGGTTGATCGGGGCCGTGCCTTGCCCCATATAATGGTAGGGCTCCCCGTTCACCGTGAGAATATCCATTTTTCTCACATTGATGGTGCCTTCCGAGGGCGTGTCGAGGTAAAGATACGTCCGGTCTTCGCTGATGATTTCACCTTCCACGGTTTTGCCCATTCTGGTTTCAAAGGTGTCCGCGAAAAGCGTGGCTCCAGAGGAGAGCAAGATCAGCAGAGCCAAAAAGCAGAGGCTGAACAT
>Ga0209211_10007623_pt1 | contig 15120 bp, 11 predicted proteins | sample RifGroA2_FD_183992 | JGI IMG/M metagenome (GOLD analysis project Ga0209211, IMG submission 183992) | Groundwater microbial communities from Rifle, Colorado, USA - Groundwater A2 (SPAdes) (version 2) | ecosystem: Environmental > Aquatic > Deep subsurface > Groundwater | place: Rifle, Colorado... | reverse complement strand
CTGATATACCGATTGGGGCGGCATCCGGACATATGATAATCGACACTGGTGGCGGTACGGCGGAAATTGCAGTTATTTCTCTGGGTGGGATTGTTACATCCGGATCGGTGCGTGTTGGCGGAAATAAATTTGACCAGTCAATAGTTGACTACGTGCGGCATAAATATAATCTGGCAATTGGTGAGCGCAGCGCTGAAGAAATAAAAATCAGCGTCGGTTCCGCGGTTTATTTGGAGAAACCGCTGGTGATGGATGTAAAAGGGCGGGACATGATCAATGGTTTGCCGCGGATTGTTTCGGTTAATTCCGACGATACCACTGAAGCTTTGCAGCATGACCTGGAAGTTTTGATAAATGCCATTAAAGAAGTTCTTCAGCGCACTCCTCCGGAATTGTCGGCCGATGTCATTGATAAGGGTATTATATTGTCGGGCGGGTCGGCCTTATTGAGAAATTTAGATGAGCTGATAGCCCAAGCTACCGGTGTATCGACGTATGTGGCCGATGAGCCGCTTTTGTGTGTGGCTAAGGGCACCGGTATTGCACTGGAAAATCTGGAAAGTTACAAGCGAAGTATTTTGGCGACCCGCTGATATGGTCATCGGTATTGAAGCGGCTCATGCCAATAAGAACGAGCGGACGGGAGTAGAGGAGTATTGTTTTCAAGTTATTCAAGAGCTCAAAAAAATTATTCCGGCGACAGAGCAAGTTATTTTGTATTCTGCCGAGCCTCTTCGCAATGGTCTGGAAAAAATGCCGAGCCATTGGCAGGTAAAAGTTCTGCCTTGGCCATTTTATAAATTATGGAGCCAATCGCGTTTGGCCTGGGAATTAATATGTCATCCACCGGATGTTTGTTTTGCCCCGGGACAATTGGTACCCTGGTACACGCCTAAAAAAACCGTCACCACCGTACACGATGTGGCTTTTTTGTCTTATCCTCGGGCGTATCGATTGGCCGGCCGGCTTTATTTGTTGGCCATGCAAAGTCTTATCGCCTGGCGATCCAGTCGTATGATTACTCCATCAATTTTTACCAAAAACGAACTGCGTCGTTATTATCCTAAAATATCCGACAACAAAGTTACGGTCATTCCGCTCGGCTTGAATCGGGAATATTACCATCCAACAGCGACTGACGGAAAAGTTTTAGAAAAATTTGGTATCGTGAAACCGTTTATCATGTCAATTGGCCGGCTGGAAAAGAAAAAAAATACTCGGCGGATTATTGAAGCTTTTAACCAGATCCGTCAGGGCCGCCAATTGCAGTTGGTTTTAATCGGTAAACCGGGAGCGGGTTATAAACCAATCAGTGAGGCCATGGTTAAGAGTCCTTACCATGACGATATTCGTGAACTTGGTTATTTACAGACTAATGATGTAGCGTCTCTTTTGGCGCAGGCGGAAGTGTTCGTTTTTCCGTCGCTCTATGAAGGATTTGGTTTGCCGCTCCTTGAAGCGATGGCCGCCGGATGTCCGATTGTAACTTCGTCTCTGGGGTCTTTGCCGGAGGTTGGCGGGGAAGCCGTCTGTTATGTTAATCCGCTCTATAGTAATGCTATTGCCAAGGCTGTGTCACAGCTGTTGGATGATGAAACACTTGGTGAAAAATACCGTTCGCGAGGATTGGAAAGAATTGAGAAATTTAGCTGGGAAAAAACTGCGGAAGATGTCTGGCGCTGCATTGTCAGCGCCAGGTGAAGTTGATATACTAAAGTTGTTTATATGATTATCGGACACGAACCAATTCTTCGTTTTTTGGACACTGCCGAACGTGAAAAGCGTCTGGCACAGGTCTATTGTTTTACCGGTCCGAACCGGATCGGAAAGTGCACGCTCGCCAAAACAATGGCGGCACGCCTTTTGGGTGTTGATTTTACCCGTTTAGATAGCCATCCCGATTATACGTATGTCGAACGACTGGTTGATGAGAAGTCGGGCAAGCTCAAGAAAGATCTTTCGATTATGCAAGCCCGTGCGTTACGGGAAAAACTACAATTGCGCTCTTGGTTTGGCGGTTACCGGGTGGTTGTAATAAATGAAGCGGAAACCCTTAACGAAGAATCATCCAACGCTCTTTTGAAAACATTGGAAGAGCCGGCTTTGAACACTGTTATTTTTTTGATCACCGAAAACGAAGCAGCGCTTTTACCGACAATCCGTTCACGCGTACAGATTATTTATTTTTCCGTTGTGCCCGACGATATTCTGGCCCCCGGCTTGGTTGAAAAGGGGTTCAGCCAAGATGACGTTGAAGCGGTGTTGCCGCTGGCGGCCGGCCGGCCAGGTTTGGCGCTAAATTTTTTGAGCGATGAAACTTTGCGGGCTTCTTATTATGATGAACTGGACAGATTTCGGTCTTTGCTGAATAGTCCTTTTTACGCAAAAGTTAAAATAGTTGAAATTTATTTTAAAGATAAGGATGAAATCGGAGAACGCCAACGAGAGCGCTTATTTAATGTGCTCGATTTATGGCTTTTAGCTTGGCGAACACTTCTTTTGGAGCAATTGGGGTTAAAAATCGGTTCATCGTTGTTTACCCAGTCCTTGGTCGGAATTCGCCATGCCAAGGAGACCGTCATCTTAAATATTCAAAAGGTCATTGAAGCAAAAGCATTATTAAGGTACAATGTAAATCAGCGATTAGTTATGGAAAACTGTGTAATTACTTTTTAATCAATTTATAATAACTTTAACTTCACTCTACTATGCGTAAACGGTTACTCATGTTGGCGGCTGCACTTTTGTTCGGGGGGGCCGGGTGCGTCAGCTTTGGCTCCAAAACGGTCCAAGGTCCCATGGGTGTGTTTCGTTCCAACGATAAGGGCGAGACTTGGCAGCAGGCCAACACATTTCCGACTACCAAGGGTGTGAGCAGTTTGGCGGGAGTTAAGGTTTATAAATTGTTTACCGACCCAAGCGATCCAAATGCGATTTATCTCGGTTCGCGAGGACAAGGTTTATACTATTCTTATAACCGAGGCGAAAGTTGGCAGAAAGTGGAATCTCTCGGCAACCGGTTTATCTATTCGGTAGCGGTTGATCCAAAAGATAAATGTACCATCTATGTTACTGATGGCGCCGAAATAGTGAAGACGACCGATTGCAGCCGCACTTGGAAGCGAGTTTATACCGAGCAGCGCGGTGAACGAATCGTTGGCGTGGCCGTTGACTATGGTTCGTCGAATATGATTTTTACCGCTTTGTCGAGCGGGCAATTGCTACGCAGTACCAATAGCGGAGACAGTTGGCGAGCTATCAAGACATTTAATACAGGTGTTCAATACATTACAGCCGATCCATTTACACCAAATCGGATTTATGTCGCCGGTCTCAATAGCGGACTCATCCGAACAGACAATGGCGGGGACACCTGGATTCCTTTGACTACCAGTTTACAAAATTTCGCCAATAGCCTGGATTTTTATCGGTTGATATTCCACCCGACTGAAAAGGACGCTTTATATTGGATTTCCAAGTACGGCATTCTTTTCTCAAAAGATGCGGGCCAGACGTGGAACGCCATGCAGTTGCTTAGCCCGCCCGGGAGCGTGAACATATATTCGTTTGCAATAGGCTCAAAAAATCCGAAGGAAATGTATTATGTCGGTACCGTTTTTGGGGAAAAAGGCGCCAGCCGATCGACATTTTACAAATCGGTTGATGGTGGATCCAATTGGGTGACTAAAAAAATGCCAACTAACACCGTTCCGGTGACACTGCTAACCCATCCCGACGACAATAATATTTTATTCATGGGTTTTACTATCCCTGACGAAAAATAAATTAATCAATAAATCATGACCACCGTATGAATGTACAGGATTTTAAGAAGGAGTTTAACGCCGTTATTGATTTTTTAAAAACCGATATTTCTCAACTTCGAACCGGACGAGCGACCGGTGCCATGCTCGACAGTATTACCGTTGAGACGTATGGCAGCAGACAGCCGCTTAAGGCGGTGGGGACGATAACAGTGGCCGATGCCAAGACTATTAACGTAGAACCTTGGGATAAAAGTCAGCTAGGCGCTATTGAAAAGGGGATACGTGATTCCGGTTTAGGCATCAACCCGGTCAATGATGGAAAAATTATTCGTTTGATTTTACCGGAATTAACCAGCGAACGTCGCCAAGAGCTTTTGAAAATTTTGAGCCAGAAGCTGGAAAGCGCCCGCATTTCGATCCGTAAAGTGCGCGAAGAAGCGCGTGAGATGGTCGTTCTTGAAGAAAAAGAAGGCGGTATGAGCGAAGACCAGAAGTTTACTATGTTTGATGAAGTGGAGAAATTGGTGAAAGAGTATAATGAGCAGATTAAGAAGATCGCGGAGCAGAAGGAAAAAGAAATTACGAGTGTTTAGCACGTATACATTACTTTGATCAACTAATAATAAAATCACCCTTGCGAGGGTGATTTTTTATCTGCACTCTCGACCGCTCGCGAGAGCGGTCTGCGAGAGCTTGCCCAAAGCAGTATGTGTACCTGTTGCTAAAAGCTCTAAATTTAGCGGAAAAGGGGTGATACCCTACACAGCGCAGTAGTTACAAATAAAAGGTTACCCAAATCACTTCTCTAATTCCGGCACTCCACAGTGTTTTTGTAAAGAAAATACCGTTTGTAATCGTCGATCAATTTCACGCTTCATGGTCAGAGGATTCAACGTTTCATGTTCTTGTCGTAATTTTTCTTTTACTGTTTCGCTCACGTCTTTTCGTTCCAGTACTCGTTCGTACGGTGTTTTGGATCGTTTTTCTCGCGTTACTTTCCACCGTGCCCCAATTCGTTCTTTTGAAACAATCCGTCGCGAAGCGACGAAGTGGTTCAAGTAAGGTGTAAGCACATCGTACACGGAATTAAGCGCCACGACAACCTCGGTGGCATCAAGTCTGGTGTAACCAACCCAGCGACGAACAATGTGTCCGTTACGTTCCTCCACAAAACAGTTGTCATTTTTTCGGTTGGGCCGTGAGCGGGTAAGTCGAATGCCTTCTTTTTCACACCAACCTTTACAGTGCCAATTAATGAATTCGCTCCCCGAATCCGGATGCCACTCGACAACCGGAAATGGTACTGCCTTAAGCATCTGTTCCATGCTGTTAACGGTCGCCGTTTGTCCTTTGTTCAATTGGGCGCGACGAGCGCCCCACAATGTTGGCACATCGGTCGCATTTACCGTGTAAACGAAGTCACCAACGAGCGTATGGCCACAGTGTGCCACGGTGTCAATTTGTGCCGTTCCCACCGGTGCGGTGTCCCAATCGCCACTCCTAACCGGAATGAGTGTGTGGATGGCTCCAGCCTTGGTCGTGCTTTTACCATGGGCAATGAATCGCTTTCTCACAAATTTCACCACTCGTTTTTTCATGGCGCTAAGACTCATGGCGAGGAGTTTGGTCGTGGCCTCCGTACTGTGTTTCCAGACGCTGTCTCGTTTTAGTATGCGCACATAGTCAGAAAGCACACCATGGAGATTCTCCGCGCATGGCTCACTCGCCGTGTCCCACACGTCTTTAAGAGCGGCGATAACATCGGGGGTGTACAACGCTTTGCGCCCTCGTCGCTCTTCCGAGCCGATTCGTCGCATCTGAATGCGCCGAAAGGAGCGGGGAACCGACTTGGGGTGCACTCCAGCGACAAAACAGATATTTTCTACTATCTCACTTCGTTTCTTCTTATTCTTCCTGGCCTTAAGCCATTCTGGCAAATGCTCTTGGTAAATGTTGTTTTTGGTGGTCATATTCATATGATCACCATGGTAACCGAATTAGTATCTACTCGATAGGTTTCGGTAACCGTTATTTGTATCTACAACGACAGCCTTGACAAAAGTCCAAATTTGTAGTATACTACTTCATTCCCGTTCAATTCAGGATGGGATGTCTGGAGGCAAACATGAAGGACCATAATGGTCGTAAAGTGTTTTTCGGGCCGGGGATCATTTTGGCCTACAACAAGTACGAGCGGTGCCTGAAGGCCATGACGGCGACGGACGGTGCGTCCGGCCTCAACTGGCCTGGAGACGACGACAAGCTCAATGTCAGTTACATCACTGACGAGAGGATGTTCGCGGACCTCGTCAAGGTCATCGGCGCGCTACACGGTCTGCTGCCGACGCCGGTCCAGTCGGGCTACGGGCTGGCCGTGCAGTTCATCAAGAGCCCGTTCGTCGATATGTTCGGGCCGGTCAGGTAACATCTGGCACTACCAGGCCGGAGCAGGAAATCCCCTAAAAAGGAAACCTTGCTCCGGCCTTCTTCTTTGAATTCTTGAATTGGAGCTTTGGTTAAGTGCACATTATGTATTGTACAGGCTATCGACATCCCAAAGCGCTTGTTTGACAAAATGGCCAGCCGGCGGTACAGTAAACGTGTCGAAAGACAAGAAGGGTTTGGCTCCTTCTATAACAATTTATGCAAAGTGCTTCGCATCCAGCGGAGAACTTGGGTGGAACCTCCCGACTTTTCGGGACCCAAGACCTAATTTTCAGGTCTTTTTTTATTCATTATTATGTCTACTCTTTGAGCGACAAATCGTATATGACTGAAAACCTTATGGACAAAATTATTTCACTTTGTAAGCGGCGCGGTTTTGTTTTCCCCGGCTCAGAAATTTATGGAGGTTTGGCGAACAGTTGGGATTATGGTCCTTTAGGACATATTTTGAAACAAAATATCAAAGCCCAATGGTGGAAATTTTTTGTGCAGGAGCGCGGGGATATGGTGCCGCTGGATACAGCTATTATCATGAACCCGAAAGTGTGGGAAGCTTCGGGGCATTTGCAAAATTTCAGCGATCTTTTGACGGAATGTAAAAAATGTCACCACCGCTTTCGCGCCGATCATGTGCTCGAAGCGGCCGGGAAGAATCCTAATGACCTTAAAGCGGTGGTTGGTTTGGTTTGTCCGGATTGCGGTGGCGAGCTGACGGCAGCCAAGAGTTTTAACCTGATGTTCAAGACGTTTTTGGGAACGAACGAAGATACGTCTACTACCGCTTACTTGCGACCCGAGACCGCCGGCGGAATGTTTGTTAATTTTAAGAATGTACAAAGCGTTACGCGTCGTCGATTACCTTTTGGGATCGCCCAGGTGGGAAAAAACTTCCGCAACGAAATAACACCGGGAAATTTTATTTTCCGCACGCGAGAATTTGAAATTGGTGAATTTGAATATTTTATCAATCCCAAAGATTGGGAAAGCATTTTTGAAATGTGGCTCGGCGAAATAAAACGCTGGTGGAAAGATATCATGCGTATTAATATGGATAACCTGGTCTGGCATGAAATTCCGGATGGCGAGCGCGCCCACTATAGCAAGCGGACGGTGGATATTGAATATAAATATCCTTTTGGCGTGAAAGAGCTGCATGGCATTGCCTATCGCACCGATTTCGATCTGTCTCGCCATCAGACAGTCAGTGGCCAAGATTTGTCTTATACCGATCCTGAAACCGGTGAAAAATATTTACCGCATGTTATCGAACCAACCTTTGGAATTGATAGAATGGTGCTCGTGATGTTGTTGGAAGCGTATCATGAAGAAGAGGCTCCCACGGCCGAGGCTGGTGAAACCGAAACGCGCGTCGTTATGAAATTTCCGAAACATCTGGCGCCGATTCAAGTGGCGGTGCTGCCGCTTTCCAAAAAGGAAGCCTTAGCCGGTGTCGCCAAACCCTTAGCCGACAAATTGCGTAAAAAATTCTGGGTGGAATACGATGAGACTCAGTCGATCGGCAAGCGTTATCGCCGACAGGATGAAATTGGTACGCCGTATTGTGTCACTGTTGATTTTGATTCTATCGAAGACCATAAAGTTACCGTCCGTGACCGTGATACTATGCAACAAGAACGGGTTGCTTTGGATGACCTCGATTCGTACCTTACTCAGAAGTTTGCCGCTTAACGGATCTTATGTTTCATAAGTCGAAATTAAAAAATGGCATCACCCTTTTGACAGTACCGGTCAAAGGAACACGAGCGCTCACTGTGCTCGCCATGTTTCCGATCGGCTCGCGCTATGAAACTCCAAAATTATCCGGTGCGGCGCATTTTGTGGAGCATATGCTCTTTAAGGGCACCGAGCGCCGGCCTACCTCTCAAGATATCACGCGCGCCGTTGACGCCGTTGGCGCCGATTACAACGCTTTTACCTATAAGGACTATACCGGTTATTACATAAAGATTGATGCCAGTAAACAACAGCTAGCCTTTGATCTTTTGTCGGATATGATTTTTAATTCGGTTTTTGATAAAGATGAAGTGGAAAAAGAAAAAGGGTCGATTGTTGAAGAATTGCGAATGTATAAAGATAACCCGACGATGGCTATAGATATAGTGTCGGATAAATTGGTCTACGATTCTAATCCGCTGGGTTGGGATATAGGCGGTACCGAAGAAACGGTCCGTAACCTGACTCGTGATGATCTTTGGGATTTTTACCGAAAGCATTATAGTTCGAAAAATATGGTTTTGGTAGTGGCCGGCAATATCAACCATCGCGAGCTTAAGAAGATGACCCGTTATTTTGCCGACAGAGAATCAAAATCTGATGTTCTGCAGATGTCTTTTTATAAAACAAATTATAAAACGTTTGTCTGGTCGAAAGAAATTGTCCCAATGTCACACCGTGTGGCTGCCGACGAACGCGAAGTTGACCAAGCCCAAATTTTGTTGAATTTTCCGGGGTTAAAAAACAATCATCCCGCCCGTTATGCGTTGTCGGTTTTAACGACCATTCTTGGGGGCGGCATGAGTTCGCGTTTATTTACCGAGGTCCGGGAGAAGCGAGGGTTGGCCTATATGATCCGGTCGGGGTCTTCATATTTTCGCGATACTGGGTTATGCTATGTGCAGGCTGGTCTTGACCCGAAACGTTTAGGTGAAGCGGTGAAAGTCATCAAAGATGAGCTGCACAAAATTACTACCGAGGAAGTATCAGCCCAGGAATTGCGTGATGCGGTAAGCAGCATCAATGGACGGCTGGCTTTGCACATGGAAGATAGCAGTTCTCAGGCGGAATGGTATGCCAAGCAATTTTTTTTCAATCCAAGGGTGCGTACGCCGGAACAAATCATGGCTAACCTCAAAAAAGTTTCCGTTGAGCAAGTGCAAAAAATAGCTCGCGAACTCTTGGTTTGGGATCAGATGCGCTTGGCTATTGTCAGTCCTTATTCCAAGGAAAAAGTTTTATCCTTGTTACCTTAACCGTTATGAAAAAACTTTATTTGTTTGGCAATTGGAAAATGTATTTAGGCCATGAAGAAAGTGTCGCTTTGGCTCGCGATTTAAAAAAACAGCTTTCAGCTTTGTCGGTCAAGGCGACGATGGCGATTTTTCCATCGGCTATATCGCTCTTGGCGGTCAAAGAGGAGCTTGATGGCGTGGCATCGGTCGGACCGCAGAATGTTTATTGGGTTGAAAAAGGTGGTTATACTGGAGAAATTTCTGCCATGATGTACCGCCAAGCCGGCTGCCAGTTTGCTTTGGTTGGGCACTCCGAACGCCGTCATGTTTTTAAGGAAAGTAACGCCGAGGTCCGCCAAAAATTCGAAGCCGTCTTGAACGCGGAAATGACGCCGGTTTTATGCGTCGGTGAAACAATGCCGGAGCGTAAAGACGATCGAGTGGAAGAAGTCATTGAGGCGCAGCTGCGTTCCGCTTTTATGGATCTCGCCTGGCCAAAGGGACGTTCGTTAATTATCGCCTATGAGCCGGTTTGGGCGGTGGGCACCGGTGAATCGTGCGATCCAAGCGAAGCCGAACGCGTGGCAGCCGTGATTTATAAATTTGTCGGCGCTCTTTTGGACGGGGTTGAACCGACTGTTTTATATGGGGGAAGTGTCCGGTCGGATAATGTCGCTAAGTATTGCGCGGAGCCTCATCTGAGCGGTGTCCTGGTGGGAGGCGCTTCCACTAAAGCCTCCACTTGGCTGGAAATTGTCAGCGCCGTCAAATAATTTATATGATGTATTTTTTACTGGCGACAATGTTCATAAGTTTGGCGGTAATGGCCGTTGTCATCATCAGAAAATTTCCACAAATGGCTAATGTCGACGTCGATAATTTGCCGTTAGAAAAAGAAGCCAAGAAAAAGAAGGAAATCATGTCGCGGCGAATTGAAGCCGAAGGTACGGTCATGCTCACCAAAGCCGGCTTGCTTTTTAGACCCATTCAGAAAATTTGGGGCAAATTACAGCTTCAATTTAGGATTTATGTCGGTAAAATCGAGCGTTTATTGCGGCGCGAGGAAAGAAAAGGAAATGTGCTGTCGGCGGAAGATCAGGAAAGCAAGTTAAACTCTCTTTTGAATGACGCTCAGATGGAGATCGCGACCCAAAATTTTGATAAGGCGGAAAGTTTATTTATCGCCGCTATTAAAATTGATCCGCGATCTTACGAAGCTTACAAAGGTTTGGCTGATACTTATCTTTTGAAGAATAGTTTGGAGGAAGCGTTGGAAACGTATACCTTCTTGCTGCAGCTTTATCCCAAGGACGATGATATTATGGTAAAGATCGCTGATATTGCCGAACAAAAAGGGGATATTCAGAAAGCTATCGATTATTTGGAACGGGCGATAGTTATCAACGATTCGCTTTCGCCGCGATTTTATCATCTGGCGGAATTGCTGGTTAAGGTTGATCAGGCGGACATTGCCAAGGAAGCCATTATTTCCGCGGTAGATTTAGAGCCAAAGAATCCAAAATACCTTGACTTACTAATAGAAATTGGTATACTATGTGGCGATAAGGATGTGGCTACGAAAGGTTTTGCCGAGCTTCGGCTCGTTAATCCAAAAAATCAGAAGTTACAAGTCTTTAGTGACAGAATTAAGACACTTACCTAGCGTTTGGGCAGATACCGAAGCGGTCAAACGGGGCTGACTGTAAATCAGCTGGCTACGCCTTCCAAGGTTCGAATCCTTGTCTGCCCACAATTGCCGCCTTAGCTCAGTGGTAGAGCAACGCTTTTGTAAAGCGTGGGTCGTCGGTTCAAATCCGACAGGCGGCTCATAATCTAATGCCGATGTAGCTCAGATGGTAGAGCACGTCCATGGTAAGGACGGGGTCTCGGGTTCAATTCCCGACATCGGCTCGGGTAATTCTCCATTTACAATGACCAAGCGCCCACTCGAATGTGTGCGATTTTTAGCATCTATCTATTGCAAAATTTGTTCAAGTCAATTATAGTAGAAGCAATTGAAAAAGCCATAAAAATAGAGAGGTTTTTTAGTTATGCGTCGAACTCCAGAATTGCAAGCAGAAGCTCGTGTATTTGAAAAAAAACCGATGGATGTGTTTGGTGTTGTTGAGCGGCCAAAGGTGGAGCGAACTTCGGAACAGGCGGAAGAAATCAAAAGAAAGATCGGGTTTATTGCTCGTGTTTTTTCGCGTAATTATGATATGGAAGTGTACCCTTCGCCACAAGGCGGATGGGCTTGCGCCTTAGATGAATCATTTATCCCAACGCTTGATCAGTATATGCGTGGTGAGATCCTGTCGCTTGATGCCATTCCTAAGAAAGCATTGCAGCCAACTAAAATCTATTATGATTTAAATGATGTGGATAAGGGAGGTATGAGTGAGGATGAAATTATGGGAGTCATGCGTCATGAAATTGGTCACTCGAAAAATACCGATTATCGACTACTTATAGAAGGACAAAAGAGCGCGCATGACGACGGGAATTTGCCGTCGAGCTGGGCCAGCGCTTGGAACGCTTGCGAAGATCCGTGGGTGAATAATAAAGAAATCGGCGATTCTGAAACGGTACGTGAGAAAATGACCTTGTTGTACCGCAAATTACTTCCGGAAATAGTGGAGAAAATTAACACCCAGCCTGCAAGCTGGCAGCTTGGTCTTAATATTATCCATTATTGGCTGACCGACGAGAGTATCCCCACCATTAAGGATAAAAAACTTTTAGAGTTATTTGATAAAATTAAACCGGCCGTTGATGCTTATTTTAATGGTGAAACTGCTGCTGAAACGCATAAAGTATTTCAAGACAAAATTTGGCCTGTTTTTAAGGATCTAGAGAAGAAATCTCTCAGTAATGAAGAGAAGAAAGAGATGATGCGACAAATGTCTGATAAATTATTTGGGGCTGAAGGCGAGAAATCAGATGAAAATGAATCCAAAGAAAATGATAAGAGCATAATGGATAAAATTAAGAAAAAGCTGGGACTGAAAAAAGATTCAGAAAAAGAGCAAAAGAAAAATCAGCAATCTGGCCAACCCGGCGGGCAACCTAAACCTGGCACGCAAGAAGGCCAAGAAACGGTGAAACAAGAAATGGAACGCCAGGAAAAAGGAGCCAAGGAACGTAATAATAAATTAAATCAGAGTGGTAACCCCATCGGGGAGCTTCCTGATGATATAGATTTGAGCAGTGTACCCGATGAAGTAGTGAGAGAGGTACAAAAGGCGATTGATGCTTTGTCGCCAGAACAGAAAAAGGAACTCGCCAAAAAAGCGCGCGAGCGTTTGGACAAAAAACTGGCCGATCAAGCTAACAAAAAACTTCCTAAAACTTCTCGGATGAAAAAGGATGAAAAAACTGGCGAATATCGACTGACGATCAATACGCTGCCAGAGGATAAAAAAGCAGAGCAAGTGAAGAAAGCGGTGGATGCATTTAATAAAGAACAGGATGAAAAGGCAGAAGCTGAGACCAAGGCGCAAGCTGACAAAGAAACTGCTGAAACAGCTCGCCGCGAAGCTAAACGGAAAGAGGACCAGGAGAAGCAGCAAATGGAAAAAGATGGCTTTGATCCAGCGACTGACCGTGATCTTTATTTACAGTTTAAAGCGTTGGAACAATCCATGGATGGGCAGATCACTTCTTTTATGCGCGTGATGGAACGCTATTTACCACGCAAGGAAGAAACTGAATATGGCGGCGAAGCCACGTACATTGGCAAACGCATCAGCCCCAAGGATGTCATTAAGCGGGCACCGGTTAAGGATTACCGTGTAATGTTGCGTCGACAAACGAGAGAATCGGAAGAAACTCGTCTCTACATCGCCCTTTTGATTGATAAAAGCGGATCAATGCAAGGACAAAAAATGGAAGAATCGCTCAAAACCGCAATCTTTTTTGGACGCGTACTTAAGCGGTTTGGCATACCGTTCGCAATTAAGTTTTTTGGTGATCATGTGGACCATCCGATGGCCTTTGCCGATGATTATGACGATCCTAAAAAGCATATTAAAAAGAATCTTATGGCCCAAGGGCGGGCCGTGGGCGGATCGACAGATATGAGTACACCGTTGATGGAAACGATTAAAGAAATGGTGGAGGCTAAGCGGCTATTTGTGGGAAGTCACGGCGGTGTGTTTATTATTTCGGATAGTGGCGCAAATGCCGGGCCGCTAACCGGGCAAAGTTTGCAAAAATATATTAAAGAACAACAAAAAACATTTTCAATATTGAATCTACTTTTGAGTAATAACTCGGGCGAGCTGGCCGAGGCACATGCTTTGTTTGGTAAGGAGCATGTGATTCAGGCGGCAGATTTTGGAAATTTACCAAACGAAGCGTTCAAAGTATTGCGTATTACTTTGGAACGAGTTTTAAAAACTTTTCGGTCAATTACTTAATTTAAAAATATGGTTAAAACAGGAACCGAAGTACAACGCGAGGCCGTCGCGATGGAAGCGGAACGCGGCGAGGGTTTGGAGGTAAAGGTGACGGTCCAGCCGCCTGAACTATTTGAGGATAATAAGCTACTTATTGAGGAAGTAGCCTCGACTGACGCTTATAATTTAGTCTATCGAGACAACGAATATGTGATTTATGATTCCAATGGCAAACAGCAAAAATTACCTGAAAAATTTCCTTTGGAAATTCTAATGAATGTAACTGAAATTGCTACAAAATTGAAAGAGAGTAATAAAACTTTTTTTGGACACAGACCCAATTTTGGTTATGATAAAGATAGGGTTTTTACTGTAGAAGAATTCTTTGTACTGTATGGTTTTAGACCTGTTTTAGCAGAAATGAAATCGTTTGAAAAGTATTTAGATCTGGAAGTGGTCAAGAGGTCGGATAGACACGCCTATACTATGACTGATCTTACAACTGCCCATGCTGCTTGGTATACGGGCAAGCGCGCACGGGCGAAACTAAGCTCTTCAGCTGATGAACAGTGGTTCGTTTTGGAAAGAGAAGGCATCATTTATACCTACCATACTACCGACGACGGGGGTAGAGCGCTTGAACCAAGTCATTGGCAGCTTGTTAGATTTGATTCGAATAAAATTAATCAGCAGGTACTATCACAATATCCTTGGCTCCGAGAATATGCCAAAATAGATAAAGGAAGACCGATCGAAGGAACTAAAGTCGCGGTCAGTTGCGAGAGGGGTATACTGAATGCTGTTAACATCGAGAAAAACCAGCGTATTTTTAGCGATGCGGCGGTAGGGTTTGTCGTTGATCCGAATAATCCTCGGATAATCCATTATTTAACTAATGAAAATGAAATTAAAACGATCCATGCTGACAAACTTGATTTATCACAAACCGAATCCGACATAAGAAAGCTGCCCTTCACTACCGCGGTAAAAGAGTTTCGCCTGGACCGCCGCGGTAATTTTTTTCTCATTATCACCGAGGAAAATGGTAAGAATAGATTAAAAATTTTGGAAAAAGATACCTTGCGTGTTACTGCAGAAGTGCCCGAAGCAAATGAAAAACTTGATATTGATAGCGTTGGTAATATTTATTTTTTAGATCATGAAAAGCGCCTTCGCATGGCCAACACTAATTTTTCTACCTTCCAAAAAGGTGGCCTTGAGGCGGCTCGTGACGCGAAAAAGAACAGGCTTTTGGCTTTGCAGGAACGACTAGCCAAGGGGCTGACCTTGCCGGCAGCAGGTGCCCGAGCAAAAGGGGAACAGAGTGAAGATGAGATTTTACGCGCCCTCGGTATAAAGCTTGAAGAAACATTTAAGTCGCTTATTGATAAGACTGCCTCTGTAGCGGATATTGATGAGCTGCGGGGGCAGATTGAAGTTATGAAGCAAGACGCGGAGTGGAGTGAACATCCGGAAGTATTTGTGACGGTAGAAGATCGGCTTGCTGCCAAGGAAAGTGATATGAAAACGGTCCAGCTGCGC
>Ga0209211_10007621_pt1 | contig 15124 bp, 14 predicted proteins | sample RifGroA2_FD_183992 | JGI IMG/M metagenome (GOLD analysis project Ga0209211, IMG submission 183992) | Groundwater microbial communities from Rifle, Colorado, USA - Groundwater A2 (SPAdes) (version 2) | ecosystem: Environmental > Aquatic > Deep subsurface > Groundwater | place: Rifle, Colorado... | reverse complement strand
CTTCAAATACACCACCAGTTCAATACCGAACAATTCCTTTTTTGTTGTCATAGTCATACCGACTACGCTAACAGGAATTATGAGCTATACGATATTACTTCACTGACCTTTTTTGTGAGCTATTAGGGGGAGTTGACAGACGTTATTGAGGGTGCTATACTTATAGATAGTAACCTTGCATAGCAGGGCAGCTCTTTGAAAAAAGAGACATTACATAAAGAAAGGCTGCAGATAATGGCTATATTCGGTACATCAGGGATCGCACTCTTCTTACTGGGTGCAACGGCCGTTGTTGTATTTGGATGGTACCTCATCCTTGAAGGAATTGTTTATGCAAAACGGGTGCAGAGTGCAAGGAAAAACAATGTACTCATTCCGAGCCCTATTCCTCTCGTTCTGCGCATACTTCTAGCTAGCGTAACACTTCTCGTTGCTGAAGCAGTTCTCTGGAATACGTATGTTGGTGGGGTGGCAACCACTGCTATCGGCTACGAGAACGAAGCCCAACACCAAGAAGACAAAGCTGTCAAAGAGTCCCAGCTGCCTAGCGTAAGTGAAATGGACCAGGTGCGTGCCCAACAAAAGGAGCGCGCCGAAGCAGGCCGTCACAAGGAGGCGCTGGAGAATTACAGTTCTGCTATGAAAAAGGAAGCCGAAAAGATTCGCCAACGTTCGCTCTCTACTACAGTAGAGTCAGTGACGCCCGAAGGCCAGTGACCAGTAACACCATCGCGTGCGATGGTGCAATCAGCCGTTGTATTGAGGAGTAGCTAATGTTGAAAAAAATGGTCGCCACCTCACTTCTTACGGTAGTACTCGTGATGCTCACCGGTTGTTCCGAGCCTGTACCTCCGGGGAATGTTGGACGGATCTACACTCGTTCCGGATGGTCAAACGAGGTTCTCAAGCCCGGCCGCTATGTGTGCTGGGGACGAGACCGGATGTACCTTCTTAACACGACCAATGCCGCCTTTAAGGAAAGTCTGAATGTTCTTGTCGGCGGAAAGGTAAACCTCAAACTGGATTTCTCTGTCAGGGTCAAGGCAAACGACACCGACATCGAAATGATGAAAAAAGCTTTCGAGAGCGTGACTTTGGAAGAAGGTAGTACGGCCATCATGCCGGAGCAGTTGTACCATACCTTCATGCAGATGAAGGCGCAGGCCGTGCCTCGTGAAGTCTACGAGGTCCAGCCGGATATCCAGACGGCGGTTGCAAATAGTCCTAAGTTGGCGATAGAGGTCCGTAAACGGATTACTGAAGCGGCAGCATCAACCCCGCTCGTCGTCGAAGACGCAGAAATCACCAACTACGATTGGCCACCGACTGTGACCGAGGCACAGAACAAGCTTGCGGAAATACAACTGCAAGAGGAAGCCGCATCGGCCAGAGTCCGTGCCGATCTGAAGAAGGCCGAAGGGCAACTTCAGATAGAAGAAGCCAACAAACTTGTTGAACTCAAAAAAGCCGAGGCGATTGCTGAAAGCATCGAGATCATCAAGGAAAAGTTGGCGAGGTCGCCGGAGTATCTCATGTGGCATCAGATCCGTGTGATGGGACAGGCGGCGATGGGGCCAAATAATTGCTTCATCCTCTACCCATTTGCCACCAACTCAAGACAGATAGAGGAAATGGTCTCAAACTCGAACCTGGTGCAGATGTTGCATCCGGATGGCCCGCACCCAGAGCTGAAGAAAAATAAGTCTCCCTCGACTGACTCTTCCGCGCTTGAAATTCTCCCTGCAACAGGGGAAATTAAGTATTAAAAAAACCGGCAATGTCTCTTTTGCCCCGACGATATACACATCGTCGGGGCTTTTCATTTTTACCTGTGTTACACTATGGGTATTAGAAATAATTTTTAATATATATTCATGAAGCAGAAGCAGAAAGGATATGGCAGGAGGTTTGGGGTCAGCGAGCGCACGATGCGGCTATTCTTCATCTCTGTCGCGTTCCTTGCTTTTGTGGCAGGGATGGGACTTGCGCCCTACATCCTTGATAGTCCCGCCCTAGAGGCCGCCGGGCAGATTCCCCGTTAGGCGCTTATGAGCTACACAACGCCGACACTGGTAATTCTTGTATTTATATTCTTTTTTGCACTGACCGCGGGCGTGACTGTTGCGCGAGCGTATATATACATAGAGAGACCCCTCACTCTGGAGGAGCTCTCAATGTAGAAAAAGAACAACCGATGTGCTAAAATAGACACAACCACCCCGTATGTCCAAAGCGGGGCGCTTTATTGCTATGCCTAAAGATAACACAGAAAAAATAACCATCAGAGGCGCGCGGACGCACAACCTCAAAAATATCACCCTGGAAATCCCACGGGGGACCTTGACAGTCTTTACCGGCCTTTCGGGTTCAGGCAAGAGCTCGCTTGCCTTTGACACTATCTTTGCGGAGGGCCAGCGCCGCTACGTGGAATCCCTCTCCGCCTACGCGCGGCAGTTCCTGCACCAGATGCAAAAGCCCGATGTGGATGAAATCACAGGGCTCTCGCCCGCCATCTCTATTGACCAAAAGTCGCGCTCAAACAATCCGCGCTCCACGGTCGCGACCATTACCGAGATTTACGACTATCTGCGAGTGCTCTTTGCGCGCGTGGGCAAACCCCACTGCCTCACCTGTGGCAGGCCCATAGAGAGGCTCTCTAATGAGGAGATTATCGCGCTCATTAAAGAGAGCATGGGTAAGGAACGCGAAACACTCCGCATCTATGCGCCTCTGGTACGCGGGCGCAAGGGCGAGTACTACCAGCTCCTTTATGATTTATTGGATAAGGGCTACCGCGAAGTATTGGTGGACGGAAAGCGCAAGAACTTGCGCGAGCGCATCGTACTTGGTCGCTACACGAGCCACACCATTGACGTGCTTGTGGACGAATTGGTACCAGAGGATTGGAAGCTAGACAGGAAGGGTGCCGATGAGCGTCTTGCCGAGGCGGTGGAGCGCGCGCTTGCCGAGGCGGACGGACTCGTGCGCATTATGGGTAAAGAAAAAGATACCGTTTTCTCTTCAAAATTTGCCTGCCCCTACGATGGTTTTTCTTACCCCGAGCTGGAGCCGCGGCTCTTCTCATTCAACTCCCCCTACGGCGCTTGCCCGACTTGTAACGGTTTAGGAACCAAGCACCTTTTTGGCACAGATCCTTGCGAGGTTTGCGGCGGCGCGCGCCTTCGCCCCGAGGCCTTGAAAGTGCTCATTCACGGCAAGAATATTGTGCAGCTTAGCTCTCTTTCCATACAAGAGGCGCGCGCATTTTTTAAAAATCTTAAGCTCACTGCCACAGAGCAGGTGATTGCCGCCGTGGTGCTCAAAGAGATTGAGTCGCGCCTCCAGTTTATAGAGAATGTCGGCCTCGGCTATATTGCGCTCTCGCGTCGCGCGCACACGCTCTCCGGCGGCGAGGCCCAGCGCATCCGCCTCGCTTCTCAGCTCGGTTCACGCCTTACCGGCACTCTCTATGTGCTGGACGAGCCAACCATCGGCCTCCATGCACACGATAACGACCGACTGATTAAAACCTTGGAGGAGCTCCGCGACCTAGGGAACACCATCATCGTGGTGGAGCACGACGAGGATACAATACTCGCATCCGACTACCTCGTAGACATCGGCCCCGGCGCCGGTGTGCACGGCGGGTATGTGGTGGCGGCGGGGGAGACAGACAAACTACTCAAGCAAAAGAAAGGAACGATAGATTCACTCACTCTTGCCTACTTGCGCGGCGAACGAAGCATAGAAGTTCCCAAAAAGCGGCGCAGTGCGGAGCAGGGAACCCTGCAGGTTATAGGCGCCACCATTCATAATCTTAACAATCAAAATATTGAAATCCCGCTGGGAAGGATTGTGGCTATCACCGGCGTCTCCGGCTCGGGTAAGAGCACGCTCCTCTATGACGTGCTCCACGAGAATCTCTCGGCGCGCTTTGACCGCCGCTATCGTTCCAACAAGATATTTAATTGTGCTAAATTTCTCGGCGCCGAGTATCTGAGTCGCTACGTACTCGTTGACCAGAGCCCCATTGGGCGCACGCCGCGCAGCAACCCGGCAACCTACACAGGCGCTTTCTCGCACATCCGCGAGCTCTTTGCCGCCACCGAGCTTGCGCGCGTGCGCGGTTGGGGACCAGGACGCTTTTCTTTCAACGTTCGCGGCGGGCGCTGCGAGGCCTGTCAAGGCAATGGGATGGTGGCGGTGGAGATGCACTTTCTTCCCACGGTCTACGTTCCCTGCGGCGTCTGCGCAGGGAGACGCTTCCAAAAAGAGACCTTGGAGGTGCGCTTCCAGAAAAAGAACATCTACGAGGTACTGGAGATGACTGTTGAAGAAGCGCAGAAATTTTTCAAAAACATTCCCGTCGTCAACGACCGCCTGCAAACACTCCTGGACGTGGGGCTCGGCTATCTTAAACTAGGGCAGTCGGCAACCACACTCTCTGGCGGCGAGGCCCAGCGTATGAAGATTGCAAGCGAGCTCTACCGCCCGCTCACCACGCGCACCATCTATCTATTGGACGAGCCGACGGTGGGACTCCACTATGAGGACGTGCGGCACCTCCTCGCCATCCTAGACAAACTCATTGCGCGCGGAAACTCGGTGGTGATCATTGAACACAACATGGAGGTCATTAAGTGCGCCGACTGGGTCATTGATATGGGGCCGGAAGGCGGCGACGGGGGAGGGAAGGTGGTGGCCAAAGGCACGCCCGAGGATATTGCAAACCACTCCACATCATACACCGGCGAGTACTTGCGTTATTCGTTGAAGAAAAAATGAAAATCCCGCTCTTTCTTCAGAAAGGGCGGGATTGTGGCAATGATACCGAGTAACTTTATGCGGCAGAAAGCGCGCGAAGCTCGTGGTACGAGGCGCCGCCCATCGCTTTGTGGATTGCCTTCATGTCTCGTGCAAGTACGATGACATCTCGCTCGCGCACGTGCCGGCGGTGGTCAAGGCCTTTCCTCCATGCGTTGCAAACTTTATCAACCGCTCGAGTTACCCTGCGGTAATGCCTGCGGTCTCCGCAGGAAATGACGACAACTCCGCCAACCTGCGTGCACTCAAGTCCCGCAAGCGCATCCTTTGGCCGCTGTGGCTTGAAGTGGACATCGAGTCTGACCGGTTTAGGCATCGCCGGAACAAAGGCGGGCATGGTGAGCGGGTCAGACGTGGAGAACTCACTCCCCTTGGAGACTAAGAATCCAAACACTTTCTGGAACAACAGGTAGACGCTTCTGAAAAATGCCATCATTTCCTCCTCTTTTCAATCTTTACTTTACCTATTTATTATTATATACTAGACACAATGAAAAGTCAATACCTCACCAAACACAGACTGCCTGATGCGCCGGGGGTGTATTTGTTTAAGAAGGGGAAGCAGATTCTCTACATCGGCAAAGCCACCTCGCTCAAGAGCCGTGTGAAGAGCTACTTTAGCAAGGACATCAGCGAGACGCGCGGCCCGCGCATCGTCGGTATGGTGGAGACGGCAACTGCGCTTGCGTACCGCGAGACTCCCTCGATACTAGAAGCGCTCATGCTGGAGGCGGAGCTCATCAAGCGCCACCAGCCGCCATACAACAGCTCCGCCAAGGACGACAAGAGCTGGAACTATTGTGTAATTACTAAAGAGAAATTTCCGCGCGTGCTGGTTCTGCGCGGCAAAGAACTCCCGTTTTTTGACGAGCCGATTAAATTCCAAGCCGGCCCCTTCCCGTACGGTGGTGAACTCAAGGAGGCCATGAAGATCGTCCGCAAAATTTTTCCCTACCGCGATATGTGCATACCCTTCCAAACTGCCCTTCGACGAGCTCAAAACAAATCTTGTTTTAATGCGCAAATAGGGCTCTGCCCGGGTGTCTGCGACGGGCGGATGAACGCACGCGATTACGCGCGCACGGTACGGAACCTCATTCTCTTTTTCAGAGGTAAACAAAAGGAGCTCACCCGCACACTCACTCGCGAGATGAAGACGCGCGCAGACGCGCAGGACTTTGAGGGGGCGGCGCGTCTGCGCAACCAGCTCTTTGCATTTTCACATATCCGTGATGTCTCACTCCTTAAGCGCGCTGACCGGGCGGAGGTCGCAGAGACGCGAATTGAGGCCTACGACGTCTCACATATCTCTGGCGCCTCGGGTGTAGGTGTGATGGTGGTGATGCAGAGCGGGCTCTTGGCCAAGGGTGAGTATCGCAAGTTCAGGCTGTACGCACAAAAAAATGATGATACCGGCGCGCTCGCCGAAGTGCTCGCGCGACGCCTCCGGCACACCGAGTGGGCCTATCCCTCACTCATTGTGGTTGACGGAGGAGCGGGGCAGAAGCACGCGGTGAAGCAGGTGCTTAGTGAAGCTGGCCTGAACATCCCTGTGGTTGCCGTCACAAAAGATGAGCGGCACAAGGCGCATCACATCATGGGCGAGAGCGCACTGGTGCGTGACCACCATGACGACATCCTTGCCATCAACGCCGAGGCGCACCGCTTTGCCATCGCCTACCACCGCCACCTGCGCGAAAAAATAAAATAGTTTTTCAACAGCTTCGCATGTTTTAGCGTGTATGTATGCCTCTGTGAATGATATAATTTTTCTCATGGCACTGATCCAATCGGATCACGCGCGCCTCGAAGCGAACCGATGGCTCGTATGGGGGCGGCTTTTGTACGTGAGCACCCTGCTCATGCTCTATGGCGCGGCAACGCTCAACTATGCGTTCACGGTCTACACTGTGTCGCTCCCGCGCCGCGCGCTCCTCTTTTTTGTCTCCGCCTATGCACTTTGCCTCCTCATGTGGGTGCTTTGGTACTTAATGGGGAAATACCACTGGTACGGTGGCGTGAACGCGTTTTCCTTCGCGCAGACCCTACTGGATATCGGGCTCATTACCCTTGCCGCGCTCATGGCCGAGGAGCCACTCATCTTTTTCTTCATGCTTATTCCCATCGTCTCCTCGTCGCTCCTCTGGGAGAGCCGCGCGCCGGGCATTACCGCTCTTGCGGCGCTTACACCCGCACTTATCTATGTGAGCTACACCGAGACGATTGTGTCCTACACGCGCAGTTGGGGGCTCTTCTTTGACGTCTCACTGCGCATCCCTGTGCTCACCTTTGCGGCGGTGCTCGCCGGCGTGACGGTGACACTTACCGTTCTCTCCATACGTCTCGGCGGCATTGCCCGCGAGCGCGCCTTGCTCCTTTCCGCGCTTACCAGTTCAGACAGCAGGCGCGCCCCGACACTTGAAAAAAAAGTAGTCGTAGATGATGCTTCACAGCGCATTATCCAAGCAAAAGAGTTTGAGGTGGCTAAAGCCAACGAGCGTCTCTCAACGCTCGCGCGGGCAAAATCTGATTTCGTAACTGTCGCCACGCACCAGCTACGCACCCCGCTCGCGGGCATCCGCTGGTCGCTGGACATGCTCATGAAAAAAAACTTTGGTGAAGTCAATGAAGAACAACTCTCGGTGCTGGGAAAGGGGCTTGTCAACACCGAGCGCATGATTCGTCTCGTCAATGATATCCTCAATCTGGACAAGATTGATAACGACCAGCTTAAGTTTGCCATGTCGCGCGGCGACCTCGGCGCGGTCATTGAGGGGGCGATTGCCGACCTCTCACAGCAGGCGGAGGTCAAGCAGGCACAGATTGTATACGTCAAGCCCGAGTCGCCATTGCCGCCAATTTTACTGGATGCCGACAAACTACGCATGGCGCTGGATAACCTCCTTGACAACGCAGTGAAGTACTCAAACGAGGGCGGCACAGTACGTGTTGAGATTGACGTTAGCAAGGCGCATAGCTCAAGCAACCCCGCACTTTCCATCAGCATCTCTGATAACGGCATTGGGATATCCGAGAGCGAGCGCACCGAGATTTTTTCAAAGTTCTACCGCGCGCCCAATGCCCGCCATCAGGACCCCAACGGCAACGGCATTGGGCTCTTTGTGGTCAAAAGCATTGTGGAGGGGCACCACGGCAATGTGTGGTACGAGAGTGAGGAAGGGAAGGGAACGACCTTCCATGTTTCCCTGCCGGTTTCCACAGGATAGCCTTGCGCGCTTGTAGCTTCTTCCCATACTTGCTACAATAAGAGCACATTATCGGTTAACCAGAGAGTCATGGATAGCAAACTAAAAATACTTATTGTGGAGGATGACGAGTTTCTTCGTTCACTCACTGCCAAACGACTTGAAAAGGAGGGCTATGTCGTGGCCGTTGCCGTTGACGGCGAGAGCGCTCTCGTTACCGCCGCACAGGAAAGGCCGGACCTCATCTTCCTTGACCTGCTCCTGCCTGGACTGGATGGTTTTGAGGTGCTCGGAAAGCTCAAGGCCAATACAGAACTTAAGGTTGTGCCCGTGGTGGTCTTTTCAAACCTCGGACAAAAGGAAGATATTGAGCGCGCTAAGCAGCTCGGCGCCAACGAGTTTCTTGTTAAGGCCAATTTCACTTTAGATGATGTGGTGCTCAAGATTAACGAGATACTTAAAAAGTAAGGGCCTATGGCGAAGCTGCGCGTAGGAGTCCTGCGTGGCGGTCCAAGCGCCGAGTATGAGGTCTCCCTTAAGACGGGCGCTTTTGTGCTCTCGCGATTGCCGCCGGAGAAGTATCAGCCGCGCGATATTCTTCTTACTCGGGAAGGTGAGTGGTTCATGGAGGGACTCCCTGCATCTCCAGAGCGCCTGCGTCATGCGGTGGACATCGTCTTTAATGCGCTCCACGGGAGCTACGGCGAGGACGGCCAGGTCCAGCGCTATCTGGACTCAATCGGCCTACCCTACACCGGCTCGCGCGCTTTTGCGTCGGCGCTTGCCATGAACAAGACGCTTTCCAAAGAGTATTACAGCACGGAAGGTCTCAAGACCCCCCCCGCGCTCGCATTCAGCGAGGGGACGCCTGAAGGGGAGATTGCGGCGATGGTATTTAGGAAGATTGGTCCGCCTTGGGTGGTGAAGCCAGCCGACAACGGTTCCTCGGTAGGGGTGCGCGTAGTGCGCTTTCTCAAAGACCTCCCCGCCGCTGTTGCCGCCGCCTTCACGATAGCCAAGTCCATTTTGGTTGAGGAGTTCATCCGCGGGAGGGAGGCGACCTGTGGCGTGGTGGATAAGTACCGCGGCTATGATATCTATCCGCTCTTCCCTATCGAGATTGTGCCGCCCAAGGAGAGGCCTTTTTTTGACTATGAGGCAAAGTACGGGGGCATCTCGGAGGAGTTCTGCCCGGGGCGTTTTGATGAGGCTACCAAACATTCCCTGCAGGATATGGCGGTGCGCGCGCATAAGGCGCTCGGTCTCTCGGATTACTCGCGGAGCGATTTTATGATTCACCCCACACGCGGCATCTTTATTTTGGAGACCAATAGCCTCCCGGGTCTCACCGAGGAGTCCTTGGTCCCCAAAGCGCTCGCTGCCGCCGGCGCGCACCCCTCGCACTTTTTAGACCACATTGTCACCTTGGCGCTGGAGAGAAGATAACATTTTCACATTTTCCCTCCAAAGGCGGGCAGGCAAGAATGTTGGAATGTTTTTAGTGAAGTGTGGACTTGGTATCAAACCGGTGGAACGACATATTACGAGAATTGTCCGAGTGGAATCAACTCAAGATCGCTCACGAAGCCCAGCTTGCTACCCGATAATGCCATTTTATCAGATTTTGCGAGCCTCTGCATGGAACTAACCGGAACTGACCTTAACTGACCGGTTTTCGCCCACTGGTTGCCCTCGTGGCGAGCTTTGTGCCGAGGGTAAGAGTTTGCCACCTAATTGCGAACCGGTCGAGCCGTAATTCCAAATTTGAGAGCGTGGGACGATTTGCTTAACGCGAGCGATGTTAAGCAAATCACACTGAGTCATAATCGCTTAACTTTTAGCTTTGTTCGAACCGAGTTTTTTTCTTCCTGAATATCCTCTCCTGCACACTGCATCAAAGTATCGAAGTAGCCGGTAAGATTGAAAGCCGCATCGTGCAACTCCTGATCGGTCAGATCGGCATTAAAATCTTCCTTGAATATTTTCCTCAATTTATCGAGGCTTTCTTGTGAAAATTTCATATTGGTTTGGATTATACTTGTTTAATGTTTGCCTTTAACTTTTTATAGTGACGTTCCCGTTGCTTAAACTGTTTCTCTAAAAATGGAATCCGTGCGTCCCGATAATCAACGATTGTTTTTTGCTCTCCAATATCTCGGAGGCGTCCCATGTACTGAACGAGTTTGCCCTCGAACGAAAAAGGAAAGGCTAAAATCAGACAAGAAATTCCTCGAATATCTATACCCTCACCAAAGAATTGTCCGGTAGAAAGGATGATTCGATAATGTCCAGACTCAATTTGCTTCAGTTTCGATTTTCTTTTCGGTGCTGAATCGTCTCCTGAAATCACGATTGTCTCGCACTTACCCTTAAGATACATCGCCAAAATTTCCAAGTGTTCCTTTCGCTCACTTAACACAAGTAATCTTTTGCCTTCGCCAACCTTGCTTAAAATATCCTCGATAATCATTTGGTTTCTGGCAGTATCAAAACAAACTACCTTGGCCAAAAGTTGAAAGTGGTCGGTAGTAAATTTAAACGGTATGGCTAAGACAGTCGTGCGGATTAAGACATCTGGTGGTTGATGTGGAGTATCGGAGAGCGGTGCAAAATCGGATGTTTCCATATGAGCGATAATGTCGCCGATGTAAACGTAAATCAATTTTTCATCATTAAGGAAAGTTTATGTTGAGTGTCGCTTTCGGACAAGCAAAATATTACACCGACAATTTAAGAGAAAACATTTTGCGAGGAATTAGACAGAAAATCAGGCGAGGCGAGCTTTCGGCAAAAGCCCCACTCGGATATTTCAACGAACCGAGATTGCGAACGATTGAGCCCGACAAAAAAACTTTTAACAAAGTAAAAGAAGTTTTGCGGGCTTTTGCCACCAGCGAATACACTTTAACAAAAATTCAAAGCAAAATGTTTTCTCTTGGCTTGGTTGGCGCAAGAAGCGGAAAGAAAATGCCCTTGTCGTCTGTTGAACATATTTTGAAAAATCCATTTTATTACGGGCATTTTCTTTACCGCGGCGAACTTCATCAAGGAAGCCATAAGCCAATGATTACAAAGAAACTTTTTGACCAAATACAACAAGCGTTGAAAGACAACGGCAAACCCCGCAAAAAGCGAAAAGAGAAAAAAGAACTTTTGTTTTTGAATTTTGCGAGGTGTGGTGAGTGCGGCTATTGCATAACGGCAGACAGAAAAATCAAAAAGAGCGGCAGAGAATATGTTTATTATTTTTGCACCAGAAAAAGCAAAATTCAAAAATGCCAGCAACACCGCTTTTTGCGGGAAGAAAATTTTTCCGAACAAGTAAAAGAGAATTGTCAAAAAGTTTCTTTGCCCGATGTTTGGCGGGAAAGATATTTAAATAAGTTGAAAATATGGGAAAACGAGAACCGCCAAACATCAGACCTTTTCGCTCAAAATCTCAAAAAAGAAATTTCCGCCATTAAAACAAAACTGGAAAGATTGACTGACGCTTATCTTGCGGAAGTATTGGAACTGGCGGAATATCAGCAAACAAAAAACGCCTTAATGGCGGAAAAGAAAACAAAAGAGGAAAAATTATCGGATTTTGAGCGAAAAGGAAATCATTGGCTCGAACTCACCAGAAACTGGATTTTAGAGGCCAACCAAGCCAAAAATCTCGCTTTGCAAGATAATTTTTCGGAAATGAAAAATTATCTCAAAAAAATCGGCTCGAACCGCCGCCTTGCGGCGGAACGGCTGGAAATTGATTTCAAAAAGCCCTTTGATTTGCTCGCAAAACTGCCCGCCGAAGCGAGGGGCAAAGCCCCGAGCGAGGCGACTAATTCAATATGGTGGACCGTGCGAGGCTCGAACTCGCGACCTCCGCATTGCAAATGCGGCGCTCTAGCCAACTGAGCTAACGGCCCGAAATGAGGAGATACCTCGCGATTATATACAATTGACGCCAAAAATGCTATACTATGTAGGATGAAAAGGGATATCGGCAATACTATCCCCATAGTTATCGGCATTGTTGCCCTATTGCTCTTGGCATCAGTATTTTTAGCCAAACGCGCAGTGGCTCCGGAGCTCCAGATGGCAACGACAACCGCGGCAACAACGAGCGCCGTGGGAGCAGATGCGGAAGATTCTCCGCTAGAGAAGCTGATAGATAAAATTATTGGTGAGCCGGAGGCAAGCAGCACGTCTACACCTACTTCACCCAAGAACAGCGGCAAGGTGGTTGTAGATCCTGCCCTCTGCAAGGGGCGTTGCGCGCCGAATGAGGAGTGTCGCAAGGAGCTGGGCTGCGCGCCCTGCGCGCCCAACACGCCTCCCGAGTATGGCAACCTCTGCACCTGTGAGCCTGTCTACAACTGTGTACTGAAATAAAAAAAGCCCCATCACGGTGACGGGGCAAGGGCGCTTGCGCGCTTAAGGATTTTTCCCTCAACATCCAGGAGCTCACTTTGTATCATTCTGATAAGCCACAAATCGCTTGAATGATTGCCGCAGATACTCACTACCGATCCCGCGAGAAGCCGCGAGGGATGAATGAACGCAAGTGCTCCGAGACAGTCAACAAGGCGGTGCTTGGCAAATTGCTCGAGCGCATCCTGCGCTTTTAGCGTCCGTGCCCATGTAATGTGAGAATGGTGCTTCCAAACGCAGAGCGCATTCCCGAGAGAAGAGAGATAGTAGAGCCCGTGGGGCATCCCCGGCGTATATGCCCTCATGTCATCTTTGAGGCGGTGCAAGTCTTCTGGCAGATTCCTGCACAGCTCGTAGTCGCCCATGCCGGAGTAATTGATAGAGATCTTAATATGGAGCCCCGGACTGTGCGATGGCTCAAAGGCACTGTATCCGCCGAAAACATCGTGGTGGGAGAATGCAACAGCATTGGCCCCTGTGCACCACTCAACCTTTTGTCGCGTTGTCTCCAGCGACCTGTGGAGGGCCTCGTAGAACTCGTACGAACGGCCAAAGTAAGGCGGCCAGCCGAGTCCGTTGAGGGTCAGTCCCAAGATACCGAACCAGCGCAGTGGGGTAATGTGCTCAATGATTTCAAGCGCGGTGCTATTTTCCACAAGCACAATTCTGCGCGGACGGCGTTGGGCCAATGAGCTCTCGATAGTGCTCACGCACACACGGTTATGGATCGTTCTCTGCCAGAGCCATGCTTTGTGCGAGTGGTCGTTAGTGGCACTATCTGCGTTTGGCAAAAAGGTGAGTTGTGATTTGCGGCCAAGCGGATTAGTTCCTAAAACCTTCACTCTTTCCCTCAATACTTTTATATTCATTCCTCTCTCCTTTTATCTATGAACAGTCTGGGATAAATAGTAACATAGTTTGCTCTCTTGCGCAAACCCTGTTGCGGAGATGAGGGGAGCATGGTTTAATATAAGCAAAGGGCCTATAGTATAGTGGTAACACGCATCCATGGCATGGATGAGTCGGGGGTTCGACTCCCCCTAGGTCCACCAACAGGAATTTTGCAAGTTTTTTGAGCCAGACGGAAGCATTGCCTCGGGGCTTCGCCCCTCGGCTTGGTGGCTTTGCGCCTTGCGCAAAGCCACATAATCCCACGGCTCGGAAAACGAAAAGGAAGCGGATTGTATATCTAAAATCCTAATGCAAAACATTATGCTCAAACCAAAATATTTTCTCTACGCTCGCAAATCAACGGAAGATGATGACCACCAAATTATGTCTATTGAGGCACAGCTTTTTGAGTTGCGAGAGTATGCGCGTAGAGAAAATGTGGAAATTCTCCAAGAATTTACCGAGTCGAAAAGCGCAAAGAAACCCGGGCGAGAACTTTTTGCGGAAATGATTACCAAAATTGAAGCGAGCGAGGGCGTAGGAATTTTAGCGTGGCATCCGGATCGTCTCGCCCGCAACTCGGTAGATGGTGGAAAAGTTATCTACCTCGTTGACACCGGCAAGATTGTTTCTTTGCGCTTTCCGACATTTTGGTTTGAACCAACTCCGCAAGGGAAATTCATGTTGCAAGTGGCGTTCGGTCAATCCAAGTATTACAGCGATAATCTTGTTGAGAATATCAATCGCGGTATCCGCCAAAAACTCCGCCGTGGCGAATGGCTAACGCTCGCACCCTTTGGCTATGTGAACAACCCCAAAACTCGGACGATTGAGCCGCACCCTACGAAATCAAAAATTGTGGTGCGAGCGTTTGAGGAATTTGCCAAAGGAACGCATACACTCAAATCTCTTTCGGAGTTTTTGGCGGAACTTGGCATTGAAACTCGACACCGAACGCCACTTGCCAAAGCGTCCGTCCACCGGATGCTCACCAATCGCGCATACCTTGGTTTTGTGGCACACAAAGGCGAATATCACGAAGGACGCTTTGAGCCAATTCTTTCCCTCGCAACCTTTGAAGCCGTGCAGGAAATATTGAAGCGAAAGGCAAAACCTCGCAAATCCAAACAGAGACACAATTTCCCTTTTACCGGATTACTCACTTGCGCCGAATGTGGAAGCGCGATCACCGCCCAATTCGCGCACGGCAACGGCGGAACTTACCGCTACTATCGGTGTACGCGGAAAAAGGGAAATTGTGCTCAAAAATATTTGCGAGAAGATTTGCTCGTTTCGCAACTAAAGGCACGGCTTCAAAGTGTTGCGCTTTGCGATGAGTGGACAAAGAAAATGTTGAAGCAAGTTGAAGCGTGGGAAAAGGAGAAAGTCCACTCATCGCAAACATTCGTCCAAAATCTTGAAACGGAACAAAGCGAAGTTTCCGCAAAACTAAACAAACTTGTTTCTTCGTATATTGACGGCGATGTGCCAAAAGAAAGTTATCTCGCCAAAAAGGAGGAGTTGATGATGCGGAAACTCGCTTTGACTACCCAAAAAGAAGATTTTGGACGAACGGGGAAGAATTGGATTGAACCATTGCGGAGTTGGATTTTAGATATACAGAAAGCCAAAAAATTGTCGCAGGGCGACAATTTTGAGGACATTAAGGCATTTGTCCAAAAAGTTGGAACGAACCATCAACTTTTGGACAAATCCGCTTCCTTTTCGTTTTCCGAGCCGTGGGATTATGTGGCTTTGCGCAAGGCGCAAAGCCACCAAGCCGAGGGGCG
>Ga0209211_10007620_pt1 | contig 15124 bp, 13 predicted proteins | sample RifGroA2_FD_183992 | JGI IMG/M metagenome (GOLD analysis project Ga0209211, IMG submission 183992) | Groundwater microbial communities from Rifle, Colorado, USA - Groundwater A2 (SPAdes) (version 2) | ecosystem: Environmental > Aquatic > Deep subsurface > Groundwater | place: Rifle, Colorado... | reverse complement strand
TTGAGGGGAGAGTTTGTAATTATCATCAATTCTGGAGTAAAATGAGATTATGAAAAAGTTTTATATCACGGCTGCCATACCTTATGCAAACGCTAAGCCTCATCTGGGCCACGCCCTAGAGAAGCTCCAGGCAGATGTTTTAGCTCGATGGCATCGTCTCAAAGGGGAAGATGTTTGGTTTTTGACAGGCACCGATGAAAATGCTCAAAAAAATGTTTTGGCCGCACAAATAGCTAACCGGTCGGTTCAGGAATTCGTTGATCAAAACGTTGTTTCTTTTCAAGAGCTACTAAAGGCCTTAGAGATCAGCAACGATGACTTCATTCGGACTACAAATAGAGATCGTCACTGGCCTGGCGTTATCAAGCTCTGGCGGGCTTGCGAGAAAGCTGGAGATATCTATAAAAAGAGCTACACTGGATTCTATTGCACGGGCTGCGAGGCCTTCCTGACGGAAAAAGATCTGGAGAACGGCCTTTGCCCCGAGCACCTCAAAAAGCCGGAATTGGTTTCTGAAGAAAATTACTTTTTTCGTCTGACCAAGTATCGCGAGAAGTTGAAAACCCTGATCGGAAGCAATGAATTGATCATTGTTCCCGAAAAGAGAAAAAGTGAGTTGTTGAATTTCATCAATTCGCCAGATTTTCAAGACTTCAGCGTTTCCCGTCCCACAGAAAGAATGAAGGGCTGGGGCATTCCCGTGCCTGGAGATCCCAATCAGACCGTATATGTCTGGAAAGATGCGCTCGGGAACTATATTACCGCCCTAGGTTACGGGACTGGCGACGAAACGAAATTTAAAAGATATTGGCCGGCCGACGTTCACGTTATTGGTAAAGGCATCGCTAAGTTTCATGCCATCTTTTGGCCGGCCATGCTCATGTCGGCTGGTATTCAATTGCCCAAGGCTATTTTTATCCACGGCTACATCACGGTTGACGGGCAGAAGATGTCCAAGACTCTGGGTAATGTTATCGATCCGATCCAATTAGTTGAGAGACACGGTCCAGAGGCTGTTCGCTATTTCTTGCTTTCAGAGATACCGTCTCTGGGCGATGGTGATTTTACGATTAGTCGGTTTGAAACGAGATATAATTCAGATTTAGCCAGCGGATTGGGCAACCTGGTGGCGCGGGTGGTTAAGCTGAGCGAAAAAAGAAAAATACAGGTCGCGAAACTGACGGATCCGGAAATCGGATTAGCCATTAAAGAAACAAAACGGAAAACGGCAGAAGCCCTGGCAGAATTTAAGTTCAACGAAGCCCTGTCGTCAGTTTGGCAGCTGATCGCTTTCTGCGATCGGTACATCGACAAAGCCAAGCCCTGGGAAGAAAAAGAGGGATCAGATCGGGTCGTCGCCGATTTGCTGCTGACTATCAAAGAAATCTCCGACCTGCTTTTGCCGTTTTTGCCCGGGACCTCGGAAAAAATTCAACAGCAGCTAATCAGTAACAAAAAAGAAAACCTCTTCCCGCGGCTGGCTTGAGCCTTGCCTGGATTCAGGTTCGGCGATCGTGACATCTCACCATTGCTATAGCAGAGATAAAACGTCAACGATGTCGTCAGTTGACCCCCCCCGTCTAAAAAGTTTACAAATTCAGAACCGGCGTATTATCTGTCATGAACCAGTACAAGCCCTTGACTAATCTTCTTGATCATGGTTATTAACTAGTATATGCAAAGGCTTTCTGCCCGAAACTATTTTTACTTCTATTTTACCTCCTCGGGGCGAGGAAATCTTTTGCCAATGGTCTAGGAATTCTGATAATAAATTAATCTAAGCAAAAGACACCTCGCCAACGAGGTTTTTTTAATCCATGACCACCAATAAACCCCAAAAATTGCGTCAGTTGCTGAAGATGAAAAAGTCGCTTTTGATGCCCGTGGCTCATGACGCTCTGACCGCTAAACTGATCGCGCAAGCGAGCTTTGAGGCTTTTTCCATTGGCGGCTTCGGCCTAGCCGCCAGCCATTTCGGCCTGCCGGACATCGGCGTCCTGACCCAGGGAGATTTTCAGCCGAGCATTAAAAACATACTGGCTTCGAGTGCTTTGCCGGCTCTCGTCGACGGCGACACAGGCTATGGTAATGGTGAAAGCATCAAACGTTTGGTCCGGGAATATGAAGCCCTGGGCGCGGCTGCTATCTTCATCGAGGACCAGGTCTGGCCCAAGAGGTGTGGCCACACCGGCGTTAAGGAAATTGTAGCCGCGGAAGAGATGGCGGAGAAGATTAAAGCCGCGGTCGAAGCCAAGACCAATCCCGACTTTCTGATCATGGCTCGGACCGACGCCCGGTCAGCCCTGGGCAGCGTTGAGGCGGCCATCGAGAGAGCCAGGGTCTACTTAAAAGCCGGGGCAGAAGCGATTTTCATCGAGGCGCCCAGAACTATCGAAGAAATCAAAATAATACCCCAAGCCCTGCCCGGGACCATTCTTTTAATCAATATGATGGAGGGGGGTCAGACCCCGCTTTGTTCGCAAAAAGACTTGGGAAAATGGGGTTATAAATTGATTGCTTACCCGATTAGCTCGCTTTTGACTATGGTCAAGGCGATTTCCGAAACCCTGGAATATCTCAAGATTCACGGCACGACCAATGATTACTTCGTCAGAAATATGGCCAGCTTCGAGGAATTAAAAAATCTCTTGAATTTTGATCAGATTTCCGTTCCTAACCCGCAAACTAAAACCAGAAGAAAGGAGAAGCGATGAAATTCTTGGTTTGGCTTTTCGGGCTGTTTCACTGGTCGTTGATGCCAGATTATGTTCCGCCAGAAAGCATGGATGACAAGTACAACTTTCAATGGTGGGAAGAGGAGGCACGCGTTGGCGGTGACTGGCAAAAACCCGATCTAGACTGAATCGAAGTCGGGCAAAGAAAAGAGGGGCAGGCCAAATGGGCTTTCGCGCCTACCCCTCTTTTCCAAATTATAGCAAAAACCAGAGATTTGATATATTGCCCTGCGTTATGCTAATCTGAACTTGATGTTTACTATCTCAAAAAGGATTCAAGCGATTGAAGCGTCGGGCATCCGCCGGGTTTTTGATTTGGCGGCCAAATTGAAAAATCCGATTAACTTTTCCATCGGCCAGCCGGATTTTGACGTGCCGCCGGCGATAAAAAGAGAGGCTATTTTAGCCATCCGGCAGGGTTTCAACAAATACGTCCCGACCCAGGGGATTCTGCCCTTGCGCCAAAAGATTGCCGAGAAGCTGAAGCGAGAAAATCAAATTGACGCCAAAGCCGAAGAGATTCTGATTACCGCGGGGGTTTCGGGCGGCCTTTTTCTGGCTTTCGCCGCGCTCTTGAATCCGGGCGAGGAAATCATTGTTCCCGATCCCTATTTCGTCGCCTACAAACAGTTGTTGAAGTTTTTGGGAGCGAAACCGCGTTTTGTTAGCACCTACCCCGATTTTTGTCTGCGGCCCGAGAAGATCGAAGCCATCGTCAACCGAAAAACCAAAGCCATTTTGCTCAACAGCCCGAATAATCCGACCGGCCAGGTTTTGGAGCGGGCGACAATTGAAGCCATGGTCAGAATCGCCAAAAAACACAATCTTTGGTTGATTTCCGACGAAGTCTACGAGGCCTTTATCTTTGACGGCCGGAAAAATTTCAGCCCGGCCAACATTTACGAAAAAACGATTACCCTCAACGGCTTTTCCAAGATTTACGCCATGACCGGCTGGCGTTTAGGTTACTTGCACGGACCCAAAGAAATCGTGGCAGAAATGGCTAAGTTGCAGCAATATACTTTTGTCTGCGGCCCGTCGTTCGCCCAGAAAGCGGCCCTGAAAGGCTTGGACATGAATTTTGAAAAGGAAATCAAGAGGAATTATCAGCGCAAGCGCGATTTAATTTACCACGGGCTAAGAGACCATTTTCGGGTCGTCAAACCCGAAGGAGCGTTTTATCTTTTTCCTCAAGCGCCGGATGGGAGAGGGATGGATTTTGTCGAAAGAGCAGTCAAAAAAAATGTTTTGCTGGTACCTGGCTCAGTTTTTTCCGAACGAAACAGCCATTTCCGGATTTCTTTCGCCGCGACCGAAAAAACCATTTACGAGGGCGTTAAAATCTTGACAAAGATGGTTGGTTCCTATAAACTTTAATATTCTAATGAAAATATCTTTCCCGGCCGCAAACAACATTTTTTCCCGCCGGATTAACTTTTTGGCGGTTTTGGTCGTTGTCCTTACAACCATTACTGGCCTAGGGCCGGGAAGATCAGTCAGCAGAAATTTAAACTAAGTTTCATATAATCTGCAACCTAATCTCTCGGCCCCCAAGCCGGGAGGTTTTGTTTCTTAAACCGTTTTTTTTCGTTTGTAACCCAGCCCTCAAAATTGAGAGCTGGGTCCCAGGCGAAAAGTTTGGGGAATTTTCCAAAGGAGGGAAAAATGGCAGACTACATCTGCCAAGATTGTGGGAGGCGCGTTCGCGCCTCCGAAGCAGACAGCCAGGGGCTCGGCGAGCCCCCGATTTGTCCGCATTGCGGCGGCGGCTTGGTCGCCGCCGAAAAGAAGAAAAAAAAGGAGAAAAAGGAAAAGATTTTTCGAAGAAGTTTTAAAATCAAAATATCCAGTAATTTTGTATGAATCTTCTCACCGTATTTTGAAAACTATGCAAGAATTAAAGGAGCTTAGCTCCTTTCAAAAGGAGCTAAGCTCCTTAAGGATTGTGGTTTGCCAGGAATTAACTAAGATGTTTGAAACAACTTATCGGGGCCGTCTGGATGAAGCAATGGCTCAAATGAGCGGAAAAGACTTGAGGGGAGAGTTTGTAATTATCATCAATTCTGGAGTAAAATGAGATTATGAAAAAGTTTTATATCACGGCTGCCATACCTTATGCAAACGCTAAGCCTCATCTGGGACATACTTTAGAGTTTATTCAGGTAGATGCTCTTAAGAGATATCGCCAAACTCTTGGACAAGAATCATTATCTCTTTCTGGCGGGGACGAAAACGCCCTGAAAAACGTCCAGGCCGCGGAGAAAGCCGGCCGGCCGCTCAAAGAATTTATTGATGAAAATACAGAAGCTTTTCGACAGCTGGCAATAAAGTTAAACGGTGAATTTAATATTTGGCAGAAAGGTAGCGATCAAGACCATCATTTCCCTTCTAGTCAAAAACTTTGGGGACTTTGCGTCCAGGATATTTACAAAAAAGCATATAAGGGGCTTTATTGTGTTGGGTGCGAAGCTTTTTATACCAGAGAGGATTTAAATGAAAATGGGGAGTGTTTCGAGCACGGTGGCAAAAAACTTGAAGAAATAGAAGAAGAAAATTATTTTTTCGCTCTTTCAAAATATAGAGATAAAATTATTCAGATTATCGAAGACGGAACGTTCAAAATCATACCCGAATTCCGGAAAAACGAGGTTTTGAGTTTTCTCAAAGACGGACTTTTCGATATTTCTATTTCCCGGTCAAATGAGCGGGCCAAAAACTGGGGAGTGCCTGTACCAAATGATCCGTTGCAGAGAATTTATGTTTGGTTTGACGCTTTGAATATTTACCAAAGCGGTATTGGTTTTGGCTGGAATGAAAAAACGTATCAGAAGTGGTGGCCAGCCGATGTTCACGTTATCGGTAAGGGGATTAACCGGTTTCACACCATTTATTGGCCGGCTTTTTTGCTATCGGCAAAGCTTTCCCTTCCTAAATGCGTTTTGATCCATGGTTATCTGACAGTTGACGGAAAGAAGATAAGTAAGTCTGATCCGTCAACGGTTATAGATCCGTTTCCGATTATCGAAAAATATGGCGCTGATGCTGTCCGTTACTATCTTTTAGCCAAGGTTTCTCCGTTTGGCGATGGCGATTTCTCTGAGAACAAATTAAAAGAGGTTTATAATGCTGATTTGGCCAATGGTCTGGGCAATCTGGTTTCAAGGATTCTTGCCATGGTAGAGAAGTATTGTTTGGGCATAGCGCCAAAGGTTAAACAGGATTTAGACAGCCATCCGTTAAGAATTGACGAGAATATCTATAACTGGAAAAAGGCCTGGTTAGACTTGGACAAAAGTATGGCTGAATACCGTTTTAATGATGCCCTGGCCGCTATTTGGCGGTTTATCGGCGAGGCGGACAAATATATTGATAATGAAAAGCCATGGCGTCTTTTTAAGGAAGGAAAGCAGGAAGAATTAGACTGGGTTTTATACGGGCTTTTGGATTCTCTATGCCAAATTGCCTGGCAAATTTATCCATTTTTACCTGACACTTCAAAGAAAATTGCTTCTGCCTTGGATATAAAGAAATTATTAACTGAAAATCCGTTGAATAAGGATAGTTGGACTAATATTAAACCTGGAACAAAAATTAACAATTCTGGGCCACTTTTTCCGCGAATTGAAATTTTGCCTTGACAAGACGTTTTTACTTTGATTTAATTACAAACACTAAGCCTTAAGGTAATGAATGAAATCATTTATCAATTGTTGAGTTCAATTAGTCCGTTTGTCAGCGGATTGTTTTTAGTTATTATTTGCTTGGTCATTATCCTTATTAAACAAAGGGCGGAAGGCGTTGTGTTAAAAAGTAAAAAGAGAGCTAGATAAACATATATTAGAAAAACACAGCCTCCCGCCTCAAGCGGGAGGTTTTTTAAACTAAAAAACAGAATTTTTTTCGTTTGTAAGTTGATGGAATGATATTGATGCCATCAGCCCCCAGGCGAAAAGCCAAGGGACAGTTCTTTCACAAAGGAGATGAATAAATGAAAACAATGCAGATAGGAGGATGGGCTACGAATGTGGTCGATCAGGAAGAAGTTTTTCCGATAGTGGCGATTAATGAGGCGTCTCGCTTGCTTTCGGCTTGGAAAGGTGTCTTTCCGCGAGAAGACACCTGGGTACAGCGAAATCATGAGGTACCATCTCTCGTTGTCCGTTTGGACTGCGTGATCCATAATGGTCAGCTTTCAGTGTATGAAATCGAGGAGCGACCGGCGGGGATAGGGGTAGCCCTTACGATTAACCGCCAATTTCGGGACTTGTTTCAAGGGTGGCTGAAAGATTGGTCGTTGATCAAAGTAGTTGTCTCCAGCCGTCGTGGAAAAGACGGAGACGATTATTTATGGTCGGAAATAGTTTCTCTGGAACAGGCAATGGAGGAAAATTCTTTAGTTCTCGTCAGGGCGGAGCCTAAAGAAAAAGAGTTTTTGGCCTTAGCAAAACGGTCAATCTCCTCTATTGGCGTTAAGGGAGACAAATCCTATGGCGTCGCCCTTGGGTGGTGGGAAGAGATCGATGGCTCGTCTCGTTTGCCCTATAACGATGGTTTCGTAGTAAAACCCATTCAGGGCAGCAAAGCCAGAGATGTAGAAATCTATCCGCCCAAGCATCTTAAAAAGATGGGGGGCTCCTCGACCATTAACCGCATCGAATCGGTTATTGGGAGAAAGGGCAGAATGTATCTACAGCCGTTTATTCTTCCAATGGTCCATCCGTTATATTCGGGAATGTTCATGATTTACAGAGCATTCTTTGGATATAGAAAGGAGACCGGATATATTCCCTTGGGCGGATTATGGAATGCCAGGCCGAACCTCAAGATCCATGGCGCCTCTGATGCTGTATTCGGTCCGTTGATTCTTGATCAGTAAGCGTTCGAGCAAAAAGAGGGGGAAAATATCTCCCCCTCTTCCTATTTTAATTTGGAAAAGAAAACGAATCCGTTGTATAATAAAATCAATGGAACAAAAAATTCTGAATTTAACCAAGAAACTAATAAAAATCCCCTCGATTAAGAATAATACAAAGGCCCTGCATAAAATTATTAATTTTTGTGGACGTTATTTTGTCGGGAAGGAATTCATAATTGAAAAACTTGAAAGCAACAGAAAGCCGAGTTTGGTTGTATTGTTTAAAAAAACACATTCGCCGGAGCTGTTTTTAGTTGGTCATCTTGACGTAGTGGAAGCGGAGAAAAGCCAGTTTGTGCCCCAAAAAAAAGGAAAAAGACTCTATGGCCGCGGCGCGGCAGACATGAAGGGATCTTGCGCAACAATGATGGTTTTAATGAAAGATTTAGGCTCATTTCCATTGGAAAAACCGTCATTGGGATTAATACTCACTACCGACGAAGAAATTGGCGGTTATGACGGCGTAAGATATCTTTTAAGAGATAAAAAATATTCTTGCAAGGTGGCGTTTGTGCCCGATGCCGGTAAAAACTTTAAAATAATTACTTCAGAAAAGGGGATATTGCATTTTAAGATGATTGCCAAAGGCAGGGCGGCTCATGGCTCTCGTCCTTGGCAAGGAGAGAACGCCATAGACAAGCTAATTGTTGTTTATCAAAGATTAAGGAATGTATTTCCGAACCCGAAAAATAATAATGATTGGCGTATCTCACTTAATTTAGGCAAAATCCAAGGTGGGGATGCTGTCAATAAAGTCGCTGATTTCGCCGAGGCGTATTTGGATTTGAGATATCCGGAAAACTATAATCAAAAAAAGATTGTCAGAAAAATAAAAAAACTGGCGAGCGGTTTAAAAATAGAAATTTTAACAGGCGGAATGCCTTTTTACACCTCAAAGAATAATTCATATATTCTGAAATATCATAAGATTTGTCGACAGATATTGAAGAGAGCACCATCTTTTATTAAGCATCCGGCTGCATCTGACGCCAGGTTTTTTTCAGAGAAAAAGATTCCCGTGATTTTGACGGCGCCGATAAAAGGGGGAGAGCATGGTCGGTACGAATGGGTGGATACCGAAAGCCTTGAGAAATTATACAATATTTTAAAAAAGTTTATTTTAGAAAACTAATAAAATTTAGATAGCAGTGCAATCTATTGACAGCACCGCTTGTTCGGGTATTATTATAACAATAACAATTTATCGTCCGTTATAATTACAAAATCATGCCAGGCAGTTTTTATCGGACAAATAATCTAGATTTCTCCAGCTTCAAGATCAATGGGCTTGTTTTAATCGTTAATCTTTTAATTACTAACCTTGGATAAGGGCCAGAGAATTTAGTTAGAAAATTTTAAAGTCATAAATTCTAATTCTCTGGTCTCAAGCCAGGGTTTTTTAGTCCTTGTGAGTCGGACATTGGCCGCGAGTAAAGAGACAGCGGTCAATCTCGGCTCAAAAGCCGGAGAAAGTTCTTTATCAAAAAGGAGAAAACCATGAGCGCGAAAAGAAAACCGAATGGTTCAGGCAAGGCCGATCTTTGTCCTACTCATAGCAGGAAAGGGAAGAGGCGTTGGTGGAGCATTTTTTGGAAAAAAGATAGAGAGAAAAGGGCTCTCCGTGAAGAAAAAACGAAAGGATGTCTCGAGCCAAGACCCCTTGGAGAGCATGTTCCAGGGGAGCAGGGGCATCTTGCTTAGAAAGGTTTGAGAAAATGTTCGTCGGAAAACCGGCGAACTTTTTTTACTTGACCTCTTGACAAGAATTTTGTTAGGTGATATAAAATAATATTATTATGAAAAAGATTGCTGTTGTAAAATTTTGGTTTTATTCTTATTTTTTAATCCTCTCGGGAGGCAATCTTTTGACTATAAAATAAATTTTTTCGGGAAATCAATCAACGAGCAAAAGAAAACCTCCTTAGAGGTTTTCTTTAAATTAGTAAGATAAAAAATATGGAAAAGATAAAAACAAAAAAATTAAATATAGGTCAAATTGGGACTTTGAAGATTAATATTCCAATTGTGTCATCTGGCGCTGGTAAAAAACGGATAGTGATCTTATGCGGCATCCATGGCGACGAAAAAAGCGGATTATTTGTCGTCCATAGGCTTTTAAAAGATCTTAAAGATATTGAAGGCAAAATAGATATAATTTTAGCGGCCAATCCTTTGGCGCAATCCCTTGGGATGAGAGTGTCGCCGAATGATTTTCACAATTTGAACAGAATTTTTCCCGGGAATAAAAATACTGATTTTTCCAGGCGTCTTGCCAATAAAATATTCAATTTTTGCAAAGGAGCGGACGCGGTTATTGATTTGCATACTTTTCAAGACAATGCGCCGATTGTGGCGATATTCGTAAACAGCGGAAACGAAATTATTAAGAAAAAATGCCTTGAGTTGATAAATGTTTTTAATCCACAAGCAATCTGGAAAGTAAACTTTGAGTCAGCGGAAGAATCTAAGTTTTCAGGAGCTCTCGGATCTGTTTTGGCGGTTCATGAAATAGTGAATTTTGCCGTGGAGATGCCTGAAGTCTTTTCAATTAACGATGAGCAGTTGGATCAAGTAAAAAACGGGCTTTTAAGAGTTTTGGGTTTTTTAGGATTTGTTAAAATCTCAAGAAATAACTCGGAACGCGCTTTAGCTGTGCCGATTTTCCAAAGAATAAAAGTAAGAACCAATGAAGCGGGCTTATTTATTCCCATAAAAAGTATTTTAAAAAAGATAAGAAAAGGCGAAATTGTCGGTAGGCTCGTTTCTTTGCCGGACTTTAAAGTTAAAAAAGTAGTTTCCCCATGCCACGGAATATTATTGATTATCAAATCAAGAGACTTAGTGGCGACCGGAGATGTATTATTTTCTATTGGTCAATCAGAACAATGATTAAAAAACAAAAATTAAATCAGTTTTGTTTTAACGCTTTTTGGGCGGTGTATTTTTATTGCTATTCTCATCGCGAGATCGATTTTGGCAAACAAAAATAATCGCTTCCAATTGCTTTCCAAAACCGGTCTCGCGGAGACCGGTTTTTGTTCTTTCCCAACTCAAAAGGAGTAGAAAATGGAAAAACAGGAGATATTGGAAAGGGGTAGGAAGATAAAAGCGGCGCTTGAACAACAAGGAGGGTATTGGGCGTTTGCGCCCGATCAAGCCATGCAAATCGGACCGGAACCGTTTGTCCTAACTCTAGAGCAAATTGTCGCTGCCGGAGAACATGGGCAAACGGTTTCTCGTTTCTGGCAAGAGGTTTTGCAAGTTCAGTTGGCCTCGATCCGCGGCGATCTGCCGGCTTGGATCGAACAAAGCATCGAGGGACCGCTGACTCAAGTCCAGCGAGATTGGCAGAGGAAAGTCTGTCTGTGGCGAAATCGGGCTTTGCCACAGCTGGCCAGGCTGGATTGCACTAGTTTGTGGTTTCCGGTGGAAGTTCAGGAACGGCTGGGATTTCTTGGAGGATGCACCAGCTGGCACATGGCTAACGATCAGGCCGGCTATCCAAATGGCCTTGACCCTGTAGCCGGTGGTGATATTCCTAGACAGCTGGCAGTGGCGTTTACGATTTTGGCTGGCAAATCTGACCCGCGAGTCCTGCTTATCAGTCCGGTCGGATATTTGTCAGAGCAGGAGTTTCTGAAAACTCAACTGGAAATTCACGGTGTTTTCGCGGCCGTGGCTGACCGAGATGAGTTTTTGCAAGGTGTTGATCTAAGCTTCAGTCAGGGCAAGGTGATGTTCAAGGGGCAGCGAATCGACGTCATCTACCGCCGGGAATTGAACTCCGCCACTCTGGCCCAAACCGAGGCGGGCTTGAAAGTTTTGCAGGCGTATCTGGACGGCCAGGTGGCTGTTGAGCCGCCGCTTAATATGCTTTACGACTGCAAAAGCCCGATGGCCTGGGTTCATCATCCTGAAACTTCTGGTTATTTCAGCCAGGCGGTTAAGGATCTGATTCCATCTACAGCCTTGTTGCCACTGGATAATGACCAGGTTTTCCGCTTGGGGGCGGACAGTTTAACCACGAACAAGATTTTGAGGGAGTTGTCAAACGAAAAAAGGTCATTCGTGGTCAAGTATGCTGGTCCGTCGATTGAATACGGGCTTGGCGGTCGTGCAGTCTTTTCTCTGGAAGGCAGCCACAAGCAAGCAGGGGGAATCGTGGATAACGCCAGAGATCAGATCGGGCAAGGACATTCCTGGATCATTCAGCCGCAAAACCACGTCAAATATCAGACCTGGCGTCTGGAAGGAGACGAGGTTGTCCAGGAGCAGATGTACGCTCGTCTGCTCTTCTATTACATCCGTGGTATATTGTTTGCCGGCCAAGCTAATTTCAACAAAAATTGGAAAGTGGCTGGTAACAAGACCACGGTAATGAGTATCATCTGCCGAAAGGAGTAATAATGAAGCGTCCCGCTTTTAGCGGGACGCTTTTATATTTTAGAGAACTGAATTAAAATGATTAATATGATAATTGATTCCCATTGTCATTTAAATTTTAGGTCATTTGAGGGTGATGTTGACGAAGTAATCCGTCGGACTTTGGCTAATGATACCTGGATGATTAATGTCGGCTCTCAATTGGAAACGAGCAAAAAGGCGATTGAGCTGGCGGAAAAATATCCTCAAGGCGTTTATGCGACAGTCGGCCTTTATCCGCTTCATATTCCAGGAGTAGCGGATTTGATAGCGCGAGGCGCCAAGCTTGATTCAGAAGAAGCAGCGGCTCAGGAATCTGTTAAAGATTTTAATATTGATGACTATCGGAAACTTATCTTGAGCAGCAAGAAAGTAGTCGCCATCGGCGAAATCGGTTTGGATTATTATTGGCGACCGAAATCAAAAACAAAGCTAGATATATTCAAAGATCTTCAAAAACAAGGATTGCTGTTACAAATGGATTTGGCAGACGAATTAAATTTGCCGGTTATTTTCCACTGCCGGGTGGCTCACGACGACTTGATCGATATCCTGAATATTAGGCGCAACTTTCGCGGAGTGATCCATTCTTTTACGGGGACGATAGGACAAATGCAACAATATTTAGCCCTAGGGCTATATTTGGGTTTTAATGGTATTATTTTCAAGCATATTCAAGGCATAGATTGGCAAGAAATCATTTTAAAAACGCCATTGGATAAAATTTTAATAGAAACTGATGCTCCGTATTTAACGCCGCCGATGGCAGGTGTAGCCCGCAATGAACCGGTTTTTGTTAAGTATGTGGCTCAAGAAATTGCGAAAATCAAAAAATTGAGTTATGAAGAAGTTGCAATTCAGACGGCAAAGAACGCAAAAACTTTATTTAATATTTAAAAAAATGCCTTCTTACGAACCAAAAAATATAGAGTCAAAATGGCAAGAAGTTTGGGAGAAAGAAAAGATTTATCAGGCTGTTGATAATTCCGATAAGCCTAAGTTTTATATTCTAATTGAGTTTCCTTATCCGTCCGGGGTCGGTCTTCATGTCGGCCATGCCAGGTCTTGGTCGGCCATGGATGCTTATTCGAGGAGAAAAAGGATGCAGGGATTTAATGTTCTTTTTCCGATTGGCTGGGACGCTTTTGGCTTGCCGACAGAAAACTATGCCATAAAAAACAAGATCCATCCATCAATTGCCACTAGAGAGAACGTTGCCAATTTTAAAAGGCAGATAAAATCTCTCGGGTTTTCCTTTGACTGGTCAAGGGAAATTAATACTACTGATCCGAAATATTACAAATGGACCCAGTGGATTTTTTTGAAACTATTGGAAAAAGGTTTGGCGTACCGGGCGGAAACTTCGGTTAATTGGTGTCCTATCTGTAAAACTACCTTGGCTGATGAAGAGGTCTTAGCTGACGGTTCTCATGAAAGGTGCGGCAAGCCAACAGAAAAACGCTTGCAAAAGCAATGGCTGTTTAGAATTACCGAGTATGCTCAGCGTTTATTGGACGATTTAAGCTTGGTTGATTACTCGCCTAGGATTCGGATCCAGCAAGAAAATTGGATCGGTAAGAAAGAGGGGATTAATATCACCTATAATATTGATGGAATTAGCGATAAGGTCACTGTTTTTACAACGGCGCCAGTTAATTTCGGCGCCACCTTTATCGTTGTCGCTCCGGAATACGAGCTAGTTAAAAAAATCATTGACGGAAAAATTGATGTTCCCAAAAGCAGTAGGGAAGGAATAAAGCAATACGTAGAAATTTCAAAAAGAAAGACAGAACAAGAAAGGTTAAATGAAAGAGGAGAGAAAACGGGTGCGTTCACCGGTCTTTATGCGATGAACCATGTAACGAACGGGAAAATTCCCATTTGGGTTACTGATTTCGTCATAGTCAGCGTGGGGACGGGAGCCGTCCAGGGATGTCCCGGCCACGATATCCGTGATTTCCAGTTTGCAAAGAAATTTAACATTCCGATTGTCAGGGTAATCAAAGGCGAAGATGGCGACGAATCTTCGATCGAAAAAGAAGAACAGGTCATTGAACACGGCCAAAAAGGTCATTTTGTGAATTCAGATTTTCTGAACGGATTGGAATTTGATGAAGGACTTCAGAAAACGATGGACTATTTTGAGAAGAAGGGGTGGGGGGAAAGAGTGGTTGCTTACCATTTGCACGATTGGATTTTTTCCAGACAACACTATTGGGGCGAGCCAATACCGATTATCTACTGCCAAAAATGCGGAATCGTGCCCGTCCCTGAAAAAGATTTGCCGATCGAGCTTCCTTATGTGAAAAATTATGAACCTTCGGGAACGGGGAAATCTCCTTTATCTAACATCAAAGATTGGGTTAAGACCACTTGTCCAAAATGCAAAGGCAAGGCTGAAAGAGAGACAGATACCATGCCTAATTGGGCAGGTTCAAACTGGTATTTTTTGCGCTATTTAGATCCAAATAACGAAAAGGAGCTAAGCTCCTTAAACAAAATGAAATACTGGCTGCCAATAGATATTTACCAGGGCGGTTTTGAGCATACAACTCTGCACCTTTTGTATTCAAGATTTATCTACAAGTTTCTTTATGATATCGGCGTTGTCCCGACTCCGGAACCGTATGCCAAAAGAAGGTCTCATGGCATTGTTTTAGGTCCTGATAATCGCAAGATGTCAAAGTCTTTTGGCAATGTAGTTAATCCTGATGAGATTGTTTCAAAATACGGGGCAGATACCTTGAGGCTTTATGAAATGTTTATGGGGCCGTTTGATCAGACGATTGCCTGGAACGAAGACAATTTGCAAGGCTGCTTTAGATTTTTGACCAGAACTTGGCGGCTTTTTAATGAAAATATCAAAGAAGCAAAAACTCCAGATAATCTTTTAAGAAAACTTCACCAAACAGCGCGCAAAGTTACCCAGAACTTTGAAGAATTAAAATTTAACACGATAGTAGCGGCCTTAATGGAATTCATCAATGATTGGGGAAAATCATACTTATCTAAAAAAGATGCAGAGTTATTTATAAGAATCTTGGCCCCCTTA
>Ga0209211_10007619_pt1 | contig 15126 bp, 9 predicted proteins | sample RifGroA2_FD_183992 | JGI IMG/M metagenome (GOLD analysis project Ga0209211, IMG submission 183992) | Groundwater microbial communities from Rifle, Colorado, USA - Groundwater A2 (SPAdes) (version 2) | ecosystem: Environmental > Aquatic > Deep subsurface > Groundwater | place: Rifle, Colorado... | reverse complement strand
CAGAGCATGCCAGGCAGAACAAGGTCATCAATATAGATGGCCTTCCCCGTAGCCTTCTCAATCCCGTCAGTCTTAGGAAGGCTTTTCCCTACAACAGTGTACTCCATGCGTTCCAGTCCCCACGCGCTTTATCTGAGATCCTCAGTTGCTGCCAGGATGGCCTCAACAATCTTTACATAGCCGGTGCAGCGGCAGAAATTGCCCGCGATCGCGGCCCTGACCTCTTGCTCTGTGGACTTAGGCTTCTCATCCAAGAGGGCCTTAGCAACCATGAGCATGCCAGGGATGCAAAAGCCACACTGGATTGCTCCATACTTGATGAAAGACTCTTGCAGGGGGTGAAGCTTCACTCCCTGCGCCAACCCCTCGATTGTAGCCACCTGTCGTCCACGCACGTCTACCGCTAAAGTTAGGCAGGAGCGAACCGGCCAACCGTCCAAGAGCACAGTACAGGCGCCACACTCGCCGATCCCGCAGCCTTCCTTTGTACCGGTCAGGGCGCGATCGCGCCGAATCACCTCCAAGAGGGTTTGATTCGGTTTGATCTCTAGCTCGACGGGTTCGCCATTAAGCTGAAACGCTACGAGCATCTCCTTAATCACTCCCGCTGGCCCTTTCCCACGCCAGTTTCAGGGCCCGTTCGACAAAGATCCGGGCCATCTCTTTCTTATAGTCCGCGGATCCCCGTGCATCGGCGCTGGGTTGAGCTTGACCCGCAGCCAGGGCTGCCGCTTGCTCAATCACCTCCGGAGACAAGCCTCTTCCCACGAGATGCTCGGCCGCCTCTCTGGCTAAGATGGGGTAAGGGCCCACCGAGCCGATCACAATGCGAGCCAGCGCGCAAACACCCGGTCTTGCGTCCCGCGTGAGGCACGCGGCCACTTGAACCACTGCCATATCCGTCGCCGTGCGCTTCAATTTCAAATAGGCCCCACCACTCCTCCGCGCAGGCAGCGGGACGAGAATTTCTGCCAGAATCTCATCTGCCTCGAGACAGGTCGTGTAGTAGTCCGCACAAAACTGGTCCAGGGAAACAACTCTCTTTTCCCCAGGGCGCACCAACTTAAGGCGCGCATCGAGACAAAGAAGAGCGGGGGCTAGGTCCCCATTGGGGTCCGCATGGCAAAGGTTTCCCCCCACAGTCCCCATGTTACGGATCGCCGGTGACCCTATCTCTGAGGCCGCCTCAGCCAGGAGACCGAAGCGTTCCCGGATTAGAGGATGCGCAGCAACCCTGCGGTGAATCACCAGGGGGCCGATTCTGAGGCCGCTGCGGGGACGAAAACTGATCTTGTCAAGGCCGCGGACCGCTTTGATATTGACCAGGACACCTGGACGCACGAGCCGGTTCTTCATCATGGCGATGAGGGATACACCCCCGGCGATCAGCTTTGCCTCTCCCTGGTGCTGCTTGAGTAAGTCACAAGCCCGGCGCAAGCTTTTGGGCTCGATGTATCGAAACTCCTCCATACGAAAGGTCTCGCTCTACTCTGATAGCGGAACCATGTCACCCTTGTAGTGCACGACGGCGCACTGGGGACAAAAGCGAGGCGCTTTTTTTGTCTTACCGGCCTCCGCGTAAACAATATAGCCGCACCGATTACATCGATACCGCTTCTTTCTCTCGCTTTCTTTCTTTCTTGGTGCCACGGTAGATTCCTCTCCCTTCCAGCTGTCTATATGGTCATTCACACGAACCGTATCGGTCGCGAAATACCAAGGGTTAGGGACCATCGGAGACGTTGGTTCACTGCAAATCCTGCGGTGTGAGCCTGGCAACGTTGCTCTGGTCCACCAGGACGGTTTCGATCTCGACGATGCGCGGCAGGGACTTGCCATTGGCGTGGCCTACGGCTGCTTGCACGGCGAGCTTGCCCCACGTCATTGGCTTCAGTGCAATCGTCATGCCGAGGTCGCCTGCCTTGACGGCCGAGATCGCCGGCGACACGCCGTTAAACCCGGTAACGACTACGCGCATCTTCGCCGCCTTGACCGCCTGAACCGCCCCGAGGGCAAGCTCGTCGTTCATCGCGTAGATCGCCTGAACATCGGGCACAGCGATCAGGATGTCCTCGGCGAGCTTGAGCCCATCCGCCTTCGTAAGCGCCGAGTGGTGCGCCGCCACGATCCGGATCCCTCCGTGTTTTCCGACGCCTCGCCTGAACCCATTCTCCATGTCGATCGAGACTGAAGCTCCGGCCGGACCGAGGAGCATCCCAACTTTGCCACCGCTTCGGAGCTTTCCGGCGAGCCACTCGCCGATGCGCTCACCCTGCTTTGTCCAGTCCGTGCCCACGAATGCTACGTGATATTTGGCGTCCACGGAGCGCGCAACGCTTAGCACGGGGATTCTCGCAGAGCGCGCCGCCTCGTACGCGGGCGCGGCGCCCGCCGCGGTGATCGGCGAGATCAAGATCACATCAACCCTCGACTGGATTAGGTCCATCACGCCGTCGAGTTGCTTTACCTGGTCCTCTTCGGCCCGAACCAATCGGAGGGTCACACCCAGCTCCTGCGCCTTCTCCAGCATCCCCTTCTCCATGGCGACGTAAAACGGGTTCGTGGACGACGCCAGCGACACGCCGATCACAAGCTTCCTCTGCGCGAGCGCCCCGGAGCTGAACAGCATCAGGGCCACGCACGAGCTCGCCCACGCCGTGAGGATGCGGTATCCCATCATACTCTCCCCTTGAGCCACTCGAGCGCGGCGGCTCCGATGAACACCATCCCCAGAACAACCTGCTGCCAGTACGAGTGGACATTCATCAAGTTGAGTCCGTTCTGAAGAAAACCGATGAGCAACACACCCAGAAGGGTCTGGATCATGTTCCCCTCCCCGCCGCGTAGCGAGGCGCCGCCCAGCACTACCGCCGCGATTGCGTAAAGCTCCATGAACACACCGACGGTCGGCTGGCCTGATTGGACACGCGCAGCAAGGATAAGACCACCGAGGGCTGCCAGTGTGCCGCAGATCGCGAAGCAGGCTACGAGGACCCGGCCGACACGGATCCCGGCAAGGTGGGCAGCCTCACGGTTGCCGCCGACTGCGTAAATTTTCAGACCGAACGGTGTCCATCCAAGGAGAACCACGCCCACCGTGAAAGCGACCACCGCGAGAAAAACCGGAACCGGAATGCCAGCGACAACGCCGCTTCCCAAGACAGCGAAGGACGACGGCAGGTCGGATACCACGGAGCCACCCGTGACGGCCAGGGCCAAACCGCGCGCGATCACCAGCGTGCCGAGGGTCGCAATAAACGGTGAAACCCCTAGACCGGCGATCAGTACGCCGTTTGCAAGCCCAACGGCCAACCCGATCCCGAGGCCAGCAGCGATTCCCGGCAAGAGGCCGTACTCCACCATCATGAGCGCAGCCATCGACCCCGACAGGGCAACGACCGATCCGACGGAGAGATCAAAGGCGCCCGCGACGATGACAAACGTCATCCCGATTGAGACGATTGCCAGGACGGATGTCTGAAGCAGAACGTTGCGGATGTTTCCGACCGTCAAGAAGTGCTCGTTGAGAAGCGACAGCGCTGTGAGAAGAGCAACCAGGACCAGCGGCAGAAGCACCTGCCGGACGTCGGCCGCTCGGAATCGCCCGGCGGGCGGACGGCGAAAAGGCCTCTCGGAGTGGACGCCGACCAGGTCCGTCTTCCCATCAGAAGTTCCCGGCGACACTACACCTGCGGCACAGGCAAGGAGCTTCGCGGGCGTCGCGCAACGTCGCGGGAACTCTCCGGCGACCTCACCGCGCCGGAGTACGATGATTCGGTCGGATAGGTCGAGCACCTCGGGAAGGTCCGCTGACGACATGAGGATAGAGCCCCCATCCCTTGCATAGCCGACCAGCAGACGGTGAATCTCAGCGCGTGCGTTGACGTCCACGCCGTGGGTGGGTTCATCTGCAGCCAGCACAGTCGCGCCCGACGCAAGCAGGCGACCAAGAACCACCTTCTGTTGATTCCCCCCGCTTAGCTCGCGCACCGCTACCCAGAGCCCGGGTGTCTTAACACCAAGCCCGTCAACGAAACGCTGGGCGAGAACCCTTATGCGCCGGCGCGAGAGAAAGCCGCACCAGCTTACCCGCGCCAAGCAAGAGAGCACAATGTTCTCAGCCACGGACAGCGTCGGGATCAGGCCATCCTTCCGGTCCTCCGGGATCATGCCGACACCACAGGCAAGGGCCTCGGCCGGGTGGCGCAAGCTCGCGGGCACGCCATCCACCTTAGCATCCTCAACGGACTGCGGCTGGGCGCCGCCGACAGCGCGGAGGAGGTCGGAGGCGCCGGCACCCATCAAGCCCGTCACAGAGACGATCTCTCCTTTGCTCACTCTCACGTCTACCGGCCGTGAGCCAAGCCGCACCCGGACACTCAATCGCTCCACCCCGGGTTTGCGGTCCGGACGCGCCTCGACACCGCTGATATCACCGCCCACGATCAGTCGCACCAGCTCTCGCCCGTTGAGCGCTGCTACGGGCTCCGCTGCGATCCGACGCCCGTCGCGGAGGACCGTAACCCGATCGGCGATGGCAAGCACCTCATCGATTTTGTGAGAGACAAACACAATACCCGCACCCGATGCGCGCAGCTTCGCCATTAGGGCGAGCAATTCTTTGACCTCCGCCGGCTCCAGGCTGGCGGTTGGCTCGTCCATCACGAGAAAGCAAGCGCCGTGGACCAGCGCCTTGCCGATTTCCACGAGCTGCCGCTGAGCGGCCCAGAGCGTCCAGACAGGCTGACCCGGGTTGAGACGTACCCCGATAGGTCCGAGAATTTCCCGCGCGCCATCGGCCATCGCGCGGCGATCGACGAGCGGCACGCCAAACCGCCGGCGCACGGCAATGTGTCCCGCATAGAGGTTCTCGGCCACACTCAGTGAGGGGATGAGGTGGGGCTCCTGATGGATAACTGCGATGCCGACTGCGAGCGCGTCATGAGGCGAGGCGAACCGGACCGAATGATCACCGAGGAGCAACTCGCCGCCGTCGGGACGAACCACGCCGCCGATGATCTTCACCAGCGTGCTCTTCCCGGCACCATTTTCGCCGACAAGCGCGTGGATTTCGCCGGGTCGCAGATCGAAATCAACCGCCTCGAGCGCGGCGATGCCGTAGTAACGCTTGGTGATGCCTCTTAAATGAAGCGGCTCCGTGCGAGCGGCGTGATCCATACTGTACGGTCCCCGTGCAAAAGTTTTTTCATTCTACCCCGCTTTTTTCCCTCGTTTTCCTTCTTTCTTGGTGCCACGGTAGACTCCTTCCCCCTTCCAACCGTCTATGTAATCAGCCAAACGAACTGTATCAGTCGGGAAATAACAAGCGTTGTGGACCATCTGCGACATTTGCTTGTCCTGGCCTACGGGCTTGGTGGCATCGAACCCCATCTTAGTCACGACGCCGTCGATGGAGGTTGGATCGAGCGGACATCCCAAACTGTCAGGGATAACAATGGTGTCCTTAATCCCCCTATAACGGGTGGCGAAGGCCCATTCTACTTGAACATGGTTACGGGCATCGATGTCATCGTCCACCACGATAACGTTCTTGACCCCTTGATAGGACAGAACCGCCGAGGCAACCTGTTTTCCCTGCCCTGGATACCGTTTCTTGATCCGCACAACGCAGTTAAAATAGGTGCAGCCCCCTTCTGTAAGGTAGACATCAAGGATGCTCTCCTCGGGAAACACGCGGGCCACCAGCTTGTAGATCTCCGCCATGTTAGTGATCAACATCGGCTGGTTTTCATCTGGAGGGGGGCCGGTGATGATATCGTGGTAAATGGGATGATCCCGGTAGGTAATGGCTTTTACATTAAAGACCGGAGCCAGCCGCTCGTCACCATAGTAACCGGTGAATTCAACAAAGGGAGCCTCCAGCTTCCTCTCGTGGGGCGGGATCTCTCCTTCCAAAACAATCTCTGCCGTGGCAGGCACTTCGAGATCGACGGTCTCGCACCTGACCATATCTATAGGCTTTCCCCGCTGCGCCCCAGCGAATGCGAACTCGTCTTCTTCCAACGGCATGCTGGTAGAAGCTGCCATCATGCAGTAAGGATCGACGCCGATGGCCACGGCCATGGGGCAAGCTTCCCCTTGCTCCCAATAACGCATGATGATGTGCCAGAGGTTAAATGGGCTCATCCATAGCCCGGTTTGATTTTTCGCGTGGATAAAGAGTCGATGGACGGAGGCGTTGCGGGTCTTGGTCTCCGGGTGCTTGACAATGCAGCAGGTGGCGTCAATATACCAGCCCCGGTCGCGCTCCGCATGCCATGTAATAGGGAACTTATTAAGGTCCACCTTTCTTCCCTTAATGATGTTCTCCTTGCAGGGTCCGCTGCTCACGATTCGAGGGGAAAAATCGCTGAGCCTCTGCGAACGCTTAACATAGTCCTTGACGAAGGCTTCGGGAGTGGTGTTGAGTCCAAGGCAAACCCTTCGTTGCGTTCCATAAACACCCGAGGCTATAGGAACCCCGTAGCCTTTTACGTTTTCGAATAGCAACGCAGGCCCTCTTTCCTCAATCGCCTTCTTGGTCACAAGCGCCGTTTCTAAGTACCGATCCACGGATCGCCGCACGCGTCTTAGCTCTCCCTTGTCCTCAAGAAAGTCAAGAAACTCCCTAAAATCGTTAAACAGCATTGAATACCCCTTAAGTCCTTAAATTCTGACGCCGATTTTAAAGCCCTCATGGATGGCATTGTGCACCGATCTGGGCCGCACCGCATCTCCGATCGCGTAAACCTCGTCAGCGCTAAACTCGAGGAGAGAAAGGAGTTCTTGTTGCGGCTTGCGCGGCCCTGCCTGAACAACTGTGTCAGCCTCAATGAAGATTTCTCCTCCTTCTTTGTTTCGAATCCGGACCCCCGTCTCGGTAACCTCTTCAACCCGGCTTGCCACAAAGACCCGAATCGAGAACTCTTTGATCCATTTGTCATGGCGCCACTTCCAGGTGGGGATTACATCCGAGCCAATCCTTTCTCCTTCCTCTACCACCACCACCTCTTTCCCTTGTTCCGCCAGGGCTTCGGCAGCGACAAGGCCCATCCTGTCCCCGCCAAGGATCACAATCTTTTTTCCCGTTTCGGCTCCCTTCTCGAGTAGGTCAGAGGCACTGACCACTTTGGTCTTGCCGTCTATCCCATTAGGTCTGGAGGGAATCTCCGCTCCCGTAGCCACCACCACCACATCAGGGCTCTCCGCCTCGCAGAGCTTCGGAGTAACTTCCGTGTTAAGTTTTAGAGTTACATGAAATTTTTCAATCTGGGTTTGGTAGTAGTCCACCAGTTTAAGAAAAACCTCCCCGCCGCCGATTTCCCGAGAGGCTGAGATCAATTGCCCCCCCACTTTCGCTTTCTTATCATAAATCGCGACCTGATGCCCCCTCTTAGCAGCAGTAATGGCGCATTCCAAGCCCCCAGGTCCTGCCCCGATCACCATGACCTTCTTTTTAGCCACAGCCGGCTCAATTTGGTAGGCGGGTTCGTATTCATGGCCCAACTGGGGGTTGACGGCGCAGATATAGGGGAGATTCCGGAACATCCGCGAGAGGCAGAGGAGTCCTCCCACGCACGGTCTGATCTCTCGGGTGCGCTCCTCCCGTATTTTGTGCACCAGTTCAGGGTCGGCCAGTAAAGGGCGACACACTTCCCAGAAGTCGATGATCCCCTCCCCGGCTGCTTTTTCAGCCAGCGATGGATCGCCAAACCGCGGCCCGAAAGCCACGGGAATATTGACAACCTTCTTCGCGGCCTCGGCCAGATGGAGCCAATGATCTGTCGGGAGATCCCGTCCGAGCGCGCCGGTCCGGGACTCATGCCAGCCCACCACCAGACTGATACAATCCGCGCCTGCCCTCTCAGCCATCTTCATGAATTCCAGGCACTCTTCCGGCGTACTTCCACCGACCTCGTCCATCAACTCGACCCCGTTCAATCTGACAATAACCGGCCTGTCATCGCCGATGGTTTCTTTGATAGTCTCGATCAACTCCACCATGAATCTACCCCGGTTTTCGACCGAACCCCCATACTCATCTGTACGTTGATTGGTGAACTTTGAGTTGAAGTCCGAAAGGAGGTAGCCCATAAAGCTCGTTATCTCCACACCATGGAATCCGGCCTCTATGGACCGCCGGGCAGCCTGGGCATGTTCACGGATGCACTCCTTGATCTCAGCCTTTGTCATCTCCCGAGGGGGCCGGAAGTGTTTCAGAGTCTGCTTCACGCTCGACGGTTGAATACAGTAATCGAGCTCGATGCCGCCGTAGCGGCCGCCGTGGAGAATTTGTTGAATCGAGATGGCCCCCTGCCGGTTAATCATCTCGGCGATCCTGGCTAGAGAAGGGATATACTTATCATCGTAGAGAGCCAGTTGGCGGAGATAGGCCTTCCCCTCCGCTTTACGGTCGGGATAAGCTCCCTGGTTTGTGATGATCGCGCAGCCTGTCCGCGAGATCACTTCCATCCGAGCCACTTCTCTTTCCGACGTATACCCTTCCAGGGTATTGAAGTTAGACACTCAGCATGCGGCGTATTTGATTCGGTTTCGAGTCTCCAACTGCCCCAACTTTCCCTTTTTGAAAAGCTGCACGAATTTATCCGCCATGGGATCCTCCGAAAGAGATCTTAAAATTTTAAACTTAAATTAGAGCAGCAATATCTATGCCAATTGACCGGCGCTCGTAATTTAGCAAACGTCAGAGGAAGATTAAGGTTCATGGATAAATGCCGCTCCTAAATCTAAGGAAAAATGAGAATAGATTCTCATTTTTTGGAAGAGATACTTACTCTAAGAGGGGCGATAAGTCAACAGGGAACTGCATGGATTTGTTGACAACTTATAACGTTTTCCTTGACAACTTTATATCATTCTGGATAAAAAGGGTAGCAAATAGTTTTGTCGATAGAAACGACGTAATTCAATCCGGTTACACTAGGTCACTGCAGCTCTTAAACCCGGGAAAGATTGCGAATAGCCATCGTAAGTGGCGTAGTCACCGGCTTTGGGAGGTTATTCCAGTATCAGTCTTACTGTCGGCTGAGGAACAAGAGGAACAAATGGAGAGCAAGCCCCCTCGTTACGACGAATATCTGAAGATGTACATGGAAATGATGAGCTTCGCCAAAGAGGAGCTCAAGCGGAGGGAGAAATCTCCGGTTCATATTCCAAAGGAAAAAATCGACCGTGAGTTCATGGGCCAGAACTGGGTTTTGCTTGTAGACCCGAGAATTGGATTTAATTCAAGGATCATCCGCTTCTGGATCAACGGCTTTCCTCCTGGGGAGGAAAATAACCAATGGAAGACTATGGGCCACCGGCACACGGTCGAGGCGGTCATCCACGTTCTCAAAGGTCACGGGTACAGTATCATTGATGGTGTCCGCTACGATTGGGAGCCCGGAGATTTCATCTGTGTTCCGGTGTTTGCCTGGCACCGGCACGTCAATCTATCTGACGAAGATATGGTTTACGTGGCGTCGACGACCGGACCTTTGTCGATGGGTATCGGAGTGGCGATCTACGAAGACGAGCGTTATCCGGAATACTGGGTGTTTGCACAGAAAGACACCGCTGAGAAAAAAAGTTTGATTCCTGGGGCAGTGGAAATTCCGGACATGCAGAGAGGCATTCCGAAAGGAATCGATCCCGCTCACTACGAAGGCTCTACAGCGGCCAAACTTTATTTTGAACAGCTCCGGTTCGCCGAGGAGGAGGAGCAAGCGCGCCGGAAGGGCAAGGTCCTGGTCAAAGGTAAGGATCTGAAGTTTGAAAGGACTCCGATGGGATGGGTGGCGCCCGTTGTCGATCCGAAATTGGGGTTTCACGTCAAGGTCATGTCGACCTTAGTCGCCCATATGGAACCGGGCAAACGCTCGGGCGCGCACCGTCACCTTTACGAAGAGGTGAACCATGTCCTATCGGGTGAAGGCTACAGCATCATTGAGGACAAGCGCTACAATTGGGAAAAGGGGGATACGCTCTCGATACCGGTTTTCTCTTGGCACCAACATTTCAATACGAGCCGAGAACCTGCGCGTTTTCTGGTTCACACCGGAAGACCTGCCATGGAAAATATCGGCCTCATGAACACACAGCAGGGAGAGGTTGCAGATTAGAGGAGAAGGCGGATGAATAGTTGCAAAGATAGAAACTACGCCTTTCGGCAGCTAAGATTGAGTCGTAACTAGGCGCAGCGAGCGCAAAGAGCAGCGGTGTCAATCCTCAATGGCAACTCTCAAGATCCACACTTGGGGCGCAAGGGCTATGCCCTCTGCAACTAGGGGGTAGGGTTGGGCAGGGGGCAGGTCAGCGGCGGAACTATTTTCCCTCGGGAGTTTTCGGCCTGACCCGGGCTAAGTCAGCGTCTGTGATCCTCCCTTTTTTTCGTGCTACCATAAAACCACCTGTAATGTTTTGAAGTAGTCCTAGTTTATTTCCGTTTCAGAACCTGCTCTAGAGCTGAAAGATCGACGACTGTTTTTACATCGACATGTCGTGGTAATTGGTTATCTTTAAAGGCACCATTGAGATATTCTTGGACTGCTTCGAGACTAATCTTGCCATCCCTCGGCAGAAAAGGAATAAACTCCTTATAGGTTTGTTCTGCCACGTCTGCGCTGAGCTTCCATGTTCGCTTGATATAATCGATCACCATGCCCTTTTCCTTCCCAATATATCCCATTGTGTCTAGTAACGCCTCTATTACGACCTTAACCTCCTCCCGATTATTCTCCATCTTTTCTTTACTCGCTTGAAGGCCAGTATTTGGATAAATTCCTATGCCTTGTGTTGATACCAACTGGTTGAACCCTTTTTTTGTCATAACGACGTTGAATGGCATAGAGAGTGCGGCCGCGTCGACAGCACGTCCGCCAAGGGCGGCAAGACTATTTGAAGTTGATCCTGTTTGAATATAGGTCACCTGGTCAGGATCGATTCCCCCTTTTTGGATCATCAAACGAGTCAAAAGATGACTTAAGCTTCCGATTCTAGATACTGCCAGTTTCTTTCCGACGAGCCCCCTTAGATCCTTTACTTCAGCTTGAGAAATAACGTAAAAAAGAGGGGCTTTTGTAGTTGCCATAACGACAGTTAAAGGTAGCCCCTTAGCTGCAAGCAGGATTCCTGGATTAATAGCTGCACTGTAATCGACCTCTCCAACTATTAGTGCTGTCACCAATACAGGGCCTGATATTTGAATCAGTTCCACATTAAGACCGTGTTTTCTAAAAATGCCCGCCTCCTTCGCAACGAGATGAACTAAAGAAGAAAAGCTCACTGCGGGAAAACCCAGACGAATTTTCCTTCCTTCTTGACCATACAAGCTGTGGGGTGAAACTTGTACTAGGAAAAAAGTTAAAACTACCAATCTGAGAACCGAAAAGAGGCTAACCGTTCCATACATAGAAACTTCTCCTGTCTCATTGATTCAAGTGCAGGGTGACCGTAGCCTAAAGGCAAATTCTCATCATTTCATGCAGTAGTGGTCTCTTCTCATGCTGTGAACTGTCCTGGAGTTCTTCTTCCTCCATTAGAAGTGGATCAGTGTCTTCCGATCAAGCATGTTGACTAATCCTTTGGCATTCATTCAAAGGAAGTTTTTCCGCAGCCTGCTAGGCGAGTAACTCTGTATTCTTCCGCGGTGTCGCGTCTCTGGCCTCTTTCTCCTTCAACTTCAATCCCCGGTAAACCTTCTCCGCCGTAATGGGCAAATCAGTGATTCGTACTCCAACCGCATCCTCAATGGCATTGGCGATGGCTGGGGCCACAGGCGCGAGACTGGCTTCGCCGATTCCTTTTCCATCGTAAGGTAACGAACCTGGCCCACTATCGACCAGCACAGTGGTGAGCTTGGGCAAGTCACGGATGTTGGGAAGTTTATACTCCCCCAGCGAGAGAGTAGAAATCCGGCCCTCCTCGCAATCCAGCTGTTCCATGAGGGCTAACCCGAGTCCCTGGACGAAGGCGCCGTCGATCTGCCCCTGATGGGATACTGGATTCAGAATATTAGCCACGTCATGGGCGGTAACCATCTTAAGTACCTGGACCTGGCCGGTTTCCCGATCTACCTCGACCTCCGCTACCTGAGCGCAAAAACTTGTGATATCGGGCTCCTCGGCGCGATATTCACATTGGCTCTGAAGCGGCTCGCCGGACGAGGCGATTGCCCTTGCCGCCAGACTGCTCAAGGGGATGGCGTTTTCTCGCCGGCCTTGCGGCATCAACTGGCCCCTTTCGAGAATGATCTGTTGCTGTGGGCATTCCAGCAATGAGGCCGCAAGAACAACAAGTTTGCGCTTGAGTTCGCGAGCTGCTTTCACGGTGGCCCAGCCCGCCAAATAAGTGACCCTTCCGGCACCCACGCCAGAGTCAAATTTCAGCGCATCAGTATTCAGTTCCTCGAGGTGCACATTGCCTACGGGAATGGTCAGCTCCTCAGCCACGATTTGCCTGAGAATGGTCTGGGCTCCCGTTCCTGTATCCCAGACCGGTGTATGAATGGTAACATGACCCTCGCTGTCGATCCTGATGGTAGAAGTACTGACTCCTCCTCCGGGAGCTCGGTGGGCCAATGACATTCCTCTACCTACAGCCCTGCCACGGCGCAGAGGGCGGTTCCAACCGGCAGCTTCGGCAGCCCTCCGCAGAGTCTCGCGCGGCTTCACGTAACGAAATCCTTTGGGCTGGGTACCACTTTCTCCAAATGAATTGACATCGCCATCTTGAATCGCGTTTTGCAGCCTGAACTCATAGGGGTCGAGGCCCATTGCCCGAGCAATCATGTCCGTATGCGACTCCACAGCAAACAGTACCTGCGCCTCACCCGGAGCGCGCATATGGCCGCATGGAACGCTGTTAGTATAGACCAGGCGGCTCACCAGGTTCAGGTGCGGGATACGGTAACAGCCTCCAGAGTAACGGGAGCCACCCAGGTTTGCAGTTGGGACAAAAGCGCCATAAGCCCCGGCGTTGAACACCACCTCTGTCTGGCGGGCCCACATGCGGCCGTCCTTCTTGACCCCTGTCTTTACTGTAACCACCGACGCATGGCGTGGATTGCCCGCCATGAGTTCCTCGGTATAGGTCATGATCATTTTGACTGGCCTACCGGCAACACGGGCTAGGTGGTAGCAAAGAGGGACATCCATAAAGTCACCCTTACCCCCGAAGTCCCCCCCGATTGTGCAGGGGTGCAAGACGATCTGGTCTGGAGACAATCCGGCGACATCAGCGACCTGTTCCCTCAAATAGTACGGACTCTTGTTATTGGCCCAAATCTGGACACGCCCGCTCCTGTCGACCTCGACCAGACATGCGTGGGGTTCCAGGTACCCTTGGTGCATCAACTGAGTGGTGAAGGTGTGCTCGAATATCAGATCAGATTCAGCAAACCCACGTACCACATCCCCCTTGCGCCGATGTAATACGTCAAATCCATTGCTAGCGCGATTAATCGGGTGAGATAGACCCTGGTAACTGGCCAAGTCGGGATGCAGGATAGGAGCTCCGGGCCCTAGCGCTTCGAGTGGGTCGAACACCGCTGGCAACTCTTCATACTCGACATCAATGAGACGGATGGCTTCCTCAGCGATTTCCGGAGACTCGGCGGCCACTGCCGCAACTTTCTCCCCAACGAAACGAACCCGAGCCTGAGCCAGTACAGGATGATCTCGAAGCTTCCTTCCCACCAGCGCCGTCGGCAGGTCCTTGGCTGTAAGCACGGCGTGAACCCCATCGAGGCCTTTTGCCTTGGATATATCAATGGCTAAAATCCTGGCGTGCGGGAACGGGCTCCTCAGGGCTTTGCCCCACAGCATTCCGGGACGCGAGACATCGACTGCGTAAACCGTTTCTCCCGTGACCTTCTCGGGCCCCTCGCCTCGGGGAACAGATTGGCTCACTGCGATAAAAGACATAAGACTGTAAATCCTGCTCTTTGCGAAATTACATCCGGAGACAGATTGAATATAACACGCATGACCAGTGATTAATAGTGATTAATAAGGATGGAATCTTTGTGTCAACTAGGCTAGTGCACTGTAAAAGATGAGGTGGCATCGGTAATTCGGCGATAGATGTTGCGATAGGTCCATTGAAAGGTTTCGGTTCAGAGTTATAACGGCGGACATTCGGTTAAAAAGCAGACGTCAAGCATGTTTGCAATACTTTTTACTTTATACCTAGCTCCTTGTTCACCTCTCGCTGTAGACCGAAGTCGAAAACCTTGGAGATGGGAAAGGGCTTCGCCAACTTCAAGCTCTCTGAATCCATTTTCAAAACTTCTTCGATATCCCTGTCAGTGGGAACGCCGTCCGTTGTAAAGGCAAGAAGGGATAAACGATACGCCTCCAGAGCGACGGATAGGTCCACCTTGAGATACTTGGCCAAGACTTCGCTAGTTCCCCTTTCATTTCCCCGGAAATATCCGTTAGCTTTCGCCCGAGCACGCAATATCCTCTTGAGAACGCCTCTCTCCCTTCGAAGACTCATTTCGGGAACCACCAGACCATGCTGAAAACCGACAAAATTCTCCATTGCGCTTGCGAGGAGATTCATTTTGTACCGGTCTCGCGCCAAAATGACAGTGGGCGGAGACAGGATGGCGATATCAATAGAACCCGTCACCAGGGCCTGCATCTGCGTAGGCACGTCTCCTACCTGAATGACCGTTACGGTATCTGGATTCAGTCCTAACTTGCGCAGGATGCGTAATCCCGTCAAGTGTTGCACGCCGCCAAAGGTTGTGGTTCCCATGATTTTTCCGTTAAGATCATGAACATTCTTGAGTTCTGGCTGAGTTACCAGCCAGAAGAGCGGCTTATAAAGACTAACCGTCAATACTCGAAGGGGGGCACCACGCTGGATCGCGCCCATTGCGCTCCCCATAGCCTCTAGGGCGTGCGCATCTCCTGAAATAGTCGCAGCCACTGCAGCCGTACCCCGAACCTGGACTAGTTGAACCGCTAATCCTTCTTCCCGGAAAAAGCCTTTATCTTGAGCAATAAAAGAATGAATCGAACCAATGCTGCGGCTAGGATAGGCTATGACGACACGTTGCAACGGTTGCGCCCGAGCAACCTCTCCAGTAACCAATGTTGCCCAAAGCGCGAAAATGGC
>Ga0209211_10007616_pt1 | contig 15131 bp, 14 predicted proteins | sample RifGroA2_FD_183992 | JGI IMG/M metagenome (GOLD analysis project Ga0209211, IMG submission 183992) | Groundwater microbial communities from Rifle, Colorado, USA - Groundwater A2 (SPAdes) (version 2) | ecosystem: Environmental > Aquatic > Deep subsurface > Groundwater | place: Rifle, Colorado... | reverse complement strand
GCGCCTTATGAAAACCGACCTTCTAGATGTTTTGGAAGCCTCTACTGACGGCAGACTTGCGGGGACAAACATCGAATGGAACTCGGGTTTTGCTGTGAACATTGTTCTTGCTTCCGGTGGATATCCGGATGCTTATAAGAAAGGGTGTCCGATTACGGGAACAGACGAAGCGGAGAAAGTACCGGGAGTGGTCGTATTTCACGCAGGGACCGTCTTTGACGGAGAATTAAAGACTTCCGGCGGGCGTGTACTCGGAGTTTCTGCCGTTGGCGATACGTTAAAGGGTGCCCTTGAAAAAGCGTACACTGCGTGCGACCTCATAAATTTTGAAGGAAAATACTTCCGCCGCGATATCGGCGCGAGAGCGTCACTTTAGCGGGTGGTATAATTAGCCAATGCCACCACGGATGACGGAGCATGCTCCATCTGCCGCATTTCAGAAATTCAAATCTCCGGAGGAGGAGCTTGCTTACTTGCGAAAGCGCGTGAGCGATAAAGAGCGCGAGCTTGATACTCCCAAAAACAGAACCGAGAGCGACCGCATCGCAAAGCGCGAAATCGCGGAATACTCCACAATCCCCGCGGCAACGATTATCCACGAAGCGGTCGTGATGCCGGAGCACGAAACGATGAGGCATGTTTTAAACCTTGAACCGGAAAAAGACGACGCGCAGATGGACGGGCTTCTAGAAATTGTGGCAAAGCGCGGAATAAGAAACGCTCTTTCTGTTTGCGCGCGGCTGAAAAACGAGCACTTGGAAGACGATTTCCACCGCATGCTCGTGCGCTACATCGCGGAAGGCCTGCCGGAAAAAGGATTCGCGCCGCCCGAGAAAATAAACCGCGCGCTCCACATGGTGCTTTTTGAAATCCATCCGCAGGCGCATGGGGAGAGGGACAAAGAACAGGGACAGCAGAAACTTGAACAGATACTCTCATCATCAGAACAACTGTACGCGGGGCTTCTGCCGCTTATCGCCGCGCACGAGGGCTTTTCCCTTGAAATAGCGGTCGCCGGAGGCACGGAATCAGCTACGCTTTATCTAGCAGTTCCGCGCGTAAAACAAACTCTCGCCGAGCGCCTGCTGTCATCCGTCTTCCCGAACGCGCGCATTTCCGAATGCCGCGGCGATTACAACATTTTCAATTACGAAGGGGAAAACGCCGCCGCCATAGCCCGCCTGGCCGAGCATCCGGCATATCCATTGAAGACATACGAGATGTTTGAACACGACCCGCTCAACATTCTTCTCTCTGCTTTTGCGAAAATCGCAAAGCACGGCGAGGGCGCGGCGCTCCAGATAGTAGTGGGCTCCGAGGGCGACAGATACAACAAGTACTACAAGAAAATCTTGCGCGCGATAGAGAGAGGGAAGCCCATCAAAAAAGCCCTGCGAACTCCGGAAACTGTTCTGGGCGACGTCGTGCATGAACTCGGCAGGGTGATTTTCACGCCGAAGAAGATTGTCCAGGAATACGACAGGGAATTCCGCCGCGCGTCCGACCAAGTGGCGACGGAAGAAATCGGGCGCAAGGTGAAAAGCCGCGTTACGCCCGTTGTTATCCGCCTCGCCGCCTCCGCGCCGGACAAAAAACGCGCCAGGGATATTCTGGAAAATCTTGTTGCGCCGTTCAATCAGTATGACGACCCGCGGGGGAACCGCCTTGTCTTCAAGGAAATAGGAGGGTGGGGACTAAAAAGTTTTTTGCAGGATTTTATATACCGCACATTTGATTCTTCCATCGCCATTCCCTTAAGCTTGGCGGAATTGACGACGATTTTTCACTTCACCGCCGAACGCGTAACCACCTCGCGCGAACTGAAGAGGGCCTTCGCCAAGCAGGCGCCGGCGCCCGTGGAAGTGTCTTCCGCCTCGGGAATAACAATAGGAATCAACCGCTACGGCGCAACAGAAACGCCTGTGCACTTTTCCGCGCCGGATCGGCTGCGGCACTGCTACGTCATTGGACAGACGGGCACAGGCAAAACCGGACTAATCAAAAACATGATTATTCAGGACATAAAAAACGGGGAGGGAGTGGCATTTATTGACCCGCACGGAAACGACATAGAAGACATTCTTGCCGCCATTCCTCCGGAGCGTGCGGGCGACGTAATTTATTTTGACCCCGCATACACTCCGCGCCCGATGGGCCTCAACATGCTTGAATATGATCACTCAAAACCGGAGATGAAGACGTTTGTGGTGGACGAGGTCTACGGGATATTCCGAAAGCTTTACGCCGACGTGCCGGAGGCGTTCGGCCCGATGTTTGAGCAGTACTATAGGAACGCCGTACAGCTTGTGGTTGAAGACCCTGCGACCGGAAGCACTTTCGTAGAAATTCCGCGCGTTTTTGCGGACAGGGAATTCCGCGAGCTGAAGCTCGCGCACTGCGGGAATCCGATAATCGTGCAGTTCTGGCGCAAAATAGCCGAGGCCGCGCAAGGAGACCCCTCGCTTGAGAACGTCGCACCGTACATCACGAGCAAGTTTGACGTCTTCCTCACGAACGACATAATCCGCCCGATTGTGGCGCAGGAGCATTCCTCTTTTGATTTCCGCGAAATAATGGATAAAAAGAAAATATTCCTCGCGAATCTTTCAAAGGGCCGGTTGGGCGACAGAAACACCGCGCTTTTGGGACTTGTGCTCGTCTCCAAATTTTTGCAGGCGGCGTTTTCCCGCGTGGACACGAGGGGCGATTTGCCGGTTTTCTATCTATATATTGACGAATTCCAGAACTTCGCGACTCCGTCCATCGGCACGATTCTATCCGAGGCGCGAAAATACAAGCTTTCGCTCATCATCGCGCACCAGTTCATCGCGCAGTTGGAAGAAAAAATCCGCGATTCCGTTATAGGAAACGTCGGCACCAAGGCGGCGTTCCGCGTGGGAACGACCGATGCCGAATTTCTCGCCAAACAATTTGAGCCGGGCTTTACAGCGCCCGATTTGGAAAATCTACCGAACAGAAATGCAGTACTCTCGCTCCTCGTGAATGGTGTACCAGCGCGCCCTTTCACAATTCAGACAGAAGAATTGCCGAAGTTTGATTTTGGAAGGGTAAGCGCGATGAAAGAGCTTTCGTATGCTACCTACGGCCGCGACAGGGAGGAGATAGAGGCGGAGGTGCGGAGAAAATTTGCGATGCAATCTGCGCCCGCGCCGTTTCCAGCGGAAGGCCCAGCACCTTTGTATCAATAATGGCGCTAATTGTTGTCCTGTGTTTTCCACAGCTGTGGAAAACGCAGGACAACAATATCGACTCTTTACCTCGGAGTTCAGGAGTGCATAACCTCAGATACATATTGCACCTATACAGGATACAAGATACTATATACGCGATACTTATTTTTATGCACCCCAAGAAAGAACGGACGCTAGTCATCATCAAGCCGGATGGAATCCAGCGGGCTTTGATTGGCGAGATAATGTTGCGCTACGAACGGCTCGGCCTCAAATTGGTCGGCCTGAAGATGGTTGTGCCTTCGGTTGAGCAGATAGAAGGGCACTACACTCTTGACCCTAATTGGAGGCGCGTAACCGGCGAGAAAACTATCAAAAGCTATCGCGAAAGAGGATTGAAACCGCCGTCGGAAGACCCGCTTGCGATTACCGAGGTAATTCTGAAGAATCTAAAAAAATATATGACTGCGGGACCAGTGATAGCGATGGTGTGGGAGGGCGCGCACGCGGTAGAGCTTGTCCGCAAGGTGACGGGCGGGACGGAACCGCGCTCGGCTCCCGTCGGGACCATTCGCGGAGACTTCGTAGTGGATTCCTACGTGATGTCTGACGAAGATGACAGAGCTGTCCGCAACTTAATCCACGCATCCGGCTCAATTGCCGAGGCGAATATGGAGATCCCGCACTGGTTCCACGCGAAAGAGCTGATAGAATACAAGGTAACGCATGAGGATATCCTCTATGCGAAAGAATTACAAGGTATTTTTAACCAATAATGCTTATGAGCGGATTAGAACGGCAGAAGCGTCAAGAGAGAGACCCAGACAGGGTATTTGGAGCAGGCGAAGCCGATAATAGGCAGATGGTTGACCCGGAAACTGGACAAGTAATGTCCGAGGAAGCGTGGGAAACGAGAAGAAAAGAGCGGCTTGAAGACCAAACGTAGCGCCGCGACGAACTCCGTTAAGTTTTCCACACTTGCGCTACAGATAGGGGTGGTATAATTGGACGAGCGACAGGTATAACACCTGCTGGTATAACTTAGGGAGCTCGAATCGCTTTAGACTCCGGTCTGAATGCTGAGAGCACCCACCTGGTAACACCCAGGCTTGCCGTGCCTGCCGCGCCTTGCCGCCCTGCTATTGCAGGGCGTTGTGGCATCCGGGCAGGCACATAGAGACTCCCGCATCAGCGGGGTTTTTGTGTTTTCTACTCTTATGACACAGGGTTTTATTGCTGTTTCCACAACCATTCAAACTTCGCGCGCTCTGTTGCGGAAATGTCATCGCTCTTTACAACCACGCTTATCAATTCCTTTGTTGAGCTGGTTGTAGCCACTTTATTTTGGTAGATAAACTGCGTAGTGTTAATTGGATAATCATTCGGAAGAAATTTAATCTCGCGTTGCAGACTGGCGTTATCCTGTCCCGCTAATTTTTCTGACCATTTATTTTTTACCAATAGCGCCCGAATGTTAATCCTGCGTTTAAGGCGAGTTGGGATATAGTATTTATTATCGTATTCGTCCCCGATTACGTCGTAAAGTTCTTTCGGGTTACCGAACCAAAGAATTTCAGACAAGTGTTTTGCCAGCGTATCTTCGCAAACGGTAAAAAATCCCTGCTTGCCTTCGTAATATAGGATTTCTGGTTTGTGGACATCTTTTTTGTTGAGGGCATTAAGTGCAGGGAGAGCGGATGCAAGCAGTTTGGTTTTTTCTTCCAGTTGCCCAAGCAAGAATTCAGGGGATTGAGCGGACAAGTGAAGCCCGCGCCTTGTGATGTATTGGCCGAGAAGCCGTTTCTCCATTAATCCTTTAGCCACCAGGTACACCGTGGTTCTTTTGACCCCAGATTCCTTGGCAACATCTTGCACTCTCGCCGGGCCTAATTTGAGGCACGCGAGATAAACCGCCACCTCGCTATCATCAAGTCCAAGACTCTTTAAAGCCGATTCTGGTTCCATATTGTCGTCATTTATGACAACAAGTATATGCCTATTTTGAAATATGTCAATTATGTTGATAGACAAAGGCATTTCAGCATCTTGCAAAGCAAATGGTCGTTTCAGAATTCGTCAGTGATTTACTTTCCTTATAAAAGTGACGTAGCATAGCCACGGGTTCTTTGACTAATTTAGCCCTTTTGTGCAGGAGACACCAATGAAAATCGCATTAGTGCAACCGAAAATAGATGAGAAGTACGGCGACCGTCAAGGATATGCCTCAACGCGGACACCGCCAGAGACTGGATTAGCGGTGTTGAGTACCTATCTACGTACTTATGCATCGGAACACGATGTTGTTTGTATTGACCCGGTAAAGACCGACGATGTGCTTTCGGAACAGATATCCGGCTTTGATCTGGCCGGATTCACAGACTGGTTCTCAAATCACCGAAGGGTGGTTAGTCTCGCAAGGCAGGTGAAAACTCTAAACCCGAGTACGCGTGTCGTCATTGGGGGACCGAATACATCAGGTATTGCCCAGTTAATCATCGAGAAATACCCGTTTGTTGACTACGTGGTGGAGAGAGATGGGGAAGATGCTCTGCTCGGGATTGTGAACGAACTGCCCCTGTCGCAAATACCGAATCTTTGGTACCGCCACGATGGAAAGGCCAAGTTCACACAGTCAGGATTCGTTGACCTCAACCGATCGTCTCTCTGGGATTTTCTGAGCTTTGAGAATCTTGATAGTCGGCTCGCGGAATACAGAGAAACAGTTGCTCAAAGTTGGGAGAAGGATTTCGATCCGTGGCTTGTCCCTCCACTGGCGATGTCTAGTTTCCGCGGATGTATGAAGGCAGCGAGGTCAGGGGTGTGTAGTTACTGCACCTCTGCGGAAACGATCGTTCGCGCGCTTGCACCCGATAAATTCTGGGCGCAGTTAGAGGTTCTGAAGGATCGGTATGGCGCGGGACCCGTGTATATGACGGACGATATTTTTCCTGTGTCTGTCACGCGCATGGAACGGCTTGCGAGAGCGAAACCACCATGCTCGATGCCTATGATTAGGGCGTATGCATATATGCCTGACTTCATTGGGCTTGACGCGCGAAAGATGGAGCGAATGGTGGGAGCGTTGCACACCATCGGAGCCTTCAACCTCTTCTTCGGTATAGAAAATTTCGGCATCGAGCAAATCACGAGGGCAAATAAAGCCGCAGTGAGCGTTGAGGACTGCAAGCGCGTCATTGAATCACTTGGCAGAGCAGGAATAAAAACGACAATGGCGTATCTTCTCGGGTTGCCGGGAGAGACAGAAGAAAGCTTGTCAAAAAATCTGTCTTCGCTCGAAGTCCTGCTTGCGACTGGCTATGTGGAACGCGTTTATATGTCGGTGGTGATGTCATTGCGGGGCACGCCGATGTTTGACGAACTTTGCCGTAATTCAGCTGTCGCAAAAGGTTACAAACAAAGCACGGGCAAGGCTCTTGTCACTGACGATGATCCCGACTACGCGCTCTTGCAGAGGCTTTCGGTGGAACACCTGACCGGTCTTGACCCTGACGAGGTAAACGACTGGATGAGAAAAATGGTCGCGAAGGCGGAACAACATCTACCACCGCACAAAATAGGCGCATTCATGCTCGAAATTTGAGCCAGGGCCTTTTGGTGGAAGCACATTCCACCAGAGGCCCACTTCTTTACCGCCTGGTTTTCTATGAAAATAGATTTAATTAATGAGAATTATAATTCTCAAGATCTCGTCCAAATGTGGCGGGACTTTATAGATTGGGATAAACGCAGAATCGGAGAAGATAATTTTCTGATTGGTCAGCTTCGCAAACACAATGTGAAAAAGATCTTCGACGCTGCCTTGGGCGATGGTTGCGATTCAGTATATCTAATAAAGCAAGGTTTTGATGTAACGAGTAACGAAATTGACGGAGTTTTTCTTAAGAAAGCACTAGAAAATGCCAAAGAGGAAAAGATCTCACTAAAAATCACGATTTTTGATTGGCGGAAACTGGACACTGGATTGCCGGAAGAAAGTTTTGATTCAGTAATATTGCTCGGCAATTCTCTAACATATCTTTTTAGCAGTGAAGCTCAAACAAAGGCGTTGTCGCAATTCAGAAGGATATTGAAAAAAGAGGGAGTACTTATCATTGATGAGAGGAATTATCAATACATTTTTGATAACAGGGAAGAAATTCTAAAAGGGAAATTTCACTACAGTGGGAAATACGTTTATTGCGGTGACAAAGTACACGGCAGACCTGTGGAAATCACCGGTGATAGGGTGAAATTTGAATATGTTAATGAAGTAACCTCAAAAAAGGCACATCTAGTTCTTTATCCATTCAAGAAGGGAGAGATGAAAAAGCTACTTACCTTTGCGGGGTTTAAATTCGTTGAGCAATTCAGTGATTATCAAAAAGGCGAAAAATTTGATGCCGATTTCTACCAGTATGTTTGTCGGAAGTGAATTTATTCGGGAGAACAGTTTCTGATGATAGAATACTTGAAATGACGGCACGTTTAACTTTTTGCGGAGGAGCGGGGACTGTGACGGGGGCGAATTTTTTGCTTGATACTGGTGGGAAAAAGATTCTTGTTGATTGCGGGATTCATGAGCGCGAGCAGTTATGCGATCCTAGCAATTACGGAGCATTTCCTTACGACCCGAAAACAATTGACGCGCTTTTTATAACGCATGCGCATGCGGACCACATTGGGCGCGTGCCAAGACTTGTGCGTGATGGATTCAAGGGTGTTATCTACTCAACGCCTGCTACAAAAGAGCTTTCGGCGATTATGTTTGAAGATGCGCTCTCCATAATGAAAGAAAGTGCGGATTCGCAAAACTGCGGGGTGCTTTACGAGGGTGAAGATGTCTCGCGCGCGCTTTCATTGTGGCAAGTGCATGAATACCACAAACCTTTTCAAATCGGAGATGCACAAGTGGAATTTCTTGATGCAGGGCACATACTTGGCTCTGCAATGGTGAGATTTACTCGCCAGGGAAGAATCATTATTTTCACTGGCGACCTTGGGAATTCTCCAGAACCTCTCCTTAACGACACGGAGAGTCCAGAGGGAGCAAATTATTTGGTAATGGAAAGCGTTTACGGCGACCGCGCGCACGAGGCAAGAGAACAGCGACTAGAGAGATTGGAACAATCAATAAAAGACACAATCGCATGCAAGGGAGTGCTTCTAATCCCGTCTTTTTCAATTGAGCGCACGCAGATTTTGCTCTTTGAGATAAACAAGCTCTTATCAAGCGGGTCTATGCCAAAAATACCAGTCTATCTGGATTCTCCGCTCGCAATCCGGGTTACGGAGATTTTTCGCCGTTATGCAAACTTAATGAATCCGAAGGCGCGCGGACATTTCGCGAATGGGAACCCGTTCTCTTTTCCGGGGCTTATACTGACTTCGGAAATAAGCGAATCCAACGCCATCCATCATTCGCCGAACCCGAAAATAATCATCGCCGGCGCGGGAATGTCGCATGGAGGCCGCGTCCGGAGGCATGAAAAGCGCTATCTAGGGGACAACCACACGACGATTCTGTTTGTCGGCTATCAAGCACCCGGCTCTTTGGGCAGGCGCATAGAAGACGGAGACAGGCGCGTGGAAGTTGACGGTGAACACGTAACAGTGCGCGCCCGCATAGAAACAATCACCGGCTATTCGGGGCACAAAGACAGAGATGGGCTTCTGGATTTTGCCGAGAGTGCCGGAGATTCGCTTGAGAAAGTATTTGTGACAATGGGAGAGCCGAAATCATCTTTGTTTCTGGCACAGCGCGTGCAGGATTTCCTGAATGTGGAGGCGATTGTGCCCGATAAAGGAAAATCTTTTAAAATTGAGTGGTGATGCGCGCGCAACACATGTTATACTCCCTCTAATTATGGCCCGCAATAAATTTATAAATCCGAAACACGTCGCCGTTCCGACCACTCTTTGCCGCCTGCCTTCCGGTTATGGAGTGGTGAAGATTTGCGTATCAGGCGCGGCAGAAATGGGGCACTGCGGCCTTGATTCGCTGGAAAAGGCGAGAGAAGTCGGACGCGAGATTGCGAGGCACGGCGCCATAATTACCACGGGCGCCACCACCGGCTTCCCGCTTTACGCGGCCATGGGAGCGAAAGACGAAAGCGGTTTTTCAATAGGTTTTTCCCCGGCTTCAACCGAACGCGAGCATGTTGAAACATACAAGCTACCTCTTGAATATATGGATGTCATAATCAACACGGGATTCGGCTACGCGGGGAGGGACTTGCTTCTCATACGCTCGTCCGACGCCGTAATTATCGGTTGCGGCCGCATAGGTACACTAAATGAGTTCGCAGTCGCTTTTGAAGACCGCCGCCCCTTGGGAATTTTGGAGGGCTCTTGGGACACCGACGAGCTTCTGAAGAATTTCATTGATTCGGCCCATCGCCCGAATAATAAGCTGATATTTGAATCGGATCCTAAAGCATTGGTTGAGCAGCTTATTGAAATGGTGCTGAAAGAAAAGGAAGAAACAAGCTTGGTTTACAACAATCACGACGGATTCGGGGGTACGGGGAAGGGGGATGATGTGGTGCTTTGAAGAACGAGTATCGTGTATTGAGTATCGTGTATCTTGTATAAATACAGAATACAGGGTACAAGAATCTGAAAACTCATTACGCACCTTACTTTTCTAGTTGCTGGGCGAGGCGCTCAAAAACCTCCGGATGGTCCTTTGCTAGAGCGGAAAGCGATTTTCGGTCAAGCGCGACCTTTTTCTTCTTTAATGCGCCTATTAGTTTTGAATATGTAAATCCCACTGTGCGGCTTGCGGCGTTGATGCGAAGAGCCCACAAATTTCTGAAGTCGCGCTTCTTTGCCCTACGGTGCCTGAATGCATAGACTCCGGCGTGCGATATTGCTTCTTTCGCGACACGCTCTTTTGTTCCGCGACCGAAACGGTATCCCTTAACTTGAGAAAGGATGTTTCGGCGCCTCTTCAGTTTTGTTACCCCTCTTTTTACGCGTGACATATCTTAGATTTAGTTAGTGAGCGAAGCGAGCTTAGTAAATCTTAGATCCCGCCCCAATTTTGAACTCCAGCAGTTCTTACTGATGGGTTCTGGTTGTGACTGGACAGGGTAGTGTTGCATATTTCTTCAATGTTTCAAAATTGGGGCGGGATTAAGCAAAATATAGTCGCTACGTTCCCTATTTTGCTAAATACCGGCTTCTATTTTGAGCCGTCATTTCCAGAGAGCTAGCGCGATTTTTGTGCATCTTTTCAGACCCGCTGCGCTTGGCGTTGAAGTGATTGTGCCCCGGATTACGCGCGATAATTTTACCTTTGCGCGTAACCCGCAGGCGTTTTAAGAATGATTTATTGGTCTTCATATTGAATTTCTTGCATTGTCCCGCCTCCCTTGGTAATTCCGGTTGGCGCGGTACTTTGCGCAACTGCCAGCCTCGCTTCCTTGGCTTTTGCCGCATAACCTCCGGTTTTGTCGGGTTCTATGACCACGGAAAGGCCCTTCGGGCCTTTCCTGATCTCGTCGGCGATTTTATACGATTCTGGGATTATTGCAAGAAATCTCTCCAATCGCTCCTTGAGAAAGTTGAACTCCATGTATTTGTATCTGCCCCAAAGAAAAAGGTCTATTTTCGCCCGATGCCCCTCGCGCAGCCACAAAGCGACCCTGGATGCTTTGATGTGCATGTCGCGCTCGGAAGTACCTATCTTCACCTGCGTCACTTTCGTTTCCGTCACGTGCGCTTTCGCCTTAACCTCCTTTTCCTTTTTTTTCTGCTCGTACTTAAACTTGCCGTAGTCGGTGATTTTGGCGACGGGCGGGTTGGCATTTGGCGAAACCTCAATTAGGTCTAGTCCGGATTCCGCCGCCTTAATAAGCGCGTCTTTAATTGGCAGTATGCCGAAATTCTCGCCCGCAGGCCCCAAGACGCGCACCTCGCGCGCGCGGATGCCCTCGTTCATGCGGACGCGCTCCTTTTCCTTTTGAGAAGTGTATTTTGTAAATCCCATTTGTTAGCGGCAAATATACCACGAAATAAATAAAAAACGAGTCATCCGTTATGATTCAATAGCATAGAACTAATTCTCACAACCATATGACGCTAGCACGTCCGGCCGGGAAAGATAGCGTCATATGCCGCTAGGGAAGACTCTCGCATACTTTTCCATCGCCGTCGCGGTCCAATTTGTGGACATCATTTTTGTCGCCACCACAGAGTTCAAATACATATTGCGCTTCGGCCTGTGTTTTAAAACTGGAACAATTGTAGGCGTTACGCGTGCATTCGTAGGAGCCGGGAGCCCTAAAACCTGCTTCATTTTGTGAAGCAGGTTCGGGCGAACAATCGCTAGCGATTGTTTTAGCCCATAACCCCTTCTTCTCTTCGCGAGCGGTTTTTTCAGCTTCCTTGAACTCTTTTTGATATTTGTACGGCAGGTTATAAGTGTACTCGTGTCCGTATCCTTCCGAAATCATAAGTTGATTGAAGAACGTGCCATCTTCAAGAAAAATGTATGCGAGCAGTCTGCCGTACTTATCAAGCTTGCCCTGCGAAGCATCCATCTCAAGCCGTACTCTTTTTCCGGTTAGGATTTCTTTTGCCTTTTTGCTCGCCTCTTCGCCGAAGCATTGCACGGGCTTGCGCGGATCAACCGTCTCCGGCGTATCCAATCCGATTAGGCGTATAGTTTCACTTTTTCCATTCATTTCTACTGCAATTGTGTCGCCGTCCACCACTTTGACGACGGGGTAGTATATTCCAGAATCTTTCAATGACGATGCCGGACTAATTTTGGGCACGCTCTCTGAAACAATTGCTGATTGAGATTCGGCGACCGACTGTTGAACGCTTTTTGGCCCTGCCCGATTAATCAGAATTCCAAGTCCAATCCCTAGAATGAGCATAGCAACGGCCGTTTTGTTTCGCATGGGCTCAATTGTATCCGATTTGCCGATGGGGTAGTATGCAGGAACATCTATATGACTAAAATCGTTCAATTAAAAAAGGCGGATGCTTCAGTGCTTGCTGATATACGCCACCTGCTAAAGCAGCTCTCTACGCGGATTGGAACCGCAACACCTGCGAGTCTAAAAAAGATGCTTAGTCGTCCAGATATAGAAATTTGGGTAGCACGGGACGGCGCGCGCGTTGTGGGAATAGCAACCCTTATCGTTTTGCATAAGATGTACGTTACATCAAGCAATGTGGAAGACATCGTTGTTGATGAGAAATATCGTGGACAGGGTCTTGGGAAGGCCCTCATGAATAAGATCGTAGAACGCGCGCGTATACATCACGCAGAGAGAGTTGAATTCACAAGCAATCCTTCCCGCGCATTTGCGATAGCTATGTATCAAAAACTCGGGTTCAAAAAGCGCGATACCAATGTTTATCGGTTGGAACTCTAAATAATCAAGCCACGATTGCTAAAAAAGGATAGGGCGATATATCGCACTATTATCTCGGCGGCATGGAACGGGGGCAAAGTAAACCTCGCGGGAACTTCATTTAATGGAATCCCACAATAAGTTGAAGAGCGAGCGGAAGGATTCCGCAAGACTTTTATTTTCAATAATCACCCCTCCGTGCTCCTTGCTTAGGCTGACGAGAGAGACCTTGTTCGCATATATTCCAATCTCAACGTTGAACTTATATTTCTTATTGTCAAAGAATTTTATTTTCCGGAATTCCCTTGCCGATGTTTCGTCAAGCTTCCTTGAAATCGGCTCATCTGGAGCAAGCCACCGAATAGGAATCCTCTCTTTAATCCTTTTATTTATAAATTGTTTCCGGTGTTCCGGCATAATCTCAAAAGTACCCTCTCCCGAGGATATCTCCAGAATTTCTTTTTGCGGGTCCCGATTTATTTTCATCGTCAACAAAATGTCGTGATAGATTTTCTCTATGCTGTCTTTCCCTTCAAAAAATCGTATCTTTGTTTTTTTGTCCGCCCCGCTTGTGATGCGGAGCAAGGGAATAAGGCCTCGCAGGTCGGTCAGGGACTCTTCAAGGTGAAAAAGCAATGTTTCCGGCGATTCTGCCAAGAAAAGTTTTCTATTCCCGTCTAGGTGGTATGTAACGAATCCCTTTTCGCTTAATCTATCAAGAATAAGGTTAACGGTACTTCTTTTTATGCCCGTTTCTCTCGCGATTTCAGCCACAAACAAACCCTGCTTATTTTCCAAACACTTCAAATAAACCTTTATTTCAGGGTCTTTCAGGCCGATGCGATTGAGCGTTTTCCTTATGTTTTCAGGCATCTGATAATGATAACATAAATAGTGTTAATTTGCAAGGATTTTAACATGTTTGATAATAGTGGCCGCAGTATCCCTATGACCTTTGACAAGGAGTATAGCCATGAATATGAAGCTCTTGCAATCCGCAGAAGACATTCATACAAGATTTCCGCATCTTCCTATCCCGGAAGCGGTAGCGATAAAGGACTTCAACAAATTCTTCCGGTTCGGCATCTCGGAGGAGATGCTGGACTATCTGGAAAAAGATGAACACGGCGTTCCTCTCCGGTCCGATCCACTCGCACAGCTCTTTTGGCCGTTTCCGGATCTTCTCACGGCGAAAGCGCCAAGCGCGTATGATTTCCAGTGGGACAACTGGGAAATGCCGGAGGATTTTCCCGTGTGGAGCGGAGCGTTTCGGAGCTATGCATGGCAATGGAAGTATACAGATCGCATTCTGCATCGGACGTTTGGGTGCGAGCAAAAGTGTCTTCACTGCTTTGAAACAATCCGGGTGCTAGACAAGAACGGTCGGAAGAGACCGCACCCGGAGGATTGGCCGGAGGGAGTCGCGTTCATACGTGAGCATCCGGAAATTAGTGAAGTCATTTTCAGTGGCGGTGAGCCGCTCATAGCACTGGACAGCGTTCTTGACCGGCAGTTTGCCGAAGTTCGTTCCATTCCGCATGTGAGAGCTATCCGGATTCACACCGCAAAGGCCATTCATGACACGGATCGCTTGAGCGATGACTTCGCGCGTCTCTGTGCGAAGCACAAAGTGACGGAAATTGCCTTTCATATTCTGCATCCTCGGCAGGTGACGGCGCGACTCATCGCGGCGATGGAGCGGCTAGCTCGCGGATGCGGTTCGGTAATTCGTCTCGCACACATTCCGATTCTGCGCGGAGTGAACGACGACACCGAAGTCCTGAAAGAACTGTGCACACAGTTGATGGAATGTGGGGTGAAGCCGTACTACTTTCTCCACAGTATGCCCTCAACGCTCGGAGCAAAGAGCTGGCGCCTGCCGGTTTCGCGGATGGTGGATGTCGTGCGCCCAATCATCAATCGAGGTTTTTCGCACATGCGTTCTGCAGAAGCGATAATCGTCGGTCGGGGTGGCAAGAAGACCGTTCCTATGGAGCGCAATACGTTCCTGATGGATCGCTCATATGGGAAGGCAAAAGTGTGGGCGATTGACGGGACGATGCCAGATCTCGACTCGTTCGGTTGGTCCAAGGGGAGCGACTGGTTTGGGCATGGCTTCAGCAAAAATCAATTCTTTGGGACCCCGGACTTCATCTATACGGAGTTCCGGGATCAACCAGTCATCGTATTCGAGAATTGGAAAGGCGAGTGGGAGATGTATCCGGATGCATAGGGGGAAATACCCTAATTCAGCCCCGCGTGATGAAAATTCACCCGGGGCTGAACTTTTTATACATTTGTTATGCACACCCAATGTGTGCATATGCTCCATTTGGGTGGATAATCAATGTAACAGTGGTGCTCATTTTTATGGCGCAATATTTCACAGAAGAATCATCAATATCTCACTTTCTTTACTCAAGTAAAAAGAGCGCGCTCTTGTGGCTTGTCGTGCGCGTATATCTCGGGTACGAGTGGTTCATGGCGGGATGGGACAAGATTTATAACCCCGCATGGGTTGGAGATTCTTCCGGCGCGGCGATTACGGGCTTTGTAAACAACGCGCTCACGA
>Ga0209211_10007615_pt1 | contig 15135 bp, 14 predicted proteins | sample RifGroA2_FD_183992 | JGI IMG/M metagenome (GOLD analysis project Ga0209211, IMG submission 183992) | Groundwater microbial communities from Rifle, Colorado, USA - Groundwater A2 (SPAdes) (version 2) | ecosystem: Environmental > Aquatic > Deep subsurface > Groundwater | place: Rifle, Colorado... | reverse complement strand
AGTTAACGAGTTGAGAAGTAAATTCTCTAGATAAAACATCAACACCTTTAGGAATTAACGGTTCATCAGATACTTTTATCCAGCCGAATTTGCGAAGATCATTGAAAAATATTCCTGATCCATCTTTAAATTTTATGATTACTCTGGTTGTATTTGCCGGCATTTTATTTCCTCCAGTAAAAGGAATAATGTTTTTGAAAATGGCTTTGTTAACGTTTTTAGAAAAAAGGATTTGGCCGGACAATTTAAAATGAATGTTAAGAAAGGGACTAGGGGTTAGGGAATAGGGTTTAGGCGAAAGACCAAAAACCAAAACCTTGCCGTAGCGATCAACTGAAATAATTTTATGATTCAAAACTTTACTTTTGTTACCAACGAAGTTTTTTGGAGATAAAATTTCAACATCGGAAATAGTTTTTCCTAAGACGTCTGGTGTTAACTGGCTTTTGATGGTTTCGACTTCAGGTAGTTCGGGCATGATAAGAAATATCAAATATTAAAAATCAAAGATCAAAAATAGACTTGTCATTCCCGCGAAGGCGGGAATCCAGAATTATAGACTGGATCCCCTCCTACGAGGGGATGACATTTTCAAATTCACAAATTTTAATATATTTTTTTTGAAATTTTCTTGACTAAAACTCTCAGCTGTTTTTCTGGCCTCTTGTCTCATATCAAAATATTCTTCTTTGGATAAACCCGTTAACTCTTTAACTTTGTCAATCAACGAACTTTCTTCTAACTTGTCAAAAAGATAACCGTTTTTTCCATCAATGATATATTCAGGAATTCCACCGGATCGAAAGGCGATGACTGGAAGCCCATAACCCATTGCTTCAACCGGGGCAATTCCAAACTCTTCGTCACGTGAGGCAAACAAAAAGGCCTTGGCGTTTAAATAAATTTTTTTCATTTGTTCATCGGTCAAATTTCCCAAAAACTCAACGGTTGGTCCGGCCATTTGTTTTAACCTTTCTTCGTCGCGGCCGGTTCCGATGATTTTTAGTTTAAATTTCATCTTATTGGCAGCGCGGATTAGAATGTCGATGTGTTTGGCTTTGGCGAGACGGGAGACGGTTAGATAATAGTCACCCTTAGGGTGTCCTTTTTGTTTCTGGACACCCTGAGGGTGACCAGATATATTAACCGGAGGATAGATGACGGTTGAATCGCGGCGGTAGAATTTTTCAATCCGTTTTTTTGTTTCCTCGCTGTTGGCGATCAGATAATCGGCCCGTTGAGAAGAAGTAAAATCCCAGATCCGTAAAAAATGATTAACAATATAACCATAAATTTTAATTAAAAAATATTTTTGCCATTCAACGGCAGTTTCATATCCGTAAAGATAACGGGGAGGATGATGAATGTAAGAAATATGGACAGTCGGCTTACTTGTTTTTATACCTTTGGACATCCAACTACCCGACGAAGAAATTACTAAATCATATTTTGAAAAATTAAAACTTTCCCAAATCAAAGGGGTTAAAAAACGGAAAGGGGAATAAAATTTATTGAGAAATGGAATTTTTCCAAACCAGGAAACATTGACTTTCCAATTTTTAATCAGTTTTTTATGGACCCCTAGTGAATTTAAGTTAAAAGTAGTCGTATAAATGTCAGCTTGAGGAAAGATTTTTTTTAAAGAAACAAGGACGCGTTCGGCTCCTCCGAATTCGCGTAATTGATCATGGACGATAGCAACTTTCATAGGCTATTATATCGTACTTTTTAAAGTTCTCGATACCGAAAATTTTTTGACGGAAAACCACAAACCGCAAAAAATTTGGTATCTTCGAACTTCAAAGATCGTGTAAAATGTTCTGATGAATGTGTTAAATGCTATTATTTTGGGACTCATTGAAGGAGTAACCGAATTTTTGCCAATTTCTTCAACCGCTCATTTAATTATTACTTCTTCTACTTACTTTGTTCTTTAATACTCCTGATTGATATAATATAAAAGACTCAAGTTCCCGTATTTCAACGGATAGAATAAGGCCCTCCGAAGGCTTTGATGGCAGTTCAATTCTGCCCGGGAACAGGGCTCGTAGTTCAGTTGGTAGAACGCCGCATTCGCATTGCGGAAATCAGGGGTTCGACTCCCCTCGAGTCCACCTAAAACTAATATTTGATATAATTTTGAAAAATTAGGAACCGTAGTTCATCGGTAGAACGCGACTCTTATAAAGTCGATGCAGAAGGTCCGACTCCTTCCGGTTCCACATTTTAATATAACAAGAATTATAAGACCAAGAATTTATGAGGAGGTTATTACGAAACGAACAATTTGCAGAATTGACTGGGATGATTTTGGGTGATGGAAATCTGGGAAATTATCCAAGGTGCAATTATCTGAGAATTTACTGCAATATCAAAGAAAGACAATATGCAAACGAAATCAGAAAAATTCTTGAAAAAGTATTTAGTAAGAAATGTTATGAGTATAAACGACCATCAGAGGGAATTTCGTATTTGGAAATTTCAGGAAAAAATTTAGATAGAAAATTAGGAATTCCAATTGGAGATAAAATAATCAATAAGGTAAGAATTTCGGAATGGATTTTTGAGAAAGAAAAATATATAATTTCTTGCCTAAGAGGACTATTTGATACAGATGGTTGTTGTTATTTAACAGGTAAGAAATATAGGATCATTAATTTTACAAATAGAAACAAAGTTCTTTTACAAAATATTTATAAAGCTTTAAGGATTTTGGAATTTCATCCATACAAAAGTGGAGGAAGAAATATAGAGATAGGAAGAAAAAAAGAAGTTGAAAGATTTTTTGAGATGGTAAAACCAAGAAATTTAAAACATTATCGGTTTAATGCCAGGATAGCCAAGGTGGTCAAGGCATCGGTCTGAAAAACCGAGGATGCAGGTTCGACTCCTGCTCCTGGCACCAAAATATGCAAAGAAAAATTTCTTCAACCATGATCTCCCAACATCCTGATAATAGCAGTAAACCTTATTGGCATAACAGCACTTTTATCAGTACCCGTCACGAGACTAAAGAGTGTTTTCTTTCTTTTTCTGACTTGGGTGTTTCCGAGTATAAATGGGACTGGGAGGGAAAATATGTTGACGAATCAGTAATAGAGAGACTCTTTAGTGAGCATCATGATTATTTTAGAAAAAATCCGTTGGGAAAAGAAAAATTTTTAACTTTCCGACTGCCAAATCCTAAAGTGGAGACGGAGTTTCGCTTAGGACGAGCTTTTATGGGAATTTTGGGAGCGGCCGGTTTGGCTAAACAAATCAATGTTCACAGTCCACCTTTATTTGAAGTAATTTTACCGATGACCGAATCGGCGGAGGAAATGATTGCCATTCAAGAAGCCTTTAGAGAAATTGCATCGTTAAAACATGCTCTCTATGATTTTGGCGAGGAAAGCTTAAAACATATAGAAATAATTCCTTTATTCGAACAGGTATCAACGATCATCTCATCTCATCAACTTCTCGAAAAATATTGGCAATTACACGCAAAAAAATTTCATTTCAAACCGGCCTATTTTCGTCCTTATTTGGCCCGGTCTGATCCGGCCTTAAACTCCGGTTTAGTGCCAACTGTGTTGGCAATAAAAATCGGCCTTTCCCATTACAGAGAATTTGAAAAGAAACATCATGTCAAACTTTATCCGATTATTGGTTCGGCTTCCTTGCCTTTCCGCGGCGGTTTAACTCCAAATACCGTTGAACAATTTTGTAACGAATACCGGGGAGTAAAGACGACTCTTTTACAAAGCGCTTTTCGTTATGACTATGAAAAAAAGTTGGTAATTGGCGCCATTAAAAAACTGGAAAAAATTCTTCCTTTAGGCGAGGCGGCCGCAATTTCAATGTCCGAAGAGAAGACCTTAAAAAAATTAATTACAGTTTTTGAAAAATACTATCGAAAGACAGTTGAGCAGCTCGCCCCTTTGGTTAACAAGGTAGCTTTTTATCTTCCCAAAAGGCGGGAGAGAGTCTTGCACATTGGACTTTTTGGTTATTCCCGGGGAGTGGGAAAAGTCAAACTGCCAAGGGCGATTGGTTTTACCGGGGCTTTATATTCTTTAGGAATTCCTCCGGAAATAATTGGCACGGGCAGAGGGATTAAATATGCAGTAAAAACTAATCAGATAAAACTACTGGAAAAATATTATTTAAATATAAAAGAAGATTTAAGACGGGCCGGCCGATTCCTCCAAAAAAACGAAATAATTAAATTAGCCAATAAATCTCAAATTTGGAAAGATATTTTGGAAGATGTCTTGGAAATTGAAAAATATCTAGGAGAGAAATTAGAACCAAAAACTAAAGAAGAAAAAGAACATTATAAAATCGTAGAAAAACTCCATGAAAAAATAAATTCTGGAAAAAAATATCAGGGATATTTGAATCGTTTGGCAGTTTTAAGAAAAAGCATAGGATGAAAAAATTTCTCTTGCAAAATTATTAGAAAACTTTATCATTAAAACATTATGAAAAACTCATCAGTTTCCAGCCGGTTATTGGAGGTCCCGGCTTCCCCAATTAGAAAGTTGGTCCCCTTTGCCGTTGAGGCCAAAAAAAAGGGAGTTAAAATCTATCATCTCAACATAGGTGATCCGGATATAAAAACCCCGGAAGTCATGGTTGATGTTTTGAAAAAATGGTCAGCTAATCCGATTCCTTATGGACAGTCTCAAGGCGAACCAAAATTTCTTGAGTCATTGGTAAGTTACTATAATGAACTTGGATATTCTTTCATAAAAACCAACCATATTCAGGTGACAACCGGTGGATCAGAAGCTATTTCTATGGCTTTTTTTGCCTTATGTCAACCAGGAGAAGAAGTGATTGCCTTTGAACCTTTTTATACTAATTACAATTCTTATGCGGCTATAAATGGAGTTAAAATAGTGCCGGTTTTGACAAAAGGAGAAATTGGTTTTCATCTGCCGGCGAGAGTTGAGATAGAAAAAAAAATTACTAAAAAAACTAAAGCGATTATTATCTGCAATCCCAGCAATCCGACCGGAACGGTTTATACAAAAAAAGAAGTGGAAATGCTCGTTGCAATTTGTGTAAAAAATAATCTATTTTTGATTTCCGATGAAGTTTACCGGGAATTTGTTTATGACGGAAAAAAACACGTTTCGATCTTATCGTTTATGAAAAAATATCCGGATAAAATGATTTTACTCGACAGTCTTTCAAAGCGCTACAGTCTTTGTGGAGCGAGGTTGGGGATGATAGTTTCTCTAAATCGCGACTTGACTGACGGTGTTTTGAGGATGGCTCAAGGCAGATTATCGTCCGGATTTGTTGATCAAGCCATGGCGGAAAAATTAACCGAGGTTGACTCTAAGTACTTCAAAGCTGTCCACAAAGAATATCAAAAAAGGCGAGATGTTTTATATCAGGGATTAAAATCTATTCCGGGAGTTTATTTAGAAAAGCCGGAAGGAGCTTTTTATGCAATAGTAAAATTGCCCGTTAAGGACAGCGAAGACTTTTGTCAGTGGTTACTGACAGATTTCAAATATAAAAACGAGACGGTGATGGTGGCGCCGGCGGCTGGTTTTTATGGTACTAAAGGTAAGGGAAAAAATGAGGTAAGGATTGCTTATGTACTAAATTGTAAAGATTTGGAAAAAGCAATTGAGATATTACGCCGCGCTCTGGTAGAATATTAACATCGCGGGCGTGGTATACCGGTAATACGACTCCTTGCCAAGGAGTAAATAGAGGGTCCGATTCCCTTCGCCCGCTCACAAGCGGATTTTCAAGAAGAGCGCCTCACTCCGCAAGCTTGAAGAATTTCCATATCTCTAAAAAGCACAGTAGCATTAGTCGTATACATAAGTCCTTTGTTTGGTTGAAAGCCAAATCCCAAATAAACAACCTTAACTCCTCTTTTTTGAGCTTCTTCAACAGCGGGTTGAAGATCAGAATCGGAACTGCAAAGAATAGCAGTTTTAATTTTTTTATCAGCAGATAGAGTAACAAGATCAACGGCAATTTTGACATCAACACCTTTTTCCCGGAATATGATTTTAGTTTTATGATCTACTGTTACTTCCTGACCCCGTACATTGCCGGCAATCAAAAACTCAAATCCTTGTTTTTGCAAATTAGTCTTTAAATATCTCTGGAATAAAATAAGCTCAATTGATTTTTCTTTTGTTTTTGGGTGAAAATGAAGCTTAGCCGCATAAAATATTTTTCTTTTAATTTTGTATTTCTCAAAAGCTTTATTAAGAAGGAAATTAAGGTTAATTTTTGATAGGTTTCCCTTCTTGATTTTAACGTTTTCCTTTTTTAATACATCTTCAACTTTATGAAGAAAGTTTTCACCGTCAATAAAAAGAATTGTGTCACTCATGCTTTTAGTATAACAAAAAAACCTCGTCGGGCTTGCGCATGGACGAGGCGTTTATATAAATAATATACTTTATCACGTCAAAAAAGTCAATATTAATATTTAGGCCGTTATAAAGCTTTAAATATTCAAGTCGCCTTCTATAAACTGTTTAATCTTTATGTTTGGAACGTAAAGGGTCAAAGTTAAAAGTTAATTTTTTAGGTTTTATGTTTTTTATCCTTAAAATTTAGTATATAATATTTCTTAGCGGACTGTTGATAAAAGGTTCGAATTTTGTTAACTAGCCCGCTCATTTACTTCAAATATCTTCCAATGAAAATTGTTAACCAGAGGAAAATCAGAAGAATAAAAACAGTTTCCGAAATGGCATTAAAATAATTAAAAAATAAAAAAATATTCCCGATGACGGATTCAATAAGGATTAAATATTTTGAAAAATTGATAAAATTTTCGTCTCCGGTAAGTTTGGCTAGAGTGTATTGAGAAAATATCCAAGAAAAAAAAGTAACAATAAAAATTATCAAATGGATCAAAGGAAATTGATTAGTGGGGAAAAATCCCAGTAAGCCAAAAGATAAGACTGCCATCAGCCAAATCATGGCCGTCAATGTTATTAAGCGAAGATTATAAAACTTAAAAACAAAGTAAGTAAAACTAAGATCTAAAAAACATTTTACAAAAAATAACAAGTTAAAAATTGACAGTTGATTTTTATCAAGAAAATAACTCATTTGAGAAATGGTGTAATCGGCAAAGTTGTAGTTTTTTGTTTGGGCTCCCAAATAAAAAGTCGACATTAAAAAAAATATCACGGAAAGAATAGCATTGTATTTAAAAAATTTCAGTCGATTGCTTTGCTCTTCCATTCATTAATTATAATTGTTGTAGGATTTTTTCGAAAGCTTCTTTGTCTGATTGATAGGTTAAAGTTTTTTTTACTTCATCCTCGTTAATAAATTTTGCCTTGCTCATCTCCCAGTCATGATTTTTTGGATCACCGCTCAGATACTCCATTAAGAAATAATAAACCGTCTTCTGAATTAAATTACCTTTCCATGTATAAGAATATTGAGTCTTGATCGGTTGATCATTGATAATTTTTGCCTTTACTCCACCTTCCTCTTCTACTTCCCGTAGCGCTGCTTTTTCCATTGATTCGTTTTTATCGTTGTCTCCAACTAAGCCTTTCGGAAAAACCCAGCCTTTATGCTCCGAGTGCTGACAGATAAGCCAGAGACGGGAAGGGATTAGGGACTGGGGATTAGGGATTAGTTTAAAAACAATACCGCCGGCTGAAATTTGATGAATGGTTTTCATTAGATGTATTATACTTTAGATTTAATAATTCATCAAAATTTTGAACGACATAATCAGCATTTTTAATGATTACCTGTCTTGTTACATTCTCTGTAAAAGCAATAAAATATTTAGCTACTCCTGATTGTTTGATTTGATAATCGGTATAACCATCACCAATTGCATATATTATTCCAGGCAGTTTTAATTTTTTTACTGCGATTGCTTTGCCGTTGTCATTACTTAATGGATTGTTTTCATCATAACCGGTTATCTGTCCTTTTTTATTAAGTTTGAATGTATTAGCTAAGATATGATTTGGAGCAATTGAAAAGGGTTTAACTACGGGAACGATACATTCTTTAAATCCTCCCGAGACTATATAGATCTGGCCATAATATTTTTTAAAAAATTGTTTATTCCGTTTAATTGATTGAGTAATTTTTCTTTTAAATATCCTGACAACTGTTTCGATATCATGCCTGGTTCCCTTGATCAGTCTCAATCTTCTTTGTAAACTTTTTTCAAATGACAATTTACCTTCCATTCCCAGATTAGTGATATTTTTTATTTTTTGCAAGATTTCCTTTTTATTATAATTATTTTTTAATACAACATTGGCTAACTCCTCGAGAGTCTCTGTTTGGACAAAGGTGCTATCAAAATCGATGATAAAATATTTTTTTTGTTCCATAAAAAAACCCCGCTTTCCGCGGGGCGCTTAATAACTTAAATTATATTACCAGAGTCCCCGCGCAAACAGGGAACAAAGGGAAGGAGAATAGTTATTTAAAACATCAACTCTGTCATTCATGTTAAAAACATAGTATAAAAAAAATAACCATATGTCAATTGATATTAAACATTAACACCAACCGCTTGTTTAATATTTGAGAAACCATCATTTTTGAGAAGCTCTTCCAGTTCCAAATTTATCTGGGATACAAGCTGTGGTCCCTGATAGATCATTCCGGTAATCAGTTGGACGAGCGACGCGCCGAGTTTTATTTTTTCATAAGCATCTTGACCGGAAAATATACCGCCGCAGCCAATGATAATTAATTGATTTTTATATTTTTTATATGTTAGTTTAATCAGTTCATTTGATCTTGGCTGACAGGGTTTGCCGCTGAAATAACCGACTTTAAATTTATTTACCTCTTGTTTATCAAGCAGCGGGCTTTTTCTGTCTTTCAGGAGATTTCCGATAATTACCCCTTTAATTATTTTATATTTAACGATGATATTAAGAAGAGAAATAAATTCTTTATCTGAAATAGAGATAGGCATTTTAATAAATAAAGGTTTTTTTAACTTTAATCGATTAATCGATTGAAGTAATTGATTAAAGTTCGCGGGATTATAGAAATCTACTTCCGTATTAATTAGATTGGGACAACTGATATTCAGCTCATAATAACTGTTTTTTATTTTGGAATTTTCAAAAGTCAAAAAAGATTGTTTAATGTCTTTGATTGCACTACTGGAGTCTTTTATTAATTTGTTATTTGACATTCCAATACTTATTCCAATTGGGATTTTGAACTTTAGATTTCGGATTTTATTTACAATTGCCTTTGCCCCTTTATTTTTAAAACCTTTATTGACCATCAGAGACTGGGATTTTGGCAACCTGCCCAAACGTGGCCATGGATTACCCTTGTAAGGAAGATTAGTAATTGTTCCCACAGTTTGAAAGCCAAAACCTAATGAGGATAAGATTTGAGTTAGTTTGGCGTTATAATCAAAACCAGCCGCCAGACCAACCGGCCCGGAAAAATTAATACCGGCGACTGTTTGTTTTAGCTTTGAAGATTGATAGTTCAATTTCCAGTTAAAGTAATTTTTGATAAAAGTTTTTCCAAACAGTTCGCCTCTCGCTACCATTAAGTTATGGATAAATTCCGGGTCAAATAAAAAAAAGATTGGCTTAATTATTGTTTGATAAATAAAGGCGATTATTGATAGACGGAGAAAAAATCTTTCTTTATAAAAAATCTTGTAGCTTAGGAAAAAAATAATAAAACTGATTAAAGCTGATAAGGTACAGTAAATACAGATGCTTTTTAAAATAACTAATTGAATGTACATAAAATATAAAGAAAAGATGACGCCGATCATTGATTGGAAAATAATCCAGTAGCTAAAGATTTTTTTCCTAAAAATTATTAAAGCGATTACGGCGATTAATAAAAGAGAATATTGAAAAACTCCCATAATTACCAAAGGGACACCAAACATTATTGAATAAAAACTGTGCAAAACTTTTCCGCAGTCTGAGGCAATCGGAAAAAACCGGTTGACAGTACAAGGGGGGATGACCTGTTGATAATGTTCATAAGTCAAATATCCGGCGTCAATAATTCCGAAGACGATAAATAAAGTAAGGAAAAAAAACTTTTTCATTGGTTACATTTTAACATTTAGGAATTGGAATTTCTTCTCCGTTTTTATCTCTTTTGGAAGGACAATTTATTAATAACTTATGGCGCGGCCTAGTATGTTCTCCATTACAAACCGGACAGTTAAATTTTAAAGAACCATATTCATCGGAATCCTCATTATTTTTTTTCATAATATCTTTGATCGATGGTGTTGATAAACGGTAATTGGTGGATAATGGATTAGGATAAAGTTCATTTTCAGTATCATTTCCACCGCAACCTCCACCCAAAGGCATCTTGCCATTTCTGCCATAAATAGGAAAATAATTTTGTAGCTGATTTAAATAAGCTTTCCCAACACCGCCTTTCTGAATCATTTCAAATGATTGTTGATAATCTATTTTTATCTTTGGTCTTATTCCTTTCATCCAACCCCGTCGTAAATCATAAAGTATATCGGACAATAAAAATTCCTCATTATGAACATTTTTATAAACGGAGAAATTATTAAAGTAAGAAATGCCTTCCAAATAAACCAAAAGGTCATCAATATCAAAATTTGTAATTATTGGATTAGTCAAAAAATATTTTATTTCTTTAATCTCACCATCAAAATCTTCAAAATTTAAATTCTTCTTTCCAAAAAAAGTTGACAAGACTTGCTTTTCTTGCTCTTTTGAAACGGAAATTGCCATCGCATCTACTTGGTTATCATTTTTACCAACAAGCAAATAAAGCTGACCATCCGGATATGGTTTTACTTTGTCATATTTTGTTCCTCTTTCAAAAGCAACCTGCCCTGGCGGACTGTACAAAAATACAATTTGCCCAGGATAAAGCAGTGCGTTCCTAACTGCTTCTTTTGTTCCAATCAGGGACAACCCACCGCGCTCTTCAGGATCAACTAAAAGCTTTGTTCTTCTTTCTTCATCAATATAAATTTCTCCATTATCGATAAAGTATAAGTGGGCATTAGAAACCGGCCTGTCTTCAATGACATGTAATGCGTGAGATTCCATCTGTCGAGAAAAGTGATTTAACGAAGAAATTTGCTCTCGAGGATTAAACCCAAATTTTGCCAAAGATTCTGCCTCGCCGGCAAAAGCATGAAGTCGTAGTTCTTTTTGTGAAACCATAATCGTCCCTGCTCGGGGCAAACAAGCTTTGGATGGTATCGGACTTTAACCGTTGCGGCACAGTCACTGATTTACACAGTGTTCCCATGATCAAAGCTAATGAGTAATTAATTTCCCAAATGAGAATTTTGCGGAAGGTACAGGGGTCGTCCCGCACAAGGCGGAGGCAGGAGGATTCGAACCTCCGATGACCTTGCGGCCATACTAGTTTTCAAGACTAGCTCGTTAAACCACTCTGACATGCCTCCGCTCTATGCGGGATTCAAGACTCGCGCATTACCGTCCTGCCCACCCTCCTAAAAAAATGAGGTGCGAGGGGGAATCGAACCCCCGCAATAGCTGTTTTGCAGACAGCTGCGTTTCCTCTTCGCCATCGCACCTTTAAATTTATATATTTTACCTGAATAGACAGTTTTTAACAACGTACTTTGGTAAAATAAGGAAAGCTAAAGGAGGATTGGCAGAATGGCAATGCACGGGTTTCGAAAACCCGCGGGCTAACGCCCTTAGAGGTTCGACTCCTCTATCCTCCGCCATGTTTCAAAGCCCAACTCATGGACAGGTTGATCTGGAAAAGTTAAAACATATAATATCTTCTTACATGGCAGAAAATAAAAAGGCTAAATATGAAGTTATCGTTGGGACAGATTCACAAAAAACTGAAAAAGGCGGTTATGATTTTGTCTCCGCCTTGGTAATTCACCGGATTGGTTTTGGCGGGATCTATTTTTGGAAAAGGGAAATTAATAATAAAAAAATGGGTCTAAAGGAAAGAATTTACCGGGAAGCGACGATGTCTTTGGAAACTTCGGAAAACTTTGTCAGCTTTTTTAAAACCAATGGAATTGCCCGTTATGATATCCAGATTCATGTTGACATCGGACACAATGGGGAAACCAGAGATATGATTAATGAAGTTAGCGGCATGATTCGCGGCAGTGGATATGATGTGAAAATAAAACCTTATTCTTATGGTGCCAGCAAGGTGGCCGATAGACACACCTAGAGATAATTTCTAATATCTAATTTCTAATTACTAATAAAATAAATCAAATTTCAAATTTCTAAAAAACTACTCAACATATCCGTGGCTTTTTGATTTTTTAATTATGGCAATAAAAATTAACTGAAGTTCATTTGCTTCTTTTATTAAAGGAATTATTGTTTGTGTTATGTCTGGTTTAGCTTTGGTTAATATTGTTAACCAATATTTAGTTTCTTTAGCCTCTTTTTTACAAATAGACAATTTATGTTCAAAATCTTTTCGCGACTCAGCGCAATCAGCTTCACAATAATTAGAACCAACGCTTGTACCAGATCTTATTAACTGACTAATTAATGGAACAGTAATAATATCTTTAGGGATTTTATTAATTAAGTAGATAATATTTTCACTAAATTTCTCGGTTCTCTCGGCTAAATCAAAAATTCTTTTTTCATTAGTCATTTTTAATTTTGTTAGAAATTAGTAATTAGGAATTTGATATTCATCTCACAGATACTCTCTCACATTTACATCATTAATTACGAAGTTAGTTCCTTCGCCCTTAACAATTTTATAAGCAACCCGTCTGGCGATGCCTTCAATCGTCCGCTCCAAGCTTCTCATTCCCGAATCAAATCCCAATGGTCTGGTAATTTTCATCCAAACCGAGTCTTCAATTTTTATGTTCTCCGGCGTTAACCCTACCTCTTTAATATAACGGGGGAAGACATAGTTTTTAGCAATGGCGATTTTTTCTTCATCAGTATATGAAGACATTTGAATCGTCTCAAGTCGATCCATGACTGCGGTTGAAATATTATTAGTATTGTTGGCGGTGGCAATAAAGAGAACTTGGGAAAGATCAAGCGGATAGTCAATAAAATAATCGGTAAAATTATTGTTTTGTTCCGGGTCTAAAAGTTCAATTAACACACCCATAATAGCGGCCCGCGATTCTGGGGTAATTCTATCCAGTTCGTCAAGCAGTATAACCGGGTTTCGGGTTCCCGCTTTTCTTAAAGCCCGGACGATCATGCCCGGTTCGGCCTCAGGAGAAGTTTTTGACTGACCGCGAAGATCTAAAGCTGAGGAGAGTCCTCCAAAAGGGATACGCATAAATTTTCTTCCTAAAGCTTCAGCGACTGATTTGGCAAAGGTAGTTTTTCCAGTGCCGGCCAAACCAACAAAAAATAAACTAGGTGCATGAAAATCCTCATGAGACACCTGTTGTTTTTGTAAAACTAAAACAGATAAATATTCGCTGACTCGTTGCTTAATTTTTTCCAAACCAAAATGATTTTTATCGAGGATTTGTTTAGCATGATTAATATCAAGGATATCATCGGTTTTTTTATTCCAAGGTAAGTTAACAATCCAATCAATATATTTGGCCGTGATATCCAGTTGAGAAAGATTGCCGCCGTGTTTTAGGGTCAGATAGATTCTTTCAATTTGCTGCCCGGCTTTATCATGAAGTAAGCTAGGCAGATCAGCTGACTGCAAAAGACTTTTTAATTTTTCTATTTCTGACAAGCTATTGGTTTCGTCCATATGGTTAGCCCCGATTAAATCGGGGTTAGCAGACTAAATGGTCATTTGATAATTTCCCCTTGACAAGGACAAATTTTTTGGGTATATTTTCATCATAAAAAAATTATCAGTTAATTACAAGTCCCGCTTAGCGGGATAAATTCCAATTTTTAAATATGTCAAAAATACAAGGTAAAATTAAACCTCTTTTTGATTACGTATTAGTGAAACCTCTTGAAGGCGAATCAAAAACTGCCTCAGGTATAGTTCTTCCAGACAGCGCTAAGGAAAAACCACAGGTTGGAGAGATAATGGCCGTCGGCCCGGGCAGTGATTGTTGTGGAAGTAATTGTTGCAGTGATGAGAAAAAGAAATGCGAAGGAATGGTGGTTAAGGTCGGTCAGAAAGTTTTATATAAAAAATGGGGTGGCAACGAAGTTAAAGTTGGTCTGGAAGAATGGTTATTAATTGAACAGAAGGATGTGATGGCGGTTGTGGAATAAAAAATTATAAATTTTATATTTAAACTATGGCAAAACAAATCATTTACGGAGCCGAGGCTCGAAAAAAACTTCTTGACGGGGTTGACAAATTAACAAAAGCAGTCGCAACTACCTTAGGTCCAAAAGGACGAAACGTGGCCCTCGACCGCAAGTGGGGTGCGCCCAGTGTTGTTCACGATGGAGTAACCGTCGCTAAAGAAATAGAATTGGAAGATCCATTTGAAAATATGGGAGCCCAGTTAGTTAAAGAGGCGGCTTCCAAAACTGCTGATATTGCCGGAGACGGAACAACGACGGCAACGATTTTAGCCAGCGCCATTGTCTCTCAAGGAATAAAAATGATTACCGCCGGAGCTAATCCGATGGTGATGAGATCAGGATTAATGAAGGGATCAGCTTATGTTGTATCAGAACTGAAAAAAATGACCAAAACAATTACCCTAAAAGATGCGGCCAACGTGGCCACCATTTCAGCTGGAGATGTTGAGCTGGGAAATTTGATTGCTGAAGCTTTGAAAAGGGTCGGAGGTAAGGACGGGGTTGTCACGGTTGAAGAGGGAAAAAGTCTTGAGACAACCGTTGATCACAAAGAAGGGATGCAGTTTGACCGGGGTTTTGCTTCCCCATATTTTGCTACCGATGCGGATAAAATGGTCGCCGAAGTTGAAGATGCCTATATTTTGATTACCGATAAAAAAATTACGGCGGTCTCGGATCTGCTACCATTTTTGGAAAAGTTTGTCAAAGTTTCCAAGAATTTAGTCATCATTGCCGAAGAGATAGAGGGCGAAGCTTTGGCAACACTGGTTGTCAACAAACTTCGAGGAACGTTCAACGCTCTAGTTGTCAAAGCACCGGGATTTGGTGACCGACGAAAAGAAATGCTAGAGGATATTGCTATTTTAACCGGCGGAACCGTTGTCTCCGAAGAGTTGGGAAAAAAATTGGA
>Ga0209211_10007614_pt1 | contig 15135 bp, 17 predicted proteins | sample RifGroA2_FD_183992 | JGI IMG/M metagenome (GOLD analysis project Ga0209211, IMG submission 183992) | Groundwater microbial communities from Rifle, Colorado, USA - Groundwater A2 (SPAdes) (version 2) | ecosystem: Environmental > Aquatic > Deep subsurface > Groundwater | place: Rifle, Colorado... | reverse complement strand
CGGGTCGTGCAGATGATCGCCCGCGACCGCGATCTCCTGCTGCGCACGGTGCAGGAGAAGGTCCTCGGGCTCGGCACGGCCGACATCTCCCAGCCGGTCAAGGCTGGCACGGTCATGTTCCTGTCGTTCGCGTGCGGCGCGGCGGTGCCGCTCGTGCCGTTCCTCCTCCTCCCCGGCCGGTCCGCGCTGCTCGTGTCGTGGGCGCTCTCGGTCGTGACCCTGCTCGGGGTCGGCGTCTTCAAGGGCGTCCTGACGGACAAGCCGTTGCTGCGCTCGGGCCTCGAGTTCGCCAGCGTGGCGCTCGGCTCCGCCGCCGCCGGCTGGCTGGTCGGCACGCTGTTCGAGCGCCTCGGCTGAGCGGCCCCCGAGCGGGGCGAGTCCAACTCTCGTCACTCGAGCAGGGCACGAATGCGCTCGCCCATGTCGTGCAGTTCCGTGGCTCCGGTGCTATCGCTGAGCAGGTTCGCCAGGCTGGCCAGACTGGGATCGTGATAGCCGCGCGGGAACGTGCGCTCGAGCTCGCCGATCGCCGAGCCGATCAGCGCACCGAGCTTCTCGGCTCTCGCCTGCCTCGCGTACAGCCTCGCGAGCAACTCGAGCATGCGACAGGTATGGCCGTTGGCGTACCCGTCGATCTCCGACCACATCGCCATCGCGCGTGACGCGAACTCCTCGGCTGCGGCATCGCGACCGAACTTGTCGTAGAGGAACGCTAGGTCGTGCAGGCACCTGGCGACCGTGGTGTGCTTCGGCCCGCGGGTCTGCTGGAAGAGCGCGAGGCGACGCAGCATCGGAGCCTCGGCGCTCTCGTGCCGCCCCACCTCCCAGTAGTAGTCCACGAGCTCGCCCAGCACGGTCGCCAGCGCCGTTCGGTCCTGGCCGGCCTCGAGGCTCGTGATCCGCTCGAGAAGCGCGCGCTCTCTCGGGTCCCGGGCCGCCATCTCGTGTCGTGAGCTGCCTCAGGCGAGGCGGCCGAGCTCGCGGAGCACGAAGGCGTAGTCGAAGGCGATTTCGCGGAGCGCGTCGTAGCGGCCCGAGGCGCCGCCGTGCCCCGCCTCGAGGTTGGCCTTGAGGAGCAGCGGGCGGTCGTCCGTCTTGAGCGTGCGGAGCTTCGCCACGTACTTGGCGGGCTCCCAGTACATGACCTGGCTGTCGTTGAGCGCGGTCCGCACGAGCAGCGCGGGGTAGGGCCCCGCCGCGAGGTTCGTGTACGGGCAGTAGCTCTTGAGGGCCTCGTACTGCGCCGGGACCTTCGGGTTGCCCCACTCCTCGAACTCGCCGATCGTGAGCGGCAGCGACTCGTCGAGCATGGTGCTGACGACGTCCACGAACGGCACGCGCAGCACGGCGGCGCGGCAGAGGTCGGGGCGGAGGTTGAGCACGGCGCCGACCAGGAGCCCGCCCGCGCTGCCGCCCTCGATCACGAGGCGGTCCGGGGCGGTGTAGCCGGCCGCCACGAGGAAGTCGGCGGCGGCCACGAAGTCCGTGAACGTGTTGGGCTTGGCGAGCATGCGGCCGCCGTCGTGCCAGCGCTTGCCGAGCTCGCCGCCGCCGCGCACGTGGGCGATCGCGACCGAGACGCCCCGGTCGAGGAGGCTCGGCCGGCTCGAGGAGAACGTGACCGGGTAGGGGATCCCGTACGCGCCGTAGCCGGCGAGCAGGAGCGGGCCCGCGCCGTCGCGCGGCGCGTCCTTCGGCCGGACGAGCGAGATCGGCACGCGGGTGCCGTCGGGGGCGGTCGCGTGGACGCGCTCGACGCGGTAGCGCGCGGGATCGAAGCCGCCCGGCACCTCGGTCTGCTTGAGCAGCGTGCGCTCGCGCGTCAGCACGTCTTCGTCGAACACCGACGGCGGCGTGACGAACGACTCGTAGCGGAAGCGGTAGCGGGTCGTGGCGAACTCGGCGTTGCCCTCGGGGGCGACCTCGTAGGCGGGCTCGGGGAACGCGACGTGGTACGCGGCGCCGCCGGCGAGATGGGTCACGCGGAACCGCACGAGCCCGTCGGTGCGCTCCTGCGCGACCCAGTGGCCGGCGAAGACGTCCACCCCCTCGAGCATGACGTCGTCCCGGTGCGGGAGGAGCTCCGTCCAGCGCGCCGGGCGGGGATCGTCGGCGGGCGCCGTGACCAGCCGGAAGTTGCGCCGGCCGCCGCCGTTGGTGCGGATGTAGAAGAGGTCGCCCGCCGGCCCGACGCCGTGGTCCACCTCGTACTCGTGGTCCGGCTCGCGCGGCAGGATCACCCGCCACGCCCCGCCCGGGTCGGCCGCCGGCAGGCAGCGCACCTCGGTGCTCGTGAAGCTCGCGGAGGTGAGGAACAGCCAGCGCCGGCTCCGCGAGCGCTCGACGTGCAGGCGGAAGAGGCCGTCGGTCTCCTCGTACACCAGCTCGTCGGCCGCGGTGCCGAGGCGGTGGCGCCAGAGCCGGTACGGGCGCTTGGCGTCGTCTTCGGTCACGTAGAAGAAGACCCGCGGGTCGGCCGACCACGCGACCGCCGCGACGCGCTCGATGCGCTCGGGCGCCAGCGCGCCGCTCGCGAGGTCCTTCACGAAGAGCGTGTACTCGCGGAAGCCGGTGACGTCGGTCGCGTACGCGAGCCGGTGGCCGTCGTCGGTCACCGTGAAGGCGCCGAGCGCCATGAACGCGTGGCCCTCGGCCAGGCGGTTCAGGTCGAGCGTCAGCTCCTCGGGCGCGGCCGGGCTCCCGGCCCGGCGGCAGTGGATCGGGTACTGCTTGCCCCGCTCCGTCCGGGAGTAGTAGTAGTGCGCGCCGCGGCGATAGGGCACGGTCGCGTCGTCCTCCTTGATCCGGGCGAGCATCTCGCGGTAGAGCGCGTCCTGGCGCGCGGCGGTCGGCGCCATGACGCGGTCGGCGTAGGCGTTCTCGGCCGCGAGGTAGGCGCGCACCGCCGGGTCGTCCCTGGCGCGGAGCCAGGCGTAGTCGTCCTGGCGGCGGTCACCGTGGACGACCGTCACCACGGGCACGCGCTTCGCGACGGGAGGGCTCGGGTCGGCCGGGTCGGGCATGGGCTCCTATTCTACCGGCGCCGCTCGCGCCAGGCGATCGCGAGGCCGCTCGCGACGATCACGGCGGAGCCGAGCCACATCCCGGTCGTGGGCACGTCCCCGAACGCGAGGTAGCCCATCGCCGCCGCGCCGACGAGCTGCACGTAGTGGAAGGGGGAGACGATCGACGCGGGGGCCCAGAGGAGCGCGCGCGCGACGCAGTAGTGGCCGAGGCCGCCGAGGAGGCCGAGGGCGAGCAGGACGAGCCACTGCCAGAGCCGGTCCGGCGTGCGCCAGACGAGCGGCACGACCGCGCTGAGGACCACGGTGCCCACGAGCGCGCTGTAGGTGACGCTCGTCTCGGGCGGGTCGAAGCCGGCCACGCGCCGCGTGAGGATCTGGTAGACGGCGTAGCACGCGGCGCTGCCGAGGACCAGCAGCAGGTGCGGGTTCGCGCCCGCGGCGCCGGGCCGGATGATGATCAGCGCGCCGACGAAACCGGCGGCGATCGCGAGCCAGTGGGCGAGCCCGACCCGCTCGGCCAGCATGGGGCCCGCCAGCGCCGCCACGACCAGCGGCGCGGTGAAGGAGACGGCCGTGGCGTCGGCGAGGGGCACGTACCCCAGGGCCGTGAAGAAGAAGCTGGTGGAGGTGAGCAGCAGCAGCGAGCGCGCGATCTGCGTGCGGGGCTTCCGGGTCGCGAGCAGCCGCCAGCCGCCGTGGGTGGGTCCGAAGAGCGCGAAGACGAAGACCAGGTGGCCGAGCGTGCGCGCCCAGATCAGCTCGAGCGTGGGCAGGGACGGGCGCAGCAGCTTCACCCCGGTGTTCATGCTCACGAAGAGCACCGTGGCGAGGACGATGAAGACGATGCCGCGCAGGACGCGGGTCTCGGCGTGGGCGGGCGCCATGGCTCGGTGCCCCATTTCACCACACCCGCGCCGGCGCCGCCCGGCTTGACACCCGGCCGCCGCCGCCGTAGAGTCCCCCCCGCGGGAGGGACCCCACGTCCCGCCCGGCATCCAGGCGCTACGCGGTTCCCCTATTGTTCACGACGGCAGGAGGGACAGTCCATGAATGACGCGGTCGACAGGCGACAGTTCCTCAAGGCGACGGGCGCCGGGGCGGTGGCCGCCGGGCTCGGCGCCAACATCATCATCCCGGGGCGCGCCCAGGCGGCGAAGAAGCTCCGGATCCTCCAGTGGGTCCACTTCGTCCCCGCGTACGACGAGTGGTTCAACAAGAAGTACGCGGTCGAGTGGGGCAAGAAGAACGACACCGAGGTCACCGTGGACAACATCGGCATCGCGGGCATCAACGCCCGCGCCTCCGCCGAGATCTCGGCGCAGAAGGGGCACGACCTCTTCCTCTTCAACTGGCCCCCGCCGACGGTCGAGGAGCAGACGGTGGACATGAAGGACGTCTACCAGGAGATCGAGCGGAAGGTCGGCAAGCCGATCGACCTCGGGGTCAAGAGCACGTACAACCCGAAGACCAAGAAGTACTACGCCTTCTCGCCGTCCTTCACGCCGGACCCGGTCAACTACCGGCAGGACCTCTTCGGCCAGGTCGGCCTGCCCAACGGCCCGAAGACCTGGGACGAGGTGCGCACCGCGGGTGCCAGGGTGAAGAAGCAGTTCAACAGCCCCGTCGGCGTCGGCCTCGCGAACGAGATCGACACCGGCATGGCGATGCGGACGATCATGTACTCGTTCGGCGCCCACGAGCAGGACGCGGCCGGCAACCTCACGCTCAACTCGAAGCAGACGCTCGAGGCGATCAAGTTCGTCAAGGCCCTCTTCCAGGAGGCGATGACGCCCGAGGTGTTCACCTGGGACGCCTCCTCGAACAACCGCGCGATGATCGCGGGCAAGATCTCGCTCGCGCTCAACGCGATCTCGATCACGCGCACCGCGGAGAAGCAGGACCCCGAGATCTCGAAGAAGATCCAGCTCACGAAGGCGCTGCGCGGGCCGGTGCGCGCCATCGGCCTCGAGCACGTCATGCAGTGCTACGTGGTCTGGAAGTTCGCCGAGAACAAGGAGGGCGCCAAGAAGTTCCTGATCGACTACACGACGGACTTCCGGCAGGCCTTCGTCGCCGGCGAGTTCTACGACTTCCCGTGCTTCCCGAAGACGGTCCCCGACCTGGGCACGCTGATCGCCAAGGACCCGAAGGGCCACCCGCCGGACAAGTACAAGGTGCTCGACGACGTGCTGAACTGGGCGACCAACGTGGGCTACCCGGGCTACGCCAACGCGGCGATCGACGAGATCTTCGGCACGTGGGTGCTGAACGTCATGTTCGCCAAGGCGGCGAGCGGCGCGGCGACGCCCGAGGAGGCGCTCCGGGAGGCGGACGCCGCGAGCAGGCGGATCTTCGGCAAGTGGAAGGAGAAGGGGCTGGTCTAAGGCACCGGTGGCAACCGTCGAGGCCAGGCGGGTCAGCAAGCAGTTCGGCGACGTCCGCGCGGTGGACGGGGTGGACCTGTCCACCAGGGAGGGCGAGTTCCTCGTCCTCCTGGGGCCGTCGGGGTGCGGGAAGACGACCCTGCTCCGGATGATCGCCGGGCTCGAGCGGCCGACGGGGGGCGAGATCCTGATCGGGGGGCAGGTCGTGAACGACCTGCCCCCGCGCGCCCGCCGGATCGCGATGGTGTTCCAGTCCTACGCCCTCTACCCGCACATGTCGGTGTTCCGGAACATCGCCTTCCCCCTCAAGGCGGCCGGCATGCCCCGCGCGGAGATCCCGCAGAAGGTGGAGTGGGCCGCGGCGCTCTTCGGGATCGAGCGCCTCCTCGAGCGCAAGCCGCGCCAGCTCTCGGGCGGCGAGCGCCAGCGCGTGGCCCTGGCGCGCGCCGTCGTGCGCGAGCCCGCGGTGTTCCTGCTCGACGAGCCGCTCTCGAACCTCGACGCCAAGCTCCGCGCCTCCGCGCGGGACGAGCTGCAGCAGTTCCAGCGGCGGATCGGGACGACGACGATCTACGTCACGCACGACCAGGTCGAGGCCATGGGCCTCGGCGACCGCATCGCGGTCATGGAGGGCGGCCGCGTGCGGCAGATCGGCACGCCCGCGGAGGTCTACGACGAGCCGGCCGACACGTTCGTGGCGGGCTTCCTCGGCTCGCCGCCGACCAATCTCGTGGAGGCGGCCGACGTGCTGGTGGGCTTCCGCCCCGAGCACTTCCTGCCGCGGGAGGCCCACACCGACGGTGGGAACCTCACGACGCTCCCCTTCCACATCACGCGCGTCGAGTACCTCGGCGCCGACCGCATCCTCTACGGGGCGCTCGAGGGCCGCTTCGAGGGCGCGCGCGTCGTCGCACGGCTCGCGACCACGGTCGAGGCGAAGGTGCAGGCGGGCCGCACGCAGGACTTCGCGGTGCGCGCGCGCGAGCTCAAGTTCTTCGACAAGGTCACGGGTCTCCGCACGACCGCGCGCGTCCCGTGACGCACGGCGAGCCGCGCCGGCGGGCCTCCTGGGTGGACCGGGCCGAGTGGCTCGGGCCCCTGATGATCGGTCCGGCCGTGCTCTACATCGTCCTCGTGCTCGGCGTGCCCTTCCTGCTCGCGCTCTACTACAGCGTGAGCGACATCAGCATGGGCAGCCGCACCCTCGGCTTCGTCGGGCTCAAGAACTTCGTGAGCGTCGTCCAGACCATCAAGTTCCAGACCTCGCTCAAGAACACCTTCGTCTTCGCCGTCGTCGCCCAGGTCCTCGTGATGGCCCTGGGGACGGTGCTGGCGCTGGCGCTGGCGCGCGACTTCCGGGGCAAGTGGATCGTGCGCCTGCTCATCCTGCTGCCGTGGGTGGCGCCGATCTCGCTCGGCACGATCGGCTGGCTCTGGATCCTCGACTCCACCTACAGCGTGATCAACTGGACGCTGGAGGCGGTCGGACTCATCGGACCCGACGGCTGGTACATGTGGCTCGGCGTGCCCTGGCTCGCCATGGGCTCGGTCATCGCGATCCACGTCTGGCGGATCCTGCCGCTCGCGACCGTGATCTTGTTGGCGGGGCTCACGTCGATCCCGCACGACATCCACGACGCCGCCCAGATGGACGGCGCGGGCTTCTCGCGGCACCTGTTCCAGATCACGCTGCCGCTGATCCGCCCCATCGCGCTGGTGGCGGGGCTCTTCGGCCTCACGCTCGCCTTCACCGACATGATCGTGATCTTCGTGCTCACGCGCGGCGGCCCCTACGACACCACCCAGGTGCTCGCGAGCCTGGCGTTCTTCACGGGCATCCAGGGCGGCGATCTCGCGGAGGGCGCCGCGATCGCGGTGTTCCTGTTCCCGCTGCTGGTGGCGGTGGCGATCGGCTTCCTCCGCGTCGCCCGCCGGGCCGAGGTGCAGTGATGGCGGCGCCGGCCGTGCGGCGCTGGGGGCTCCGGGCGGGGCACCTCGGCATCGTGGGCCTCTTCACCGTCTTCACGGCCTTCCCCTTCTACTGGATGCTCATCACCACGTTCAAGCGCGAGACCGACCTGCTCAAGCGCGCGAACAACCCGTTCGTCTACAACGAGCCGCCGACGCTCGAGAACGTCCGCATCCTGTTCGAGGAGACGCTCTACGGCCGGTGGCTGGCCAACACGCTCTTCGTCGGACTCCTCGTGGTCGTGATCACGCTGCTGCTCTCGCTGCCCGCGGGGTACGCGCTGGCGCGGCTGACGGGGCGCTGGGGCGAGCGGCTCGGCATCGGCATCTTCCTGACCTACCTGGTGCCCCCGACGCTCCTGTTCATCCCGATGGCGCGCGTCATCGGCGACCTCGGCCTGCAAGATTCGCTCTGGTCGCTCGTGCTGGTCTACCCGTCGTTCACGGTGCCCTTCTGCACGTGGCTCTTGATGGGCTTCTTCAAGGCGATCCCGCCCGACCTCGAGGAGGCGGCCATGATCGACGGACACAGCCGGCTCGGGGCCTTCGTGCGGGTGGTCGTGCCGATCTCGGTGGCGGGCATCCTCACCGTCGTCATCTTCACGCTCACGCTGGTGATGCAGGAGTTCGTCTACGCGCTGACCTTCATCACCGCCGCCCGGAACTTCACGGTGAGCGTGGGCGTGCCCACCTTCCTGGTCCACGGCGACGTGTACTTCTGGGGCTCGCTGATGGCGGGCGCCTTCATCTCGAGCGTGCCGATCGCGATCCTCTACAACCTCTTCGTGGACCGCTTCATCGCCGGCTTCACCGTCGGCGCCGTGAAGTAGGCGGGGCGGCGCGCCCATGGAGCGGCCGTTCTTCGTGCTCGGCGCGGTGTCGGCCGCGCTCGCCGTCGCCCTCGGCGCCTTCGCCGCCCACGGGCTCCGGGGGCGGGTGCCGCCCGAGCTGCTCCAGACCTTCGAGACCGGCGCCCGCTACCAGCTCTACCACGCGCTCGGCCTGCTCGTCGCGGCGGGGGCCTCCGCGCGCTGGCCGGGCGGCGCCACGACCGCGGCCGGCTGGCTCTTCGTCGCCGGCACCGTCCTCTTCGCGGGGAGCCTCTACCTCCTCGTGCTGACCGGCCAGCGCTGGCTCGGCGCGGTCACGCCGCTCGGCGGCGCCGCCTTCATCGCCGGCTGGCTCGCGCTCGCCTGGGCCGCGCTCGCGCGCTGACGCCGCCGCCGGCGCATGCCCGAGCTGCCCGACGTCGTCGTCTACCTCGAGGCGCTCGCGGCGCGGGTCCGCGGAGCCCGGCTCGAGGGCGTGCGCCTGGCGAGCCCGTTCGTGCTCCGCTCGGTGGATCCGCCGCTCGGCGAGGCGGCGGGCCGCGCCGTCGTGGGCTTCCGGCGGCTCGGCAAGCGCCTCGTGCTCGAGCTGGAGGGCGGGCTCTTCCTGGTGCTCCACCTGATGATCGCCGGGCGCCTGCACTGGCGCCCCGCCGGCGCCCGCCTGCCCGGCCGGGTGGGGCTCGCCGCGCTCGACTTCTCGACGGGCACGCTCGTGCTGACCGAGGCGGGCACGAGGCGGCGCGCCGCGCTCCACCTGGTGCGCGGCGAGGCGGCGCTCGCCGCCCACGACCTGGGCGGGCTCGAGGTGCTGGAGGCGGACGTCGCGGCGTTCGCCGCGGCGCTCGGCCGCGAGCGCCACACGCTCAAGCGCGCGCTCACCGACCCGACCATCCTGAGCGGCATCGGCAACGCCTACGCCGACGAGATCCTCCACCGCGCGCGCCTGTCGCCCGTGGCGCTCACCGACCGGCTCTCCGCGGAGGAGACGGGGCGGCTCTTCGCGGCCGCGCGCGCCACGCTCGACGAGTGGTGCGAGCGCCTGCGCCGCGAGGCGGCCGGGGGCTTCCCCGAGGGCGTGACCGCGTTCCGCCCCGGCATGGCCGTCCACGGCCGCTACGGCCAGCCGTGCCCCGCCTGCGGCGCGCCCGTCCACCGCATCGTCCACGCCGAGCACGAGACCAACTACTGCGCGCGCTGCCAGACGGGCGGCCGCCTGCTGGCCGACCGCGCGCTCTCGCGCCTGCTCCGCGGCGACTGGCCCCGCACGCTCGAGGCGCTGGAGGCCCGCGTCCCGGTCAGAGCCCCGTCGGGAGGCCGGCGCGCCCCTGGAGCGCCATCAGCGTCGCGAGCATCGTCGCCACCGGCGTCTCCGCGCCGTCCTGCACCGCGACGACGTCGGCCTGGCAGACGGTGAGCGTGCGCCCGGGCCGCGTCGCGCGGCCGCGGGCGAGCAGCCGCTCGCCCCGGGCGGGCGCCAGCAGGTTCAGCTTGAACTCGACGGTGAGCACGGAAGCGTCCGGCTCCATCAGCGAGAGCGCCGCGTAGCCGCACGAGCTGTCGGCGATCGTCGTCACGATGCCGGCGTGGAGGAAGCCGTGCTGCTGGCAGAGGTCGGCGCGGAACGGCAGCTCGATGTCCACGGCGCCCGGCGCGACGCGGCCGAGGCGCGCGCCGATCGTCGTCATCACCGTCTGGCGGGCGAAGCTCGCGCGCACGCGCGCCTCCCACCCGGGGTCGCGGGGCTCGAAGGCCGGCATCCCGCGTATCCTACCGCGGAGGGGAGGGCGCGCTACAGCGGTCGCGCTAGCGGGGATCCGGCGCGGGCCGGCGGGTGACCTCGACCTCGAGCCAGCGGCGCCCGTCCCAGCGAAAGACGCGGCGCGCCCAGGCATCGGTCAGCTCTACCCGCCCGTCGGGCAGCAGCAGGAAGAGGCGCGAGGCCGAGAGCGACTTGCCCGGCGCGCGCTCGGGCGCCGCGTCGGGGGAGCGCGTGCCCGAGACCAGCATGCCGACGGCCAGCGCGGCCGCGATCAGGAGCCCCACGACGGTCTTGCTCACCATGGCGTCCCGCGCAGCAACAACCGTTCCAGCCGCGCGCGGGCGGTCAAAGGCGTGTCGGCGTGGAACTCCGCGGCCCGGCCGCGCCAGGCGGGCGTCAGCGGGCGGACGGCGCGTTGCCAGCGCGACAACGCGCCCGGCGACCTCAGGGCAGCGCCGCGCGCGCCAGGACCGTGCGCTCGGCCTCGACGACCGGGCGGTCGATCACGCGCCCCTCGAAGACGAACACGCCCGTGCCCGCGGCCACCGCGGCGTCCCAGGCGGCCACGAGGCGGCGCGCGTACGCGACCTCGGCCTCCGAGGGCCGGAAGGCCGCGTGGACGAGCGCGACCTGGCGCTCGTCGATCACCAGCTTGCCGGTGAAGCCGAGGCGGAGCCCCTGGCGCGCCTCGGCGGTCAAGCCGTCCGGATCGTCGAGGTCCATGAAGACGGCGTCCACGGCCTGCCGGCCGGCCGCCTTCGCGGCGAGCACGAGGTGGCAGCGCGCGTGGAGGATCGTGCCCTCCGTCGCGCCCGCCTCCCTGATGCCGAGCGCGCGCGAGAGATCCACGTGGCCGATCACGAGCGCGTCGAGGCGCGCGCTCGCCCCGGCGATCGCGGAGGCGTTGAGCACGCCGCGCGGCGTCTCGACGAGCGCGAGCAGTCTCACGGCGCCCGCGGGGCGGCCCCGCGCGCGCTCGGTCGCGGCGAGCCGGCGGGCCACGCGCCGGACGTCGGCCGCCGTCTCCACCTTGGGCACGACGAGCGCGTCGGCCCCGGCCGCGACCACCGCGGCCACGTCGTCGGCGAACCAGGACGTGGACGGCGGGTTGACGCGCACGGTGCGCTCGAGCCCAGGGCGCGCGGGCTGCCCGAGAGCCTCGGCGACCAGGGCGCGCGCGCGGGGCTTGCGCTCCGGGGTGACGGTGTCCTCGAGGTCCAGGATCAGGCTGTCGGCGTCTGAGCCGCGCGCGGCCTCGAGCGCTGCGGGCTCGGCGCCGCAGACGAACAGCAGGCTCCGCCGCGCCCGCATCGGGCTACTGCCAGCGGATGAGCACCTTCACCTTCGGGTACTCGGGCATCTTCCCCTCGACGTCCACGATGCGCCACGTGCCGTCCGGCGCCTCGAGCAGCAGGTTGTTGTTGCTGTAGGCGACGAACTTGCCCCAGCCCTTCGGCACGCTGACCTCGTACTTGGCCGAGGAGGTCTGGGCCTGGGCGGTCTCGGGGTGGAGCGCGCCGGGCCAGCCGGAGAGCCAGGGCTGGGCGGCGAGCGCGACGAGCGCGACGGCGATGACGCTCAGCACGGTCTTCGTGTACCGGTCGCTCTTCATCGAAGGCCTCCTGGTTGGTGGGTGCATGGCCCGGATATCATACCGGACCGGGCGGCGTGCTAGACTCGGCGCGATGCTCGCGGCGGTCGTCTCGGCGCTCCACGTGCTCGCACTCGCGCTCGGCCTGCCGAGCGTGTTCCTGCGCGGCCGCGCGCTGCGCGGCCCGCTCGACGCCGCCGGCCTGCGGCGCCTCTTCGCCGCCGACAGCGTCTGGGGGCTCGCCGCCCTCCTCTGGATCGTCACGGGGCTCCTGCGCGCGTTCGCGGGGCTCGAGAAGGGGACGGGCTTCTACCTGCGCTCGACCTTCTTCTGGCTGAAGCTCGGGCTGGTCGCGGCCGTCTTCGTCCTCGAGCTCCGGCCGATGCTCACGCTGCTCCGCTGGCGGCGCCAACTCGCCCGCGGCGTGTCCCCCGACACGTCCTCCGCGCGCGCCCTCCACACGCTGACCCACGCGGAGCTTGCCCTCGTCGTCGTGATCGTCTTCGTCGCGAGCCTGATGGCCCGCGGGTTCGGCCTCCGACCCTAGCGAGCGCGATCGCCTCGAGCGGGCCCTCGGCGCGGGCCGCGGCGCCGACGGCGCTGCCCATCTCGCCCGGGCTCTTCCAGCTCGAACCCGGCGCGCGATAGGCGGGGGGGCTCCCGGCCCCGGTGTATCCTGGCGCGCAGGGAGCCGTCGCGACGCGTGACGAGGCTCGGCGAGGCGCGTTCGGCGGGAAAGTCCTAGGTTCGCCTCCCGGCGGTCGGCTAATATTGACGGCGCGCGAGTCCGGGCGAGGCCGGGGTGAAACAGATGCGGGTGGTCATCCTCTGCGGCGGTGCGGGCACACGACTCCGAGAGGAGACCGAGGTGCGCCCGAAGCCCATGGTCGAGATCGGCGGCCACCCGATCCTCTGGCACATCATGCGCGGCTACGCGGCCAGGGGCTTCACGGAATTCGTCCTGGCGCTCGGGTACAAGGCCGACGTCATCAAGCGCTACTTCCTCGACTACTACCATCTCCAGCGTGACCTGAGCGTCTCCCTCGTCTCCGGCGCGGTCACCGCGCACGACGGCGAACGCGAGGACTGGCTCGTGCACCTGGTCGACACGGGGCTCGCCACCCAGACCGGAGGCCGGCTGAAGCTCCTGGAGCGCTGGGTCAGGGGCGGGACCTTCATGCTCACGTACGGGGACGGCGTCTCCGACCTGAACGTGGCCGACGTGCTGGCCTTCCACCGGCGGCACGCGCGGCTCGCGACGGTGACCGCGGTGCGGCCGCCGTCCCGCTTCGGCGGGCTGCGCTTCGACGGCGATCTCGTCAGCGAGTTCAGCGAGAAGCCGCAGATCGGCGAGGGCTGGATCAACGGCGGCTTCTTCGTCTTCGAGCCGGGCGTCCTCGACTACCTCGATGGCGACGAGACGCTGCTCGAGCGCGAGCCCCTCGAGCGGCTCGCCCGCGACGGCCAGCTCGCCGCGTACCGGCACTCGGGCTTCTGGCAGTGCATGGACACGCTGCGCGACGTGCGGCTCCTCGAGAGCCTCTGGGAGGGCGGCAAGGCGCCCTGGAAGGTCTGGGCGTCGTGACCGGGCACTGGACGGACCGGCGAGTCCTGGTCACGGGGGCGACCGGGATGGTCGGCTCGTGGCTCGTCAAGGACCTCCTCGCCGAAGACGCCTCCGTGGTCGCGCTCGTCCTGGACGCCGATCCCCAGTCGGAGCTCTACCGGAGCGGCGACATCCGGCGGGTGACCGTCGTCGACGGCGCCCTCGAGGACTTCGCCACGCTCGAGCGGGCCCTCAACGCGCACGAGATCGAGACCGTCTTCCACCTCGGCGCCCAGGCCCTCGTGGGCGTCGCGCACCGGTCGCCCCTCGGCACCTTCGAGGCGAACATCCGCGGCACCTACAACCTGCTCGAGGCGTGCCGGCGCCACCGGGACGTGGTCCGGCGGGTGGTCGTCGCGTCGAGCGACAAGGCGTACGGTGCCCAGGCCCGACTCCCGTACGTCGAGACGCTGCCGCTCGAGGGCCGGCACCCCTATGAGGTCTCCAAGACGTGCGCCGACCTGATCGCGCAGAGCTACGCGCAGACCTACGGGCTGCCGGTGGCGATCGCGCGCTGCGGGAACGTCTACGGCGGGGGCGATCTGAACTGGAGTCGCATCGTGCCGGGCACGGTCCGCTCGCTGCTCCGCGGCGAGCGCCCCGTGATCCGGAGCGACGGCCGCTACGTGCGCGATTACTTCTACGTGAAGGACGCGGCCCGGGCTTACCGCCGCCTCGCCGAGCAACTCGACGACCCGCGGGTGCGGGGCGAGGCATTCAATTTCTCGACCGAGTCGCCCATGACCGTGCTGGAGCTGGTCCAGGCGATCCAGAAGCTCATGGACCGCGCCCACCTCGCGCCCGACGTCCGGGGCACGGCCGAGGGCGAGATCCGCAGCCAGTACCTGTCGGCGGCCAAGGCCCGCGAGGTCCTCGCGTGGGAGCCCCGGTACGATCTCGAGGCAGGGCTGCGCGAGACGATCGCGTGGTACCGGGCCTTCCTCGGGAGGGCCGAGCCGTGATCGCGGGCGTCGAGATCCATCCCCTGCGCCAGATTCCCGACGAGCGCGGCAAGGTCATGCACATGCTGCGCCGGGACGACCCCTGGTTCGCCGAGTTCGGCGAGGTCTACTTCTCGGTGGTCTATCCCGGCGCGATCAAGGGCTGGCATCTCCACGCGCGGATGACCCTCAACTACGCCGTCCCCAGCGGCATGATCAAGCTCGTGATCTACGACGACCGCGAGGACTCGCCGACCCGGGGCGACGTGCAGGAGATCTTCATCGGCGAGGACCACTACGCCCTCGTCAGGGTGCCGCCCGGCGTCTGGAACGGCTTCAAGGGCGTCGGCGTGAAGCCGGCGATCGTCGCGAACTGCGCCAGCATCCCGCACGACCCCGACGAGATCGTGCGCCTCGATCCGTTCACCGCGCGGATCCCGTACAGGTGGGATCTGCGACACGGGTGACGACGGGCCCCGCCGCGTGAAGGCGCTCGTGATCGGCGCTTCGGGACAGCTCGGGGGTGCGCTGGTGCGTGCGCTCGAGCGCGGCGGGATCGAGGCGGTCGGCACGTATCACACGCGACCGCTGCCGGGCGCGGTGGCCCTCGACGTGAGCGACGCGGACGCGGTCGAGCGTTGCCTGGCGGCGTCGAGCCCCGACGTCGTCTTCGTCACCGCGCTCACGCGGGGCGGCGTGGACTACTGTGAGGACCATCCCGACGAAGCGCATGCGGTCAACGCGCGCGGCGGCGCGCACGTCGCCGTTGCCGCGGCCCGCCGTGGGGCGAAGGTCGTGTACTACTCCACCGACTACGTGTTCGACGGCACCGCGGGTCCCTACGCGGAGGACGCCGCGCCGCGCCCCATCAGCGTCTACGGACGGACCAAGTGGGAGGGAGAGGAGGCCGTCCGCGCGCTCGCGCCCCGGCACCTGGTCGTCCGGACCACGGCGGTCTTCGGCTGGGACCGCACCTCGAAGAACTTCGCCATGCAGGTCTGGGAGCGGCTCGGCGGCGGCCAGGTAGCGG
>Ga0209211_10007610_pt1 | contig 15142 bp, 17 predicted proteins | sample RifGroA2_FD_183992 | JGI IMG/M metagenome (GOLD analysis project Ga0209211, IMG submission 183992) | Groundwater microbial communities from Rifle, Colorado, USA - Groundwater A2 (SPAdes) (version 2) | ecosystem: Environmental > Aquatic > Deep subsurface > Groundwater | place: Rifle, Colorado... | reverse complement strand
TGAGTATGCAATCAGGTGACTAAGCCGTTAGTGCGACTTTATGTCGCACACTTTTATCAAATTTTCGTAAAATTTGGGAGGAGCAACTAATAATATTATCAAAGCCAGTGCCAACGGCGTGGAGGCAGCTGCTCCGTAGATGTTAAAAATTGAGTATAAGAGAAAACAGAAAAATATATAAAGGCAGTAATATCTAATAACTATAACAATTAAAGTTTATACTACTCTAGAAGAGAAAAAAGGTGATTGCATGTTAAGAATGAAAAGGATAACTGAAACTTACGACATGAAAGTGTTTACTGATTCTGGCGAATATTTTGGTGATATTGAAGAGACAATTCTTGCAGCAAATAAGGTATTCGGATGGAAAGTAAGAAGCACAAGGAATTCCTTTTTAGCCAAAGTCCTTGGAAGCGCTAAGGGAGTCATTGTTCCGCACCAGCTTGTTAAATCAGTCGGAGACATAATGATTATCTCCAAAGCAGCTGTGCCTAATCAAGGCAATGATGAAGAAGCTGCACAGAAGCAGTAGATTTGTTTTTTTAATTATTTATTCTAGATTTTTTAATTTATAATTAGTTTATTGTTCTTAATTCATTAGTTTATTCTTTATTTCTGAGAAAATATTTAATAATGAGAGCAATAACTCAGTTCGTATACGGCAGTAGTCTAGCGGCTAGGATTGGACCTTCCCAAGGTTTAGACCCGGGTTCGAACTGAACTGTTGTAATAATAATAAAAAGTAACAGCCGCGAATGTCCCGGCTGCCGTAGTTTTTTATTTTACAGATTATTTTTAAGATAATTCTATATTATTGTGTCCACGCTGTGACCACAGGTTTGTAAGTTAAGTTTATATACAGTGACCACATTATCGTGCACAAGATGGCATTTATTGAAGAGCAGCTGAAAGGCGGAAAGAAGTATTATTATCTTACCCAGACAGTCAGAGCTGCAGGAAAATTCAAGAAAGTAAGAGTACTGCTGACAAACACAGAAATAGGTAAATCTGAACTGGAGAAACTTGCTAAATCAAAACAAAAAGAACTCAAGAAGCAGATAACCGATGCAAAAAAGAGCATTGTATTTTTTTCAGTAAATGTTGATAACAGCAAAATAAGCCAGAAACATCTTGTCTGGGAAAGGCCATGCAGGCTTTATTTGGTATATATAGCAGGTGATGCATTAGAAATGCCGCAAATAAAAGAATTTGGGCGCGGCTGGGGCATGACTTACTGTTTTTTCAGGAACAATATGATAAAGGTCGTCTGGGGGATGAAGCAGTTCATCAAATCAGGCATATGCATAATCAACAATATGATGGACAATGATTATTTTGACAGAAAGATAAAAAGATATGATAGGCTGACAAAGAAATTGCTTGAAGCATATAAAAAAGCAGATAATATTAAGATAGAAAAGCTTTCCGAAAAGCAGTTTCTTGGGCAGTATAAAGAATTTTGCAGTATTTTTCTTGATTGGTGGGGATTTGCACAGGTAGCTGAGCCGATTGCATACGGCGCAGAGTATCTGCTGAAAGAGAAAATCCCGGAAAAGGTATTTTCTGTAATAACAAGCCCCAGCCAGAAGTCATATACTATGATAGAAGAAGAGAAGCTGCTTAAGATTGCATTAAAGGTTAAGCAAAATAAGAAAGCATTGAAGCTTTTTGAGAATGATGCGGCTGAGATTAAAAAACAGTTATATGAAAGGAAAAATGAAAAGTATTTTCATGAGATCAGAGAGCTTCTTGAGCAGCATGTTAAAGATTATTTCTGGCTTAAGAATAATTATTTTGAGGCCAAGGATCTGGAAATAGAGTATTTTATTGAGGAGATTAAGAATATAATTAAGGAGAATATTGAGATAAATAATATATTGGGCAAGAATAATATACGTTTGGATGAGATAAGGCAAAATAAGGCAGAAATAATCAATAAGCTGAGCTTAGAAGACAGATATAAGAAGCTGGTAAAATTAGTGGATTTTTTCTGTATTTTTCAGGATGAGAGAAAAGCAATCTCATTGAAAGGCCACCATTATCTGGCATTGCTGATAAAAGAAGCTGCAAGAAGGACAGGAATAAATGAAAATTTGCTGTACAGCTGCACAACATCAGAAATTACTTTAGTATTAAAAGGCAGATTTGATATCAACATTCTTAGGAAAAGGCAGCAGCATTGCACATTGATTATAACTAAACATGACAATACATTGCTTGCAGGCAAAGAATCGCAAGATAAAGAAAGAGAGATTCTTGGAAGTGAACAGAAAGATGAGATAACAGAGTTCGAGGGCATGCGCGCACAGGGTGGTAAAGTTATTGGTAAAGTCATTAAAATCCTTGACCCAAGAGATGCTGGAAGATTTAAGCAGGGAAGCATCTTAGTTACAACAATGACATCTCCTGATTTTATAACAATAATGAAGAAAGCAGCTGCAATCATTACAGATGAAGGAGGGATAACAAGCCATGCATCGATTGTAGCTAGAGAGTTTGGAATCCCTTGCGTGATTGCAACAAAGATCGCAACTAATGTGTTAAATGACGGAGATAAAGTAGAGGTTAATGCTAATCACGGGGTTGTGAAGATATTGGAGAGATTATAGGAAAATAGCATAGCTACAGATAGATGTTCTAGATAATTATTAGGATAAATTTAATGGTTTTAGTTAGATGTAAGACTGTCAAAGGTAGAAGAAAATGTCTGATATGGATTTGCAGGAAAGAATCACTCAACTTGTTGCAGAAAAGGCCAGAGCTGTAAAATTAGGCTTTAGTAATATTAGATTAGAGGCTAATCAACAGCTGGAAGAGGAGTCTGATCCAGGAACAATAGTAATGAATATACATGATGAAGAGATAGTTGTTAAGCATAATGACATTACACAGATATCTGAAGATGATCTTGAAGCAATAGTGGAGTACGGGATTTGTTGGTGTAAAAATGTAAAAGAGAAGGTTATTGGCAGATCAATCCAGACAAGCGGATTTGGGTTCATAACTGGATTTGTTCTCGAGATATATGGTGCTTTTGGCACATATTTCACAGCAAAAAGATATTTAGAGGCATTTGGCCAGGAAAGATATGATAAGTATGCTAAGTTTGCAGGCAAAATATTTAGAAAAGCGTTACAGGCTTATGGAGATAAAATTGAACGTGCAAATGTTTATTCTTATTTGGCTGTTGCCCAATTTATTAAAGAAGAAATCATAAACAGTATGATGTCAGGGCCTGTTGCCTATAAAGAGGCAATTTCAAAAGTCACTGCCCCGTTAAAGCCAGTATTTGAATTTATTAATCGCCAAAAAGCAGATTGGCTTCAGAAAAGTAAGATGCTGCTGACTATTACACTATTTATGTACAATAATATAGATTTATTGCAGAGTTATAATCAAAATAAAATAGCCTTAAGGAATAATGAAGGCGTATTTCCTATATTAACTGCAAACAAGACTCTGCCTGAACATCAAAAGATAGAAGATTATCTAAATACTGTTTATTGCAGAGGTGGACAGAAAGCAGAGCTTCAATAATATTTATTTTATTTTTCTGTTGAGCTCCTCTTCAGTTATAGCCCCTACTGCGCCAAATAAGCTTTTCAACCCAGTCTCTAATGCAGACTTATCGCTCAGGCTGTGGTGTGTCTGAGGGAATAAGCACCATTTGTGATCTGTATTTGAGAAAGGGTTTACAAACACGATCATGAACTGCATGTCGAAAGCTGCTAATTTCTGCCATTCTGCAATTACTTTTTTTAGATTAGAGCTTGTGTTGAAAAGAAACAAAGCAGTTTTGTTTTTTTGTTCCTTGAATGGCTTTAGTTTTTTGAATATAGAATCGACAGCATTTGCATCATCAAGCAACGGAACAACAGCAATTGCCTGCTTTTTGCCATCATTGAAATTAACAAGGATGTCAACATTCTCTGTATTTTCAGCTATATCAGCTATCTTTTTGGCAATAACATCCTTGCTTCTGATGAAATGCAATGACCAGTCCTGAAGATAGGTTTTTAGCTTGTCTGTGATATAGTTCACCTGTTTTTTATTAATAGTATGGTTATTTAACAATTATTTAATCAGAAATAAATTTAACTATAATATAAATTTTGTCATAAATATAATATAAGAATAGATAATTAAGAGAGATAGAATGAATAAAAATATAAAATATAAGAAAAAGTGAAATAAACGGCTTACCTAATCATTCTCGACTCTAGGAGCTAATATGAATGCAAGCAATACCTTATCAACTGATTTATACTCTAGCTTTAACGGATAGTCATCGCTGAAATGGATGTATACTTCATCTGCAAGCTTTGAGCCGCCTACCATTTTCTTGAGATATTCAACTGAATATTTAGAACGTACTTTTGCGCTTCCTGCGACATTTATACTTACTTCATCACTGGCTTTTATCTCTATCTTTGCTTTTGAAAGGTCGCCTTCTGCTATAACATTCAATTTGCCAGATTCTGCCTCTAAAGTAAGGCTTTCTGCAACAATATCAACATCTTCAACTGCTTCGTTCAGCAAAGATGCAGGAGCTTTAATTACTGCACTGAACTTTAAGTCTGGAATTTTTTGCTCTTTTTCATCTAATTCAATGATTGGCAAGGAGAATGTTCTTGTAGTTTTGCTTTTGAACTGAAGGACAAGCTTGTTTTCTTCCAACTCTAAAGAAAGCATATCATCAGGCTTTGCTCGTCTGAGAATCTGTTTTAGATTGTTTAGATTGATTGCTAATTCAACATTGTCTTTGACATCATACTCTGTAAAGCAGCTGCTTAAAAGCTTGAACATGACCATAGCAACATTTGCCGGGTCCATTGCTACTAACTCTATCGCATTTGGTGTAATCTTGAAAGTTGCTTCGTTGACTAGCTCAGAAATTATGCTCACTGAATCTTTTAAATATTTTGGCTCTGCTAATGTTAATCTCATAGTTTACCCCTCAAACACGAAATTGTCTTACTTATATTTAAAGTTTTTCTTGGATTTATAAAGTTTGTGCATGATAGCTACCACTTGGAAGTTTTGATAGGGATTATAGCACTTAAAATGGTATGTGCATAATAAAGATATACGAAGCAGCTGCCGCAGTTGGCACTAGACGTGTTACCAGATAAGTTGCTCCTCCTCTACAATTAGCTAATTAGCGTTGTAATGTAGTAAATCTTTGCATAGGTTTATCGTTTAGTCAATAGTGTGCATTGCCCGTCGCAACATTCTATTAGTTATTGGATAAGTGCCAACTAAATTGGCGGCAGCTGCTAAACACTTGCTTAAAGTGCATAAATTAATATAGATGTAGGTAGATATAATTAATAGAGATATATCATTTATTTAGCTTATGCGATAAGATATTATTTAAAAAAGAGTGTGAAAATGAGCACAAACGACATAATCATAGGCAGACTTGCAGGTGACAGAGAGAAATATGGCATGCAGGGAGCTATCCTTATCGCAAAGCATTATGTCAAGATGGGGCAAGTTACTTCTTTGAGCAATAATGTGTATCTTGATATAATAAAATCACATGTCATATTTATCTGCGGAAAAAGAGGAGGAGGAAAATCATATACAATGGGAGTCATAGCAGAAGGCATGATCGATCTGCCTTTAGAGATTAAACAGAATCTGAGCATCATAATGCTGGATACCATGGGCGTTTACTGGACTATGAAGTTCCCTAACCATAAGGAAGAGGAACTTCTTGCGCAGTGGGGGTTTAAAGGCAAAGGCCTGGATATAAAGATATATACGCCATTTGGCGCATTTAAGGAGTATAAGGATGCTGGATTTCCGACTGATTATCCTTTTGCATTAAGGCCAAGCGACTTGGCAGCAACTGACTGGGCAATGACATTCGGCTTTAACACAAATGACCCGATAGGAGTTCTTGTAGAAAGAGTATTGCATGATTTAACAGATAAATTAAAAGTGTTTGGATTAGATGAGATGATCTCTGCGATCAAGACAGATGATAGGGCACCGCAAGTAGTTAAGGATGCTGCAGAGAACCATTTCATAAATGCGCAAAGATGGGGATTGTTTGACAAGAACGGAACAACAATTGCGGAACTTGCAAAGCCAGGTGAAGTTACAATATTGGATGTAAGCTGTTATGCAACTGTGCCAAATGGTTGGGATATCAAAGCATTGGTAGTTGGCTTAGTCTCGCAGAAATTATTTGTTGAGAGAATGATTGCAAGAAAGAAAGAGGAGTTCAAGCAGGTTGAAGGAGTACAACATTATTTTTCTGGCAGAGATATATCACAGGAAAAACAGGAGATGCCTTTAGTTTGGCTTGTCATTGATGAAGCTCATGAATTTTTGCCTGTGCAGGGGAAAACGACTGCAACAGATGCATTAGTAACAATAATGAGAGAAGGCAGGCAGCCAGGAATAAGCTTGATATTAGCAACACAGCAGCCAGGAAAGATACATACAGATGTCATGACACAAAGTGATATTGTGCTGAGCCATAGGATAACTGCAAAATTAGATACTGATGCCTTAGGCATGCTGATGCAAAGTTATATGAGAGATGGATTGGATAAGGAATTAAATAATTTGCCAAGAGTAAACGGAGCAGCATTGATCTTAGATGATAGTAATGAAAGGATGTACCCAGTAAGGATGAGGCCAAGGTTTACATGGCACGGCGGAGAGTCACCAATAGCCATACATAAGGCAAAAAAAGTTTTTGATTTTTAATTTAGCAAAAGGTATATATAGTATAATGGTGTAAAGAAGGATTAAGAATAAGTTATTTATATGTTATTTGCGACATTAAATAAATTAGACATTTACAGTTAAAAAAGAGGGTGAGAATATGGCTTTTAAGTATGAACCATTGCCGGCTGGCTTTATGATTGTTGGGATGTTAGGCTTTATTGGGTCTTTGATATTCTGGAATTCAGGGAGATTGCCTCCACCATGGGCATTTACATTGGCATTATTGAGCGCAATATTCTTCATAGCAAGCGTTGTGACATTAAGGGATAGTATAGAGATAGATAAGCATGTGCTGTACCATAAAAGAAGGAAGAAAAAGAAGAGATGATAAGTTTATTCTCGACAAAATAACAAAACATTTATAAATAACCTTCAATTACTTACCATTATGCACATATATATGGAAGATACAGAAGTTCTAACTTTTATAAAATAAAGTGGATTTTTTGTTGGTTCTTGTTGTATGTGTAGATTAATTTAGATAAGTAAGGTGAATAAAATATGGAATATGGAGATAGAGACGGTGGATTTCAGAGAAGAAGCTTCGCGCCAGTTAAAGTAGGCGACGAACTAGACACAAAGATAGAAGCAGTCGGCGAAAAAGGCGACGGCATAGCTAAAAAGGACGGCTTTGTATTATTTGTCCCAGGCGTAAAAGCAGGAGACAATGTTAGGATACGTGTAACACGTGTTCTGCGCAAAGTTGGCTTTGCTGAGGTTGTAGGTAGCGGTGGCGAAAGCGCTCCAGCTGCTGATGCACCACAGGAACAAGCTGCTGCACCTGAAGAAGAGCAATATGATGCTTCACAGGACAGCGAAGATTTTGGCGAAGAAGAGACAAGCAATTAAGTTTGCATCTTTCTTTGATTTTTTTTATTATTTTAATTTTTATAATTATACGTTATTGATTATTTCTAAAATTTTAGCAAATTTTTAATAGATATATATTATTTTTCTATACATGAGATTGTTTATTGCATTAGAATTTAATGAACTGAAAGAGTATTTTTATTCTCTGCAGGATAAGATTAGGTTTAATTCTGGTAAATTTACTTTCCCAAAGGCATTTCACATGACACTGAAGTTTATAGGGGAGTTTGATGAGAATAAGGTGGAGATTGTCAAGAAGATCCTTGAAAAAGTCAAGTTTGAGCATATTAATGTCAGAGTTTCAAAAGTAGGTTTTTTTCCAACTGAGAAATACATAAGAGTTGTTTGGTTAGGGATTAAACCAGAGGAAGAGATCATAAAATTGCAAAACAGAATCGATAAGGAATTAGAAGAATTAAATTTCAAGCATGAAAAGAGCTTTAAGCCACACATAACGCTCGCAAGAGTCAAGGTTCTGCAGGAAAAAGATGAATTTATAGAAAAAGTAAAGAGCTTAGTCATTGAGGAAAAAGAGATTACGTTGAAGAGTTTTAAGTTGGTAAAAAGTGAGCTGACTCCGGAAGGGCCTGTGTATGAGGATTTAGGGGAGTTTTGTTGAGTTAGATGATAATATATTATTAGATTTATTCTTTTTATTACCCTTAAAATCGTCACCTTTAAATATAAAACGCCTTTTAATAGCATAAAGCCAAAGTTAATGCACATGAGTTGTGTTGACGAGCTGCACAAGGCAATAAAAAGTGCGGAGCAAAATAGATTGTTCTGGATGATTTATTGCTATAATACAAGCACGGCATAATATAATAACATTAAAACTTAAACAGATGAAAGGTGAATAAACATGGCAGATGAATTTTTAGTAGCACAGGATGTATATTTGAAATCAGGAATCCATATCGGAACAAAGTTCAGGACAAAGCACATGGCTAATTTTATCTATAAGACAAGGCCAGATGGTTTAAGTGTCTTGAACCTGCAGAAGATAAATGAAAGATTAGGGATTGCAGCAAATTTCATGTCAGGATATAATCCAGAGGACATACTTGTTGTCTGCAGAAGAGAGACAGGATGGAAACCTGTAAAATTATTGCACAAATTGACAGGCATCAAAATATTTGCTGGACGCTACCCGCCAGGAATATTGACAAACAAGGCTCTTGACACATACATGGAAACAAAATTGATCTTGGTAGTTGATTCATGGCCAGACAGGAATGCAGTATTAGATGCAAACGGTATCGGAATACCTGTAATTGCCCTTTGCGATACAAACAACCAGTCAAATGAGCTTGATTTAGTTGTGCCATGCAATAATAAAGGAAAGAAATCACTTGGCTTGATATTCTACATATTAACAAAAGAATACTTGAAGAAACGAGGAGTAATTACTAAGGACGAAGATATGAAAGAGACAGTTGATGACTTTGCAGAAGAGTGATTTTGTTTTTTTAGTTTATTTTTTTCTTTATTTTAGAATTTATTATTAAGTTTATTTCTTTATTTGACTTTGTTCTTGAAGGATATTTTTTCAATAAGATAATTTGAGACTACGGATATATAGTATGCAGATAAGTTTATTAATGAGTTTATTTATACAAGATAAATAATATCCTCAGGAGGTTATAGCCATGAAAAAAACCACAATTTTAGTTTTGATAATGATGTTCTTATTGCTGATAATTGGCTGCAGTAGCCAGATTCCTGCGCAAGATACCCCTAGTTTTGAGAAAGAAGAGTTACCCTTAAAAGAACAGGCAAAGAATTTTGGTATAGATGTTGTAAAGACATATTTCAATAAGGATTGCGATACATTTTTTGATGCATTGGATAATAAGATATATACATTAGAAGATGATCCGCCTATAACTAAAGATGAAAATCTAAAAAAACAATTGTGTGATTCCCTAAAAAATGCAGTCAAAGGAGACCACACATTTGAAGAGTACTTAGACTCTTATGAGGTTAAAGTTTTAGATAAGACAGAATATGAGAAAGAGTTTCCGGTTTTTTCTTCCCTCAAAAATTTTAAGCCTGCTGAAAATGACTTTTTATTTGTAGGAACAACCCCTAAAAAGCCAGTAAATTTTATGTGGGACGACCTGTTAATATTTATGGTAAGAAAAGAAGGAAAGGATTTTAAGATTGTTGTATTAGGAAGCTGACCCATTTAATGATTTTATTTCACATAAGTCAGCCAGTCTTTATACTTATTATCATTGCCGTGCACGATATCATAGAACTTTTCCTGCAATTGTTGGGTAATATCTCCTATTTTTGCTTTATTTATAATAACATCATCTATTTTTGCAATGGGTGTAATTTCTGCTGCTGTGCCTGAGAAGAACGCTTCATCGCAGGTTGCAATGTCATGCTTGTCTAGCTCAGCTTCATCAACTTCATAGCCAAGTTCTATAGCAACTTTGATCAGAGATTGCCTGGTTATACCAGGCAAGATATCCTCTAAGCTTGCTGTCTTTATTACATTATTTTTGACCAAAAAGAAATTTTCACCTGAGCCTTCTGCAATATTGCCTTTGAAGTCATACATAAGCGCTTCATCATATCCTGCTTTTTTTGCTTCCATGCTTGCAAGGATTGAATTAACATAATGACCTGAGATTTTTGCAGAGGCAATTGTGCTATGAGGATGCAATCTTATAAAGCTAGAAGTTTTTACTTTTATTGTGGATTTGGCAAATAGCTTTGGAAAAGGTATTGCTATTATAGTTACTTGAACAGGCAGATTTTTAGGATATAATCCAAGTGATTTTGCACCATAGAAAACTAATGGACGGATATAGCCTTCTTTTAGATTGTTTACTTTCACTGTGTTGATTATTGCTTTTTTTATTTCTGATTTAGTAAAAGTGATTTTCATATCTAATACAGATGCTGAGTAAAATAATCTGTTTATATGGTCATCAAGACGGAAGATTGCAGGACCTTTATTTGTAGAATAAAACCTGATGCCTTCAAAGACTGCACTGCCGTAATGCAATGCATGAGTCAATACATGGACATTAGCTTTCTGCCAAGGAAGTAATTTTCCATCTAACCAGATTTTTTTTGCAAATGCTTTCATTTTTAAAATGCCACCAACCTAAGAGGATGTTTTGAAACCCTTATAGTTAGTATATCTCCATTGCTAAAACTGTATTCTTTACCGACTGAGTCAGCGATTACTACTCCACGTTTCATTTTTGAGATTAGAGTAATAACCTCATTTTGCTCCAATACTTTCTTAAGCATCTTATATCTTAAGAATCTGCCGGTAAATGGCTCTCTCACAACAAACTGGAATTTTTTTGAGTTAAGTGGAAGAATTTTGCCGCCACATGCCTTAATCCATGCATAACTTCCTGCAGCTGTGCCAATTAAAACACCTGAGCTTTTTTGATATTCCGATTTATTTCCAACCTTGATTGAGTATTTTGACAGTAAATATGCTCTTCTTTTGCCTGCGTAAATCTCATTCAATGAATGTTCAACTGGCTTGTTGTTGATTTTTGCATATAATCTCTGCAGATAAAGGATTTTGTGTTTTCCTGAGATTATTTTCTTGAATTTTTGCTCAAAATTAAACCTGTTTGCGCGTGCAAAAAAACCTTCATGCTTTAATTCATCTGGAGAAACTGCTAACACAGGAGTGTCTTTGATGTAATGTGCTGCGCCTAAAAATGTTCCGTCTCCGCCAACTGTGATTATGAGATCTTTGTTTCTGAAAACATTAGAACTCTTATGCGTTCTTGGAATAGCAGAATACTCAATGCCTGATTTATCTAATGCATTAAAGATTACTTTTAGAGTTTTCTTGGTATTGTCCATGTAGATGACTAGGACTTTATTTAGGGTTAATTTAGATAACTTGATATGTTTATTATTTTCTTTGTTGATTAATCCTGCCATATTAAGGTTAATTACTAATAAATATTTAAATATGTATGCAATAATCTGAGAGTTATGGCAACTGAGCAAAAGGAAGAAGAGAATAAGCACACTAGATTAAGAGAATCTTACATGAGTGCGAATGTCTTATCATCTAGAAGCAAGGTTTTTGACAAGCTTTTATCTGGCGGATATGAGAAAGATATAGTTACCACAATCTATGGACCTGCTGGCTCTGGAAAGACCTGCTTATGCATCTTGGCAACCGTAAAAGCAGCGGAAGCTGGCAAGAAAGTCATTTATGTTGATACAGAAGGCGGATTTTCTATAGAGAGGTTAAAACAGATTACACCAAGGTTCATGGATGTATTGAAACAGGTTGTATTTTACAAGCCGACTTCTTTTAGTGAGCAGGTAGATGTGTTTCAGATGCTAAAAGAGATATTGAGGGAAAATGTTGGGTTAATAGTCATTGATAGCATTGCAATGCTCTATAGGTTAGAGTTAGGGCAAACAACTGATGTCTATGAGCTGAATAAAGAGCTTGCTACACAGATAGCATACTTGACAGAGATTGCGAGAAAGAAGAATATACCTATATTGATCACAAACCAAGTTTATGCAAATTTTGAAGAGAAAGAGAAACAGAAGTTCAATATGGTTGGGGGAGATATCTTAAAGTATGGAAGCAAATGCCTGATAGAGATGAATCTGATTGAGCTGCCTAACAATTCTTTTATCAGGCGAGCTACGATAATAAAACACCGCTCATTAGCTGCAGATCTTTTTGTCCAATACAAGATTGAAAATGAAGGGATTGTTGAATTGAAAAAGTGATAACTAAATAATATAAAATAATAAATTTAATTCTGAAGCTGTGGCTTTGTCTCAAGTCGGAAATTTATATACTGCGGATACAAATTATCGCCTTTCGATCGTCGCCTGCAAACACTTGCAAGTCAAGTAGATTGAACTTGCCTCTCCTGGAACTTCCGGCAAGTTCTTTCAGGAATACAAGATTGTGTTTGCAAAATTGGCGACGTCAGCCACAGCTTCTATTTTTGTGACTTTAATTTATCCTGCTTGGTTTGTGTTGAAGTTAAAATAGGAGTCAAACAAGTCATCATCTTGTTCTTCATCCAAATCTTCAAATAAGCTGTCGTATTTTCTTAATTCTGTCAATGCCTCGTAAAAGTTCTCATCATTTTCTGTTAATGTTTTTGCCATTTGTACCACCTTATTCCATGACTGCAAGCTTAACCTGCAGTTTTCAAAAGCTTTAAGTTGTTTGTGACTAAATCCAGAGTATAGACCAGATTGCCTGCGTTTACAAGCAGCAAACCGTTTTTCTCTGCCAGATGCCAGACTGGAAGCTCTGTCTTCAGCAGATTGACATTGACCAGGCCAGAGTCCAGATGGTTTACCAGATCCAGCAGCAAGACGCCATGCTCGACGACAGACTCATCTTTTTTGCCGACATTGACAAGTTTTGAGTAGCCGACAAATCTCTTATTATTCAGGACGACTGGAAGAGTTGTGCGCAGCAGCAGAGTATCTTCTCCTACAAAAAGCAGGGGATTTTCAAGATGCTTTAGGCTTAGCTGCAGGTTATTGCCTTCCAGAGTATTCCCAAGTGTCCCTACAAAATCTAAGACTGAACTATTTAAATCCAAATTGTTTGTTGTTTCGCTTACCATTCATATCACCTTTTGTTTGTTTTTTATTTTTGTTTAAGTTTTATGTAGTTTTTATGCCAATCGAGAAAGGAAAAAATGTTTTCAAAACAGCCGGAAATTGTTTAGAAATCCAGCAATTTTGAAAATTGGCAGAATAACAATGAATTAAATAATGGCAATAATAATTATAATAGAATACATACAGACTTTCAGATTATGTAAGTTTGCCATATTTACATGGTAGAACAAACTCATTTATATACCTTGTGACACATTTGTGTATAAAGAATTTTAATTGAATTACAAAAAGCTCTAGAACTTAAGGTAAACTAGGGTTTTTCCATATTACTTCACAATCTTTTCTTGAAAAATCTATGCAGCCTTTCCTATTTCCATTTCCTTCAAATCCGCCTGAAGGAAAACAGATTATATTATTATCTTTATCTACTAGCTTGCTCATCATATCATTTGAGCCATAAGGCTCGGGGAAAAAATAAACAGCCTTGTTTTTATATATGCATTTCTCGATGAAGATTATATAAGATAATTCATCTTTTTTTAGAGTGAAATTTCCTATAACAAGAGAAGATGACAATTCTTCTTGCTTTATTGTAATATTTTTTATAGGAAGAGTATCCTCTTCGCTTTGATCAGCGGCTATCTCTTTGGTGAGAGGATTTTGAGTGTTATAACAGCCTGCAAGAATTATAACAAACGATAATATTATTGAAAGATAAGTTTTCTTCATGTCCATAATCTTATTAGATTGAATCAGTATAAAAGTTTTTCTGAAGTCATGCAAGATTAAGCAATTAAAGATAATAAAGCGGAAGGCATGCCCAAAAATGGAAACAATCGCTAAGATAAGGTTTACCCTAGCTTCTCCTCAAAGCTGCACCCTATAAGCACCAGAGTTCACGACATAAGCTGCTGCATTCCTGCCCTGACTTGTTGGCCATAAAAACTGATCCAATAGGACAGCTTCTCAACGTTAAAGCTAAGACCCCAAGATAGCAAATAGCTTCGCTTCCTGAGCTTCGATCCTGCCGTATAGTCCGGTTGCAGCGACAGGCAGGGACTAACTGCCCGATCTAGCCTTCCACGTCAATAAAATAGAGAATTGTTTTAAAATGTTTCTAAGAAAACTTTATAAAGTGCGTGCTTCTCTTCCTTGCTTATATGCGCCTGTAGCGTAGCCTGGATAGCGCGACTAAAGAATAGCTAAACCTATTTTTTCGTGAGAGCCTTCTAAGCTGTAGATCGAGGGTTCAAATCCCTCCAGGCGCGTACTTATTATATTATTAAAAGAATACTTTTTATATAAAGTAAGATATATCATATTTTTTAGGCGGAGCATATAGTCAGGTTAAGTCCTCTTCAATGCGAAGAGATTTTGCCTAGCTTTGCGGGGGTATTTCGTAAGAAACCCTAGAGCCAAGCGGCCAAGGCGGTCGGCTGCAACCCGACTAATCATGGGTTCGAGTCCCATCCTCCGCTTTTTTTTATTTTCAATGTAGTTATATTATTTTTTATGTTATAATAAATTAAAATTTTAATATTGGCTGATAGTATGGAAGTAACAATAAATAATGGTTGCAGGAATTCTGAGCTTATAGTTGGTCATCTGGTAATTGAAGCAATAGAGAATGCTAAGAACAGAAACAACAGGATTGAGAAGCTTGTAAGCGCTTTGGAAAAAGAAATCAAGGAAAATGCTGTAAACTTTCTTAATAATGAAGGAATAAATGCTGATGAGAGATTCATAAGTTCTTCTAAGAGTGTAATCGCTTCAACTGCCTGCGGTCCAAAAATACTTGTTGAACTGATATTAAAGTCAGGGCATCTGCCAAAGATATCAAGAGCAGTTGACTGCATGAATATTGTATCTATAAGAAGCGGATTGACATTCAGCATGTGGAACAAGGATATGATTAAGGGAAACATTG
>Ga0209211_10007608_pt1 | contig 15143 bp, 15 predicted proteins | sample RifGroA2_FD_183992 | JGI IMG/M metagenome (GOLD analysis project Ga0209211, IMG submission 183992) | Groundwater microbial communities from Rifle, Colorado, USA - Groundwater A2 (SPAdes) (version 2) | ecosystem: Environmental > Aquatic > Deep subsurface > Groundwater | place: Rifle, Colorado... | reverse complement strand
TTAAAATCTAACCTTCGCGGCAAAAACGCGAGGAGACAGTGCCTGGCGGGTAGTTTGATTGGGGCGATTCCCTCCCAAAGAGTAACGGAGGGGTCTACAAAGGTCGGCTAGGCGCGGATGGAAACCGCGCCGATAGCGTAATGGCAAAAGCCGGCTTAACTGCAAGACGGACATGTCGAGCAGATGCGAAAGCAGAGCATAGTGAACCGACCATTCGCATTAGACGCGGTGGAGGATTAACGGATAAAAGCTACTCCGGGGATAACAGGCTGGTAGTGCCCAAGAGTTCATATCGACGGCACTGTTCGGCACCTTAACAAATCGGGGTGCGTCGCGAGAAATCGCGCGGCCGAAATCAAAACGCATTTTAGGAGAATGTGTTTTGATTAAAATATTGGCTTATAACGGTGAACTCCATGCTATGATATAGCCATGGACAATACCGCGGGAAGTCTGACCAAACTTGAACGATCCATAATAATCGGCTCTATTTTGGGAGATGGGTATATGAGAATTATGCCCGGCAGATCCGATGCTTTTTTGGAAATAAATCATTCCGTGAAAGCAAAAGATTATGTTGAGTACAAATTCAATAAATTAAAAAGAATTTGCGAATCTGCTCCAAAAGAAAGAACGACTAATAATGATCGTCATGCGTATAGATTTTTTACAAAACAGCATAAAGACTTAACAACTCTTTACGGCTTGTTTTACAAAAACGGACGCAAAATAATACCAAAAAATCTTGAACTTGATACGATATCCATCGCCATTTGGTACATGGATGACGGAAGCAAATCAAGAAACAGCGATGTTTATTTGAACACGCAGCAGTTTAGTTTAACGGATCAGAGAAAATTATTAAACTGTTTGAGAAAATTTGGCATTAACGCGCGTTTGAACAAGGACAAAAAATACTATCGCATAAGAATACTGAAAGAAAGTATCAAAAACTTTATGAGCATTGTCGCGCCGCATATGGCGCCGTCAATGAAATACAAGTTGGTTATGACCCTGTAGAGACTGATCCCGCTTAGGCGGGAGAGAGTGTTCCAAGTTCGGGACGCTAAAACGCCAACTCCTCATCGCAATTTGATTGTTGCGAAAGGATGAAGATATAGTCCATACCATTAGTAATAATGGAGAAATATACGATGTCGGCTCAACCTATCCTGGGGGTGGAGAAGCTCCCAAGGGTTTGGCTGTTCGCCAATTAAAAGGTTACGTGAGCTGGGTTCAAACCGTCGTGAGACAGGTTGGTCTCCTATCTGCTGCAGGCGTTAGATTTTTGAGGAGCTCTGCTCTCTGTACGAGAGGATCAGAGTGGACCGACCTCTGGTGTGCCGGCTGTCCTGCCAAGGGCAACGCCGGGTAGCTATGTCGGGATGGGATAATCGCTGAAAGCATCTAAGCGAGAAACCCGCTCCAAGATTAGAAATCATAGACAGGTCGCAGATTACGACCTTGATAGGCTTTAGGTGTAAGCACCGCAAGGTGTGTTAGTCCCGCTAAAAGCGGGATTGAGCCGAGAAGTACTAATTGTCTGATTCCTATTAGGAAATTTGTAAAGTTTATCCCGCTCGGCGGGATTTTGAAATATTTTTTTATCTGTATTGAATGTTTGGTTTTGGTGGCTTGGCGCCATGGCACCACCCGTTCCCATTCCGAACACGGAAGTGAAACATGGTAGCGGCGATGATACTCTTTTGGGGAAAGTAGCTAGCCGCCAAAACCAAATATTCAATAAAAAAAATCAACCTGCCGGCAGGTTGATTTTTTTAAAGGTTTGACTTTTGCGTTCAAAGATATATTATGTGATTAATAAGCCCAAAGAGGGGCTTTTTTAAGAGGGGAAACAAAAATGTTCAACAAACTCGCAAATTACATAAAAGAAACCAAGATTGAGATGAAAGGCGTCAAATGGCCGACCAAAAAGCAGGCCGTTAATTACACCTTGCTGGTAATAATCGCCTCTGTCGGCGTGGCGATATTTCTGGGAGCTTTTGATATGCTCTTCGCTTATTTATTGGGGAAATTCGTTTTGTAAAATATGACAAAGCAAAAAGTCCAAGCCGGAAGAAATTGGTACGCCGTACACACTTACGCCGGATATGAAGACGCCGTGGTCAGAAATTTGAAGCAAAGAATTGAATCTTTGGGCATGGAGGACAAAATTTTCAGCGCCGTCGTTCCCACGGAAAAAAAGATAAAAATAGTCGGCGGGAAAAGAAAAACGATTGAGGAAAGAATTTATCCGGGTTATGTTCTAGTGGATATGATCGTCACCGACAACTCCTGGTATGTCGTAAGAAACACTCCTAGGGTTACCGGTTTTGTCGGCGCGGGAACGACTCCCGTTCCGTTTGACAAAAAAGAGGTGGATACGCTTTTTGAAAGAATGGGCGTGGCCGAGCCGAAATATAAGATGGATGTCAAAGTCGGCGATGTGGTAAGAATAAACGACGGGCCGTTTAAAGATTTTGAGGGAGCGATAAACGCCACAGACGAAGAGAAGGGCAAAATTAAGATTTTGATATCAATGTTCGGGCGGGAAACTCCCGTAGAAATAGATTATTTGCAGGTGAAAAAGATTTGAGATTTTATTTTTTAGATTAAAACATATGGCAAAGAAAATAAAAACAGTGGTAAAATTGCAGATTCCGGCCGGCAAAGCCAATCCGGCTCCTCCGATCGGTCCGGCGCTCGGTCAACACGGAGTCAATATCGGCGATTTCGTTAGCAAATTTAACGAAGCCACCAGAGAAAAAGGCGCGGACATTATTCCGGTGGAAATAAGTATCTACGAAGACCGGACATTTTCGTTCAAAATGAAGACGCCGCCCGCTTCCGACTTGTTGAGAAAAGCCGCTGGCGTGGAAAAAGGTTCCGGCAAGACTCCGGTGAGTAAAGCGGGGAAGATAACGAGAGTCAAGCTCAAAGAAATCGCCGAAAGAAAAATGGAAGACCTCAACGCCAACGATGTGGATGCCGCTATGAAGATAATAGAAGGCGCGGCCAGAAGCATGGGAATTGTGATAGAGGGGTAATGTCAAGGTTTCGCCTTGACATTGGTAAACCCCCTCGACATCGGATGTCGAGGGGGTTCTTGCTTTTTAGCGCAGGTTTTTATATTATTATTTACAGAAGGCTGTTTTAAAATTATCTTATAAACCTTTAACCTGATCTAAGGAGGGGATTATGGAAAGGAAAATTATTTATGGTGCTGGAAGGCCACACTTTGAAAGTAATGTCGTCTTGCTTTTAAATAGTTTTTTTCGGTTGTTGTTTTTAGTTGCAAAGTTTTTTCTTTTTATAGGCAGGTTGCCATTTGTAGGAGGAGGTATTGATAATAAGACAGTAACCAAAGAATAGTCATATTGCCCTCCAGCAGAAAGGAGGTGAGCCAAAAGTTAGCGAGGGGAGTATCCGAAGATACTCCCCGTTTTTATTGAACGGATTTTTTAATTGCAAACAGGGGTATTTGATGTTAAGGTGATTTAAATTAGCAGGTTTATAAGGAATGTCCTTTTACATAAAAATTTTAAAGCAAGGAGGGAAGTATTTGAATCACGGTTTTTTTATTGTGTCATTATTGTGTTTATTCAACCAAATCTTTGAGCTACGCATACTTTTTTAAAACAAAGTAGTGGCTCAGCAAAGGAGGTAGTATGAATAATGTTAGTTTGGTTATACGAGAAGCGCGAAAAGATGATTTTGAATGGGTTGAGAGTGTTATGCAAAATACTCTTGAGCCATACTATGGCGGTGATCATCGCCTACACGCAAAACGCATATTTAACGCACACATTGCTGGCGGTGTTGATAGTCTCGGTTTCTTTTCTTTTGAACAGCGCATGTTTATAGCAGAGATAAGGGGTAAAAAAGCAGGAATTATTCACTTGGTTGGCAAACGTCAAGCAACATATAAAATCAGCCCTCTTATTGTTGTTCCAGAATTTCAGGGGCGTTTCGGAATAGGAAGCCAACTCCTTGATCATGCTGAAAGTTATGCGCGCAGACATCAAGCGCGCCAAATCTATTGCACAGTAGCGGAAAAAAACATTGCGGCATTACAGTTCTTTTTCCGTAAGGGATTTATTAAAGCGGGAAGTTCCGATAGTCACTACAAAACTGGTGTTACAGAAGTAATGCTTTATAAGCCATTGTACGGAGTGAGTAAAGTTGCTTCATTAGACCAGCATCATGTTTCCGTGTTGCCGTTAGATGAAACTAATACCGAGATGAAAGAACAAGTTGGCAGACTATTGCTTGATAACTTGCAAAATTCATTTGAAGGTATTAATGATGGCTGGGTGCATGCGCTTTTCAATGGTTATAGCCGAAGGAATACTCTTGATGTTAATGCCAAGTATAAACTTATTTATGTTGCTGTAGACAGTACTGGTAGAGTTATCGGTGTGGCTGGTGCGACACCTAAAAAGGGAAATCCAATCAAACTAATGCCATTTATTGCTACCAACATAGTCGCATTCGAGGCGTTGTTGATAGATATTCCGCATCAACTTGTGTCATTTGGTCACAAACTCTATATTCACATTAACCCAACAGCAGATGAGGTGATATCACTACAGCGACTTGGATGGAAATTAAATGCAGTAATGCCGTCTGCGTATTGTTTAGGCGTTATAACACAACAATGGAGTTTTAATATAGGAGAAACAACAATGAGAACCATGAGAATCAAGCAGAGGTTTTATGACTTTATACTCTCAGGCAAAAAAACCTTAGAGGTTCGTGTTGGCTACAGTGCTATCAATAGCATTAAAGTTGGTGAACATATTCGTCTTATGACCAGCACGGAAAGTTCCGAGGTAAAGGTCAAAAATATTAGACAGTACAAAACTTTTGAGGAAATGCTCAAAATAGAGACATGGAACAGTATTGCGCCAGACGCAAAATCTTGTGAAGAAGTGTTTTTCTTACTCAAACAGATATACCCTCCGCAAAAGGAAAAACTTGGTGTGGTGGTATTTGAATTCACCAAAGTCGCCAAGTAGTTCGACGGCCATTTCTTTGATGTACAGTTGGCAAAAACCAACTGTACATTTTTTATTAAATCAGTTCTATTTTTATCCCAATAACACCATATTTTTTTTGTTCTTCTTTTGAGTAAAATGTTTCAATTTCTTTAATTAATTCATCTTTTGAATTACTACCGAAATATTCGTGAGGAAAATCAGAAAATAAATCTTTAAACGATTCATATCTGTAAAGCGCTTTTACTTTTGTAGTAACCCTTTTTTTTGGTTCATCATTGCAATAAAATTCTATTTGGTCACCAATATTAATCTGTTGGCGTTTTTCATCGTATAACCTTGATTCAATAATTTTCTTGCCATTTATTATTTTTTCAAAGGGTAGTCCGGATAATTTCATTGTGTGAGTCGTCATATTTTTTGGTCAAGATAATAATAGTTAATCTTATGTGCTTGCTTTTTTCGCCGCTTCTTTGATTTTAGTTTCCAATTCTTTGGTCACTTTCGGATTTTCCACCAAAAATGTTTTGGCGGCATCGTAGCCGCGGCCAAGACTTGTTCCGTCGTAGGAATAAGAAGCGCCGGATTTTTTTATAATCCCGTATTTTTCGCCCAAATTCAAAATGTCGCCGGTGTAAGAAATGCCTTCGTTGAAGATGATGTCAAATTCGGCCGTTCGGAAAGGCGCCGCCACTTTGTTTTTGACTATCTTTACTTTCACCCTGTTGCCGATGACTTCCTCGCCCTTTTTTATCTGGGCCGCTTTTCTGACTTCTATCCTGACCGAAGAATAAAATTTTAAAGCTTTGCCGCCGGTGGTTGTTTCTGGATTGCCGAAGAAAACGCCGATTTGCATTCGGATTTGGTTGATGAAGACGACTATGGTTTTTGATTTGGCGGTGATGGCGGTCAATTTTCTCAAGGCTTGCGACATCAGCCGGGCTTGAAGGCCCATATGGGAAGCTCCCATTTCGCCTTCAATTTCCGCTTTGGGTGTGAGGGCGGCCACCGAATCAATGACGATGACATCTATTCCGCCGGAGCGCACCAAACTCTCCGTGATTTCCAAAGCTTGTTCGCCCGTGTCCGGCTGGGAAATAAGCAAGTCGTCAATTTTTACGCCCAATTTTTTGGCGTATTCCGGATCAAGGGCGTGTTCGGCGTCAATGAAGGCGCAAACACCGCCTTTTTTCTGGGCTTGAGAGACGATATTCAAAGCCAAGGTGGTTTTACCGGAAGACTCCGGGCCGTAAATTTCTATTATTCTCCCGCGGGGCACGCCGCCGACACCCAAGGCGATATCCAAACTTAAAGAACCGGATGGCACCACATCCACATCCACTCTTGGCGCTTCGCCCAGTTTCATTATGGAACCGTCGCCGAATTTTGTTTTTATGTCTCTTAAGGCGTTTTCCACGCCGATATTTCTTTCCTTTGGCTTCGGTTGTTCTTTTTTATACATATTTATGAATTTATCTTGAATTGCGAAATAATATCATTTGCGACGCCTTATGGAGCGCGGCGACGCGAGTAGAGCAAATTTTCAGCAGAAAATTATGCGAGCTGAGCAAGTGATGTTATTTCGCAGTTCAAGATTCTTATTATCTGTTAAAAACCAGTTCCAGTTTTTCTTTCGTCGCTCGGCCGAACTTATCCGCGCCGGACACTTCTATTATATTATAGCCTTCGGCCAACAGCAAATCGCCTTTAAATCCGCCTTCTTTGTCGGTGAAAATCTGCCGGCCGTTTAAAAACAAACTGGAAATGTTGGAGGTTTTTCCGATTATTTCAGTAAAAGATTCTCCTAAACTCTGGCCGTTTAAGGGAGATTCTATGGTGATGCGGGGGCCTTCCAAAAAAGCTTTGGCTTTATACAGGCCGTAAACGCCGAAAGACAGCAAAAGCAAAATCACGATCCCGATACCGGTTAAAATTTTTGTTTTCTTAAGAATAACCACTGTTTTAATTTCTAATTTTTAATTCCTAATTTCTAATTTGTCTCGGATTTTTCTTTTGTTTCTCCCAACAACTTGTCGGCTTCCTCTTCCAAAGCGTTTTCCGGCAAATTGCTTTCGTTTACTATCAGCACTTGTCTGGCTCTAGCCCCTTCTCCCTGGCCGACCACGCCTCTTTCTTCCAGCATATCCACCAGGCGGGCCGCTCGGGCGTAACCGATTTTCAGCTTCCTTTGCAGGTAGGAAGTGGAGGCTTTGCCGGCTTCAATGACCGTTTGGCGGGCTTCTTCGTAAAGTTCGTCGTCCAGCTCGTCCTCGGCTTCGTCAAAATTTATTTCAAGCTTGTTCGCCGAGACGAAGTCGCCTTGTCCTTTGGCGCTTCCGCTGCTTTGTTCCAGCGCCGGACCCATATCTTCAAAATCAACATTTTTATACTGATCGGCGATGTAATTAACCACTTTCTTTACTTCTTGTTCCGAGATGTAGGGCCCTTGGATTCTTCGGGGTTTGCCGGTGTCTCCCGCCAAATAAAGCATATCCCCGTGGCCGAGAAGTTTTTCCGCGCCGGCCATATCAATGATGGTTCGCGAATCAATTTGGCTTGCGACTTGTAAAGCGATTCGGCTGGTGATGTTGGCCTTAATGAGTCCGGTGATAACTTCCACCGACGGCCGCTGGGTAGACAAGATCAAATGGATGCCGACGGCTCGGGACATCTGCGCCAGCCGGACGACGGAAGCCTCCACTTCTCGGGGGTAGGTGGACATAAGGTCGGCCAATTCGTCTATAATGACAATCAAAAATGGCATCGGCGGATTGCTTTCTTTCTTTTCTTTGTGGTAGGAAAGAATGTCTCTCACGCCGGCGGAAAGAAGAACTCCATATCTCCTTTCCATTTCTTTGGCCAGCCATTTCAAAGTAATGATGGCTTTTTTTGTTTCTATTATAGTCGGAGTGAGCATATGAGGAATATCATTATAAACCGTCAGCTCCACTCTTTTCGGGTCTATCATTATAAATCTCAATGATTCCGGCGGATTGCGGTAAAGAAGGCTGGTTATGAATGAGTGGATATAAATAGATTTGCCGCTGCCCGTCGCTCCGGCGACCAGCAAGTGGGGCATTTTGGCCACATTGGCAAAAAGGGCTTTTCCGGCGACATCCCGGCCCAAAGAAACAATCAAGGGCAAGTCCGACTTGGCGTAACCTTCTTCTTTGAACAAGCTGGCCAGGCCCAAAGTCGTTTTCGCGCTGTTGGGCATCTCAATGCCCACTAGAGATCTTCCCGGAATCGGGGCTTCTATTCTTAAAGGATGAGCCGCCAAAGCCAGAGAGAGGTCATTTTGCAGGCCGATAATTCGGGACAGTTTTACGCCTTCGGCCGGCTTGAGGGTGTATTGAGTCACGGACGGTCCGATGTTTATTTCGCCCATCTCCACATCTATGCCGAAGTTTTGCAGAGTTCTTTTTATGATATTGGCGTTGGCTTTAATGTCGCCGCTGGAAGGCTTGCCCCGGTCGCTTTCAAGCAGGCTGAGCGGGGGAGGGACGAAGTCGGAACGGCTCTTTTTCAAATCCATCTTCATTTCCGGGAGGTCATCTTCTTCTTTTTTGGTCCCGCTTCCTTCTTTTTTGCCACCGGTTTCTTTTTTGATTTTTTCTTCCGTTTTTTCTCGCTCCTCTTTGTTTGTTTTTTCGTCATCAACAGAATTCATTTGGTTGATACGAACTTCCACCTCCTTTTCCTCTTTATTTTTTCTCCACAAAGATTTTATGGCCAAGGGCGCATTGAGCATTATCAGAATGGAAATTATCGCTATGCCGACAAGGGCGATAAGGCTGACCGAAAAATCAAAAAACCTTAAGAGAGGCAGAGAAACGAAGTAGCCGATGTATCCTCCGGCGTAATCGCCCCAAATGGCGGAGAACGCTCCGAGACTGCTTAGAAGAAAAATCAATGTTCCGATTATCGTGTGGTTGACGATGTTCGGTCTAATGGAGTAAAACAAGGAAAACGAGGCGAAGAACAAAACCAGAGGAAGAAGGAAAAAGCCGTTGCCGAAAAGAGAGCCGAATATCTTGTCTATCAATGTTCCCGCGACGCCGGCTTTGTCAAAGTAGGACAAGATGAATATCAAGCCGAGGACGAAAGCGCCGACAGCGAAGATGGAGTGTTTTGTTTCGCGCTTCAATTCGCCTAAAAGTTTTTTCTTGGGAGATTCGTTGTCAATTTTCGGAAACTTTTTTTTGTTTTTCTTGGACATTTCCAATAATTATACAGCCACAAGTTCAAAACTCAAAAAATAGCTTGTCCCGCTTGTGGCGGGATTGCTTTTTAATTTATGTCCATTACAATATTCACAACGGACATCAAGAGAGGAGTATTTATAAAGGACAAAATAAAACAACCTTATGGACAACATAAAAGACATATACGGTTATGTAACGGACAGAATACAAAAGCTGACCGCCGCCTTGTATCGGGTTACTGATTTGTTGTCCGATAAAGAACCTCTCAAATGGACACTAAGGGACAAGGCCTTAAATCTTTACGACGATTTAGTGTCCGTTAAAAATGTAAAAGATAAAGACAGTCTATTGGACAACTCGTTAAAAAATTTCGCCCAAATCATCAAATCGCTTGAATTGGTTTCCGCCGGTGTTTGCGTTTCCAATTTAAATTTTGAAATTTTAAAAAGAGAATATTTGTTTTTGAAAAACTTCGTGGAAGGGAAGAAGACGGACATCGCCTATGACTCAAAAATCCTTTTGGAACTGGCCGTCGAAACCGGACTTCGACGAGAAAGCTCGTCGAAGTCCGGTTTCGACGAGAAAAGATTGCCCCAAAAAAGCCCAATTTATGGCGTTGTAAACGAGATAAGTCATATAAATGGCGGAGTAAACACCAAGGAAATCAATCCGCAAAGCCGAAAAGGCAAGGTGCTTGATTTTCTTAAAAACGGGCCGGCTAAAAGCGTCAACGAAATCGCCGTTATTTTCAACGGAGAAACCAGTGAAAAATCAATCCAGAGAGATTTGCTTGATTTGGTAAAAATAGGAAAAATCTCGGCCATCGGTGACAAAAGATGGCGGAAGTATCAAACAATTGACTTATCTAATCGGATAAGCTAATATTGAAACCTGATGGATTTAGCCATTTTTTCTGCTATAAATAAGCGTTAAATCCCGCATTTAACATATAAATTCCGGAATAATTCCGGAGTTATCCACATATCCGTTTGCGTTACGATATTGGCGGGATATAATGATTGGAAGCGGAGAAAAATTTAGCGGAGATTTTTATTGTTGAACGGCCGCGCGGACCGAACTTTGAAAATAAAATAATTGCGAAAGACAAGAATGATCAGGGAAATATTTACGGATTTTCCGAAAGAAAAATTTACATTGCAAATTGACAGAGAAAAGATTAATAAGATTATCAGTTATTTGCGCGAAGTGTTTGGTTTTGTCGAAATCAAATTTTTTTCGCGCAAGAAGTAAATTAAAAGATTAAAAACATTATGAATAGATTTAAGACCAATAAAGTTGGCAAAACAACATCAGCTATCGTTGGTTTGGCGACTGCCGCCTGGTTATCGTTTGGAGCTTTAGTCGCTCCTTTGACCGCCTCGGCCGTTACCATTGACGAGCTGTTGGCCCAGATAGCCGTGTTGCAAGCTCAACTTTTGACATTGCAAGGCTCGTCCGTTTCAACAGCGGACAAGTGCTCGTTCACCCGTTCTTTGACCGTCGGGTCAAGAGGCGATGATGTCACTTGCCTTCAGAATTATTTGAAAGGCGCCGGACATCTTTCGGTCAGCGCGACCGGATACTTCGGTTCGCTCACCAAAGCCGCCGCCGCTTCTTGGCAATCGGCCAACGGAGTTGCTCCGGCCGTCGGATACTTCGGCTCAATATCGCGAGCCAAGTATGACAGCTTGATGGCGACGACAGCCGCAGCTTCGTCAGCTTCATCCGTCGCTTCATCAGCCGCCTCATCGGTGAGCTCGGTGGCCGCGACAGGCGAAGGTTTGACGATAACAGCCGCCACGCAACCGGCCGCCACATTGGCAGTCAAGAGCGCGGCGAGACTTCCTTTCACCAAAGTTACTTTGACAGCCGGCGCGCAAGATGTGACTGTTACGGGTATCACGGTGGAGAGAACAGGTTTGGCTAACGACGCCGCTTTCGCCGGAGTTGTCCTTTTGGACGAAGCCGGAATACAGCTTGGTGTCGCCAAAACTTTCAATTCCGAACACAAAGCGACGGTCGGTGATACGGTTACGATAAAAGCCGGTACCAGCAAGACCTTTACGATCGCCGGCAATATGGCTTCCAATCAGGAAAACTACGCCGGACAAGTCGCTTACCTTTCCGTAACCGGAGTTACGACTTCAGCCACGGTCAGCGGTTTGCTTCCGATCTCGGGAGCCGGACATACGATCAACAATTCTTTGAGTATAGGTACAGTTACTCCCTCAAGAGGAGCACTTGACCCGAATGCCACCGCCACCAAAGAAATTGGAACAACTGGCTATACCTTTTCTTCCGTAAAAGTGGAAGCGGGTTCAGTTGAGAAAATAAGGATAAAGTCAATCAGATGGAATCAGTCAGGTTCAGCTGGAGCGGCAGATTTGGCTAATATCAAAACCTATGTTGACGGCACAGCTTATGATGTCGTTGCTTCTTCCGATGGCAAGTATTTCACTTCCACTTTTGGAGATGGAATAGTTGTTGACAAGGGTCTTTCCAAGGAGATTTCTATCAAGGCTGACATTATAAGCGGTTCTGGAAGGAATGTTGCTTTTGACCTTTACAGAAACACAGACCTTAATGTCTCAGGGGAGACTTACGGTTATGGAATCACTCCTGCTTCAACAGGAACAGGATTCGCAACGACAAACCCGTGGTATGACGCTTCTGTGGCGACAGTTTCAGCCGGCACAGTGAGCTCTATTTCCCAGTCAAACACAGTTCCCGCTCAAAACATTGCTGTTTTATCGGCCAATCAGCCGATGGGAGGATTTGAAGTTAAAGTAAGAGGAGAGGCTATTACTGTTCAACAAATGATCTTCAACATCCAAGCGAACGGAGACGAAGCGGAAAACATTACCAATATTCGTTTGGTAGATCAGAATGGAAACGTTGTCGCTGGTCCGGTTAACGGAGCTAGCACAGCTACCGACTCGGCTAATGGCACAGTTACTTTTACCGATACGGTAACTTTCCCTGTTGGAACTACCATACTTCAACTGCAAGGTCGTCTTGGTTCAGCTTTTGTAACAAACGACACAGTTCAAGCTTCCACCACTCCTTCATCTCAATGGACGACAGTAAAAGGAGTAAATACTGGAGAAACAGTATCCCTCTCATCTTTTAGCTCGGCCATTCAGAGCAACTTGATGACGGTTAAAGCTGGGGCTTTGGCAATAAGCGTTTCCACTCAACCTACTGCGCGGAATGTTATCGCAGGATCAAAGGGGTTTGAATTTGCCAGATATGTTCTTGATGCCGGCCAATCGGGAGAGGATGTCAGGTTAACGAACTTCAAAGCATCCACTACTTTGGCAACAATCACAGCCTCACAGCTTTCAAACTGCAATCTACACGATGGAACGAATAATGTTACAGATGGAACGAATGTAACATTAGCGGCGGGCGACAACACTTTCACTTTTGATGATGGCGGACTTGTTGTAACCAAAGGCACATCAAAGACATTGTCAATGAAGTGCGATCTTGCCGCTAGCGCAACCTCGGGCACAGTTAGATGGGGTTTGACTGATAATTCCGGAACTTACACATCCGCAACCACCGTTGTTTCGGGTCAGACAGTAACGGAAACAATGACCTATGCGAATGGTCAGACAATGACAGCGGCTTCAACTGGTTCATACACAGTTACGAACGATTCAGCGGTTATTTACAAGATAGCTCAAGCTGGAACAACCGGAGTCACTCTTGCCAAACTAAGGTTCACGGCTGGAGCCACGGAAAATGTGAATCTAAAACAAATTGCTCTGGAATTGGGCAATACTAGCGCTTCAAGCACACCGGCGGATCTTGTTAACACACAGGTAACATTGTGGAATAGCGCCGGAGTTCAGATAGGCACCGCGCAATTTGGCGGAGCCAATCCCAGAAACGCCACATCCACAATATTATCTCCGGCGCCAAGCATTGCCGCTGGTGAGTCAGTGTTGATTACAGTTAAGGGTGATTTGTCAGCTCAAAATGTGAACGATGGCACGCCGGGGGCTTTCCTTTCTATTACCTATGATGGCAACAATAACGGAATCAACGGCAACTATGCGACAGGAGCTGATTCTCAATCAACGATCTCTGGCGGAACAACCTCGGATGTTACCACGGATGGCCTAAGAATTTTCAGAACAGTCCCTACTATTGCTGTAACAAGCAACGGTGGCACCTTATCTGCTGGAGCTGATTTGTACAAATTCACCGTAACAAACTCGAACAGTAGAGATGTTGTTTTGCAGAAATTCTCAATGTCAGTTGCAACTAGCGGTGGCGCCACAAACGGATTCATTCTTTACGGAGATGGAATTGCGTTTAACAATTCAACTTCTACTGTAGGAACGGAGACAGTTATTGAACTTATCTCTACTGGAACTTCAAATGCGCAAATTGTTCCTGCTAATAGCTCAAAGACATACATCTTGAAAGCAACAACGGCAGTGGATACGGCGTCAGTTTCGGAGTCAATAAACCTTGCTCTTCTCGCTGACACATCATATCCTGCAATTGCAAACTTGATGGGCACAGTAACAACGGTTGAAGCTGGTTCGGCCAACACGGATAATATTATCTGGTCGCCGTTCTCAACAACAACTCCTGTTGCCACAGAGGCTACTCAAAATAATCTTGACTGGACCAACGGATATGGTATGCCTGGATTCCCATCCAACACCGCTTTCCCAGTTCAGGTTTGGACTCGATCTAACTAATAACCATCTTGTGTCCCATAATCGGCTGAAAAGTTGATTGCGGGAGGTTAGCAAAAACCCTCCGACTTTACGTCGGAGGGTTTTTGTATTTTCCACCCCCAAGACCATCAAGGACCGTCCTTGATGGTCTTGCTTTTGGCTTTCTTTTTGTTAAAATATTTAACAATGAAGAAAAAAATACTTTTTATAATTTTTGTTTTACTGGTTTGCGGAGGACTGGGCTTTTATTTTTATCAAAAACTGTCCCTAAAAACGCAAAAAGGCGTTACAGTTGGCCAATCTAATTCTTCCAGCAGCCAAAAGGCCGGCAATACCGTAAATATCGGCGGAGTCACTATCCAAGGCGAAGGCGATATGAAAGGCGTTAAGATAGAACCTGTCGCCATTACAAATAATAAGCCGGCGGCCAATGTTCCTTTGCCTGATTTAAACAAGGAAATAAAAATAACGGCCGATATGAACGAAGAGGCTAAAAGAATTGCCACAGCTAAAATCCAAGATTTATCAAGCCAGCTTAAGAAAAACAGCGATAATCTGGAAAACTGGCTGGTGTTGGGCGTGTATCGCAAGATGATAGGAGATTACGAAGGAGCAAGGGAAGTATGGGAATACGCCAGCACTATTCGGCCCCAGAGTTCAATTCCGCTTAATAATTTAGGCGATCTTTACGCTTATTACATCAAAGACGAAGCAAAAGCGGAAGAATATTTTTTGAGGGCGATAAGCATTGACCCAAGTAACTTATATCTTTATTTTAAAATTACAGATTTTTATCGCGATTTTAATAAAGATACAGCCAAAGCTCGCGCCATCCTGGAACAAGGCATCGCCGCCAATCCCTCCACCTCCTCCGACCTCAAAAACCTCCTAGAAACCCTCAAATAACACACCATCAAGGACGGTCCTTGATGGTCTAGGCTGAATATATTAAAATTAGAATATGGATAGAAAAACTGCTTTTTCTGTTGGTGAATATTATCACATTTATAATCGTGGTACCGAAAAAAGAGATATTTTCTTAGATAAAGCCGATTATTTAAGGTTTATCGTTTCGCTTTACATTTCCAACAACACCGATATTGTGCATATCAGTAATTGTTTGACTACGATAGGTTGTTAAGAGTAATATCTTAATAACTATGTTGCAAAAACTTCACAAAAACGCCAAAACAAATTACAGCATCAGAAAGGAAATCAAAGAAAGCGATTTATCCGTTTCCGCT